>OFFP01002534.1_pt1 | contig 10638 bp, 10 predicted proteins | sample 1521431 | NCBI WGS metagenome assembly OFFP01 (sample SAMEA3504104, study PRJEB24116) | mouse gut metagenome | biome: mouse gut; feature: mouse-associated habitat; material: faeces | place: Denmark | collected 2011 | reverse complement strand
CCTCCATGATGTCCGGGGACTGGATGTATTCGGCCACGATATGCGCGTCCGCGCCTACGGACGCGCCGGAAGACAGCAGCAGAGCGGCAAGACCGCTGGCCCCTCCGCCGGTTTCCGCGCCGCGCACGGCAAAACGGGCTTCGGCGATGTACATGGGCGAAGCCCACAGGCCGAAGTACAGCAGGGACAGGAAGGTAGGCAGCAATACGACAAGCAAGACCGCCTTCATGGCTGGAGAAAGGCGAGAGCGCAGGTTGCCGAGCGTCGTGACGACAGGGCGCGCTGTCAGAACCAGATCGGGAATGACCGGAGGCGTAGACCGTTCGGCCGATGCGGGCAAAGTCGGCGGCACGGCGGGCTTTGAACCCCCGTCTGTTTGGGGCGTTGCGGAAGCCGCTTTGGCCGGAACAGCAGGCGATGTGGGCGACTGGGGAGCGGCTTTGTCGGACCCGGCAGCAGCCGGAGCGGGCTCTTTGGGAGACGCGGGAAGAGTTTTATTCCCGGCATCCGCATGGGCCGGCGCGGCGGCAGAGCCTCCTTTGGGCGAAGTTACGGCCTGAACCTTGCGTTCCTCTTTTTGAGGAGCGGCAGGCGTTGCCTTGAGAGGCGCGGCGGGAGAAGAAGGCTTTTCTGCCGTAGACTGTCTGGCCTCGGAGGGCTGCGTTGCGGGAATACCTGTCCTGTTATCCGGCATGGCAGATCTCCGTATAGACGCGCAGGGCGTCATTGAGTTTGTCGTACACGGTCAGCAGACCGTTGTGCAGCACCGCCGCACTGTCGCAATTCTTGCGGATGGTGGCCACGCTGTGCGACACCACCACCAGCGTCGCGTGCGCCTTGCGCGCTTCAAAGAGTTTTTCCGCCTTGGCCCGGAAGGAGGCGTCCCCCACGGACCATGCCTCATCAATGAGGTAGAAATCGAAGCCGATGGACATGCTCAGACCAAAAGCCAGCTTGGAGCGCATGCCCGATGAATAGGTTTTCACCGGCATGTCCATGTAGGGACCGAGTTCCGTAAAGTCCTCCACAAATTCGGTTACTTCCTGAATATTTGCGCCGTAGATGCGGCTGGTGAAACGCAGGTTTTCCCGTCCGGTCAGACTGCCGTTGAAACCTCCGGTAAAACCGATGGGCCAGGAAACACGGCTTTTACGGGTCACGGTGCCGCTGTCGGGGCGTTCCGCGCCGCTGATAATGCGGATGAGTGTGGATTTGCCCTGACCGTTCAGCCCGAGAATCCCTATGTTCACGCCGGGCTGGAAGGTGATGCTGACATCACGCAGGACGTCCTTGCGTTTCCCGTGCGGCAGACGGTAGGACTTGTTGATGCGGGAAAGCTCGATCACCGGATGGCCCTCCCGCGCGCATAGCGTTCCAGCAACAGCCCAAGACAGAGCGACGTCAGGCACCACGCGGCCACATAGCCTGCGCTGTACAGGGGTGCGGCGGAGGACGCGGAAAAGCCGTAGCGCTGCCATTCAATGAGTTGGGCTACGGGATTCAGCAGCAGGGGCGTGGAAAAACGGGCGGGCAGTTCGGAAACCTGAAAAAACACCCCGGACGCGAAGAAGAGGAAACGCATCAAAATGGGAACAAGGCGTTCCAGCGTGGGCCAGAGACGGGCCAGAGACGCGAAGACAAGTCCTGTGCCCAGACCCAACAGGGGGGCGAAGAACAACGTGGCGGCAAGCGTCCCGGGATGGCGCAGTTCCATCGATTGGCCCATAAAGGCGGCAATGGACAGAATAACGATGGCGCAGACGAGCTGCGTTCCCCAGATCACAATGACCCGCGCAATCATCAGGTCCAGTTCCGTCACCTGCGGAAAGGTCAGCAGCGCCTGATTGGCGTTTACGGCGCTCATGCAACGGGCAATAGTACTGCTGAACATATACCAGGGAATAAAGCCGCAGAGCAGGAACACGGCAATTCCCATGCCGTGGGGCGCGTGCGCGCCGAGAAACTCCCGAAACAGCCAGAATACCGCGATATTGAACGCGGTCTGGATAATCGCCCAGAGGTAGCCGAGCCTGGTATTGCCGTACAGCGTATGCACTTCCCTCAGGATAAGGGCGGCAATGACCCGACCCTGTACGGTCAGGGCGGAAGAAACGGAAGGCGTGGGAAAGGCGCAGGCGTTCATCGCGACACACTCTCAAAGACGCTGGGGATGAAACGCCATGCGCCCTTTTCATCCTTGCAGAGCGCGAATCTGTGGCTCATGGTTCCTTGCGTGACGCGGGCCGACCGGCATTCGTTGCCCAGGCCGGAAAGGTAGAGCGCCCCCGCCTCAATGGTGGCCGGGCCGAACGGACTTTCGGCAAAGTATTGTGTGGAGCCTTCCGGCAGTGCGGCCACCTGGTCGTTGAAGAGCAAAGCGGCCGGAGCCGTCTCCGGAACGGAAGGTGCCGGAGAGACGGATTCACGCGCCGCACAGCCGGACAAGAGGAAAAAGACGGCACAAATGATCGGAAGAAGAGTGAAATTGTGCAGCTTCATCATTCCACCCCCGCGCGCAGGCAGTCATGGACATTGAGAATGCCGACCGGTTTCCCGTCGTTGGTGACGAACAGCGACGTGATTTTGTTTTCCTGCATGAGGCGCAAGGCGGCCACGGCGAGCGTGTCCTCGCTCACCACGACAGGATCGGGGTGCATGACCTGTTTTGCTTTTTTGTCCGTGAGCGAAGGCCCCATATGACGGCGCAGGTCGCCATCGGTAATGATGCCCGCCAGTCGGTTCTTTTCCAGAATACCCGCCACGCCGAAGCCCTTGCCGGTCATGAGCATCAGCACATCCGGCATGGGAGCGGAGGCCGAAAGCAGGGGCATGTCCTCGCCCGTGTGCATGATTTCCTTGACCGTCAATAGCTTGCGGCCAAGCGAACCGCCCGGATGCCAGCGGTGAAATTCTTCCGGGGAACAGCCGCGACGGCGCATCAGCGTCAGAGCCAGCGCATCGCCCAGGGCTATTTGCAGAGTGGTGGACGTGGTGGGAGCACAGTCCAGCGGATCGGCTTCCGGCACGAGCGGCAGCAGGAGGGTATGCGTGGCGTGTTTGCCGAGCAGACTGTCCGCGTTGCGCGTCACGCCTATCAGAGGAATATTTCTCCGCACGGCATACAGCACGATGTCCGAGAGTTCCGCCGTATTGCCGGAATTGGAAAAGGCCAGAACCGCATCGCCGGAGGCAAGCATGCCCAGGTCGCCGTGGCTGGCTTCGCCGGGATGGATGAAATAGGCCGGGGAGCCAGTAGACGCCAGCGTGGCCGCCACCTTGCGGGCCACATGACCGCTTTTGCCCATACCCGTGACCGCGATGCGTCCTTTTATATTGTACAGGCAGTCCACAATTTCACAGAACGTGGTAGTCAGACCGCGCGCCATCAATGTTAGGGCATGCGCTTCCTGTTGCAATATGGAGACGGCGAATCCCACTTCATCCATTTTTTCTTTCCGGATGGTACTGGCACGGGAATTTTCACCGTAACTTTTCCTTATGGGCATAAAATACTCCAGAGCACGTCATTTCCCCGATTTGGGACGCGGAACAAGGCTTCTGCCAAAATTGACAGACTCACTGTCGGTGGCGCATCCAGAATCAGGGAAAAATTAACAGACTCACTGTCGGCTTTTTGCGGGAAAAAAAGAAAGAGAAATGTGCAATCTGATGAATTCACGGAGGATTTTTCAGATAAAAGAGACAGGGAAAGTTTTTCTCTAAAAGCTGGTATTGCCAATGAACGCTCTTTAATGTATTAATTTCCAAAGATTCATCGACAGTGAGTCTGTCGATGAGCAGTCCGCACACGTCCGAAGACAGTCCGGCACGTCCGAGGGCGTCTAAAGTCGGCCAGAAAAGTCTCCATCCCTCCTTTTTCGTTTACGGTTGGCTATCTTTTCACGGGACGCGCTGTCCTGTTTCCTTGTATCCTCTCCCTATGCAATCAGGGTGCGCCGTTTCCCAAAAAGGATTTCTCCCGACGGGAGGCGGAAAAACGCCCTGTTCGTTGTTGCCGCGTTTGGATGGAGTTAAAAAGCCGCTCACGGTTTCAGCTGCTGCCAGCAGTGACACCTGTCCCAGATGGGCATAGCGCATGGTGGTCCGGGGATCGCCGTGCCCCAGCATCTTCTGCGCCTCGTACAGCGAATGTCCGGCATTCACGAGAAAACTGGCAAAAGTATGCCGCAAATCGTGGATGCGCACATCGGCAAGTCCCAATTCCCGCCGAATTTTGTTCCAGAACAGATAAAGATCAGAAAGCGGTTTCCCCGGCGCATGGCCGGGAAACAGCCACGGATTGCCGGGAATGCGGGGCATGGCGCGAAGAACGTCCAACGCCGCGTCGGACAGAAGAATATGACGCGGCTTGCTGGACTTGGACAGCGGCACGATGAGCAGCCGCAAATCCAGACGGACGTTTTCCCAGCGGGCCTTGAGGACTTCGCTCTTGCGCGCGCCGGCCAGCAGAAGCAGGCGGATGGCAAAGGTTTCAGGGCGGTCGTTTTTTTCCAGCGCCCGCATAAGCCGTTGCGCCTCATCCCGTGTGAGATAGCGCTCCCGTTGCGTGTGGATTTTGAAAGAAGACACGCCCGCGCATGGTGATTGCCCGGCAGGCAGAAGGCCACGCATTTCAGCCAGAGAACAGATGGTCTTGAGCACCGCCAGAATGCGGTTGCAGGTGGCCGGGGCCAGCCCGCCGGATGACAGACCGTGCAGCCAGTCCTCCACTTCGTGGCGTTGTATGTTGGCAAGTTCCCGCGCTCCGAACGTCGGGGAAAGATGCTGCCGCGCAATGCGTTGATCCACGCGCCAGCTCCGTTTGCGGAGTTTGACGTGCGGCAGATAGACGTTTGAGACAAAGGCGTCGAGATGCAGGGGATCAGGCTTTGTCTGTCTGCCGGAATCACCAGTCTGCGTAGAGGGAGAAACGGCTGAACGAGTGGAGGAATAGTAACGGGTCATGTGGAATTCTCCTGGCAAGGGGTTGTTGATGGACCTCATGCCGCTCTGAATGGAGTGCGGGAATATCAGTGCTTTGCCGATGTCCCCGAAACGACGGACCGGAATGAGGCGGGCAATTTTCGCTGATGCCTTCCCTGCTCATACGTTCAAGGAATGTCCGGGTATCCTCTGCCCGCCACACCGTGATGCGGGAGCCGAGTTTGATGGACCTGGGATGGCGTCCGGTACGACAACCTTTCCACCCGGCGCTTTTGCTGATGGGAAGAGAACGAGAGTCTGGGGAAGACGGAGAGAACCGTGGGGGAATGGACGGATAGGTAGGGGACATAAAAAAGCCTCCTGACTCATATGGAATTTCAGGAGGCGTATAGGGCGTGAATACTGGAAATGTACTGTAGTGGATTTGAAAATTTACTGGAAAAAAGCTGTATATCCAGATAAATTCTATTCTGCATCGACAACTGTGATGCGTCATGCCTTCTCGAAACGTTTTTTCCTATATTGTTGTATACTGAATCAGGCATAGCGCAGACACTCAAATAGCCTGCCGATGTCTCTTTACTTTCGGATGCCACGCCTGGAGAAAAACCCGTGGGCTACAGAGTCATGGTCAAAGCCGGATTCACGCATGGTAGTTCGGACGGCCTCTGGAGTTTTGCCTTTCCATAAAGAGGAGGAGACGGGGATGCTCTCCTGCGGCGATTGCCCCGCAACGACCTCTGAAGTTTCTGCGGCTTTTATGACGGCTTCCACAAGACGGCGGGTGATACCTTTTACCTCCCTGCCGAATGGAAAATTTTTGTGAACAGACAAGTAACGTATGGCTGCTTCCGTATTCACGGCAATCGTATCAGGGTAAATTCTTAAAAGAATATTAGGCGCGGAAAGCTGGATGGAAATATCCTTTACCCGTTTTGTTCTTCGGTAATCGACTATTCTTCTTTCCGCCTGAATGAGACTGTAAAAAATATATTCTCTTTCAGCATCAGATAGATATGACTTGTTGTCATAGCTTGCTTCGAGAATATAATCGAAGCCTTTTTCAAGTTCTTTGACGGGGACACGCCGGGCCATCTCAAAAAAGAAGTCCGTCATTAGTGTCGCATAATTATCCACGGGAAAGATTGCTGTGGAGGCGGGCACATATTTCGGGAAAGGCGGATTCTCCGTTCCACACTGAACCGCGCATTCAGCGGCGGGTTCTTCCCAGAAAAGGGAATAAGCTTCCCGCCATACCGCACAGGGGAAGACTCCATGCGGCGAAAGCGCATTCAAAAGAGCCTGCGCCTCAAGTTGATTCAGGTCATAGGCTTGTTTGACTCTGTACAGTGATATTTTTTGCGGCTCTGTCATGCCTTTATGGATATAATGGAAGACAGAGAGATGACAAGACGGCTAGGCGGTGAATCTTGCGGACCTGACATATTGCCTTGCCACAAAAATTCACCGCCTGTTCAATTATTAACTATACCATGCATTGACCATATCAATGCCGTCGTAGCCCTGATTCCGCATTTGTTCTCTTTGTGCCTCGCTCCAGCCGGTATCCTTTTCCCGGACCTGAGCCTGTGCCGGGAGTTTCCCGACAATGACATTGATATTCATGCCGTCAGAGAACGAGCCAGCCTCGTTCCGACCGGTTTGTTGCCCGGCTGCGGCAGCTTTTAGCCTGTCAAGGTAATTTGCATACTCCTGTACCATCTTCCGCCGTTCTATAATATATGAGCGTGGGGTAAGGATATTATATGCCGCCCTGACCTTGTCTGCCTGGGCATGGGCAAGCTGAAACTCTATCCAGTCATGTTTCAGATGCTGAAAGTTCGGGTGCTGATTGAGCGTGGTAGACGCCATGCCGCGGAAACCGTGAGTGCAAAAGCTGTTTCCCTCTTCTTTGGTGGAAGCATAGCCGATACGCCTGATGGCTTGCAGCAAGGAAGCTGTGGAAATAGGCGCATTGTGCTTTCTGGGAGAAGGAAACACATATTTGTTGCCTCCTGAAAATGGACGTATCTCCAAAAACAGTTCCACGGCCTGACGCGGCAGGGGAACAATATGGTCGCGCGACATTTTCATTCTGGCTGCGGGAATATACCATTCAGCAGTATCCAGATTGAGTTCTTCCCACTCCGCCTCACAGATCTCGGCAGGGCGCAGCATGACGTAAGGAGCCAGTCTCAGGGCGACGCTTGTCTGCAAGGTCCATCTGCCCTTGAAGTCATCAAGGGCTTTTAACAGCACGCCGATTTCTTTTTCCGACATTTCCTTATACAAATGCCGCTTTGCGACGGGCTTGGGCATCTCCTTGCGGTACCGCGTCAGCCTGCTGATGATTATGGGGCTTTCCATGAAGCCCATGAGATCGGCATATTCGAAGATATTAATAAGAATGGAGCAGATGCGCTGCGCCGTTTCCCGTGCGCCGCGCTCGATGACCACGGCCAGGGCCTTGTCTATATGCACCATTGTTATGGCGTTAATATCAATATCTCCAAAGGCAGGAAAAATGTTACCTGTCAGCCGTTCTTTCTGGCGCTTTGCATGAGCGTCATCCCATTCCGGCATTTTTTATCTAGATAGACTATAACGTCGCTTTCAAAAGTCCATATATACTTGGGGAGATTTTTTCCTGGTATTTTCCCCTCTGGGATTGAGATCGTTTTTCGCCTTTTCCTTCAAATCTTCGGTGGCGTAGACATTTGCAAGCGTCAGTTTTGGGTACGACTCCATGCGGACACTCTGACGTTGCCCGCTGCATCCGTATAGCGCAAGCCCCATTTTTTCATTGTGTTGCCTATCTAATTCACGGAAATCCCTATTTCCAGCCCGGCTACGTAACGAATGACCTGCACTTCTTCCTTCACGCCCGTGGCGTTTCTGATGGTAATATCCAGAGAGTGTGTTTTGGTTGTCATTTTTAAACTCCCGTAAGATGGTGCCTTCTTCCCCAATATGGCACCTTTTTCGGGAAAAAAGGTACCAAAAGTTGACAGACTTCCTCGTCCTTGGCTCGATGAAGCGGAAAAGAGAAATCCCGAAAGTCCGCTCATAGACTTTCGGGATTCATCCGATTTTGGCCGGAAAAATTTGATGGTGGAGGCGGGGGGAGTCGAACCCCCGTCCGAGAAAGATTCACGCGAAGCATCTACAGGCTTAGATTGGGAATAACGTCTCGCCTCCGGTTTGGCCCCCAATCAGGGCGACCTTCGGCCAGTTCACCGTAAAGTCTCGCGTGAGGTCCGGCAAACGCAGCCGCACGCCAGCCCGATGCGTTTTGCACCTCGCCGGCTTATCGGGCGTGAGCCGGTTTGGTGTGCCGCCTAATTAGGCAGCGTAAGCGTAGTCGTAATCGTTGCCAATTACTATTGTGCCGCTTTTTACGAGGCCAGCGGCGCCTCGGCCTGCCACTTCGGCTTCAACATCCCCGTCGAAACCAATGCGCCCCCGAAGGGTGGGCAGACGGGACCCGCAGGCCCCTGTTCGCGTAGGATGAAGTATAGGCATTCCTGCGCAAAAGGCAAGGCGTATCTTGGACAGGGAAAATGTACCGAATTTTTCCCGTGTGAGCCGTGCGCTTCAGGGAAAAGGGCGTGCGGTTTGAGCGTGTTTGTTTCTCGCGGTGCGGGGTGGAGGAAGGGAGGATTTCCACGCACAACACTCCACCCAGACTCCCTATCATTGAGATGATGCCGTGCGGCGGGCGCAAAAAAGGAGGAGGAATTCCCTCCTCCTTTCAGGCGAGGCCGAAAACGGCCTTACTTGGCGTTATCGGTCAGGGGCAGCGAACGGAAGAAGGTCTGGCCCTGCCGCTGGAGCTGGAGCATGACCACCCCGCGCTTCTTGGCGTCTTCGCGGATGATCTTGGAGAATTCGTCCACGGACTTGACGGGCTTGAGGTTGGCGCTGAGGATGACGTCGCCTTCTTGAATTTCGGATTCGGCGGCGAGCTTGCCGGGTTCAACGCCTACGACGAGAAGGCCGGTGCCGGGCTTCAGACGGGCGGCGCGGCTTTCTTCCTTGGTCAGCGGACGCACGGAGAGGCCGAGCGCAGGCGCGTTTTCCTCTTCGATCTGGCCGCCCTTCTTGCCGCCCTTGAGATTGCGTTCCCCGAGCTGGATGGTAAGGGTCTTGCGTTCCCCGTCGCGCCACACGGTCATGGTGACCTTGGAGCCGGGAGCTTCGGCGGCGATGGCGCGCAACAGGGCGCTGGAATCGTCAACCTTCTTGCCGTTGACTTCGAGCACGACGTCGCCGTCCTTCATGCCGCCCTTGGCCGCGGGTTCGTCGGGGAGGACGGAGCCGATCAGCGCGCCGCTGGCCTCGGGCAGGCCAAGGGCCTTGGCGGTGTTTTCGTCCACGTCCTGAATGGTGACGCCGATCCAGCCGCGCGTAACCTTCTTGTTGGCCTTGAGCTGGGCTACGATACGGTCGGCCATGCTGCTCGGGATGGCGAAACCGATGCCTTGCCCACTGGCGATGATGGCGGTGTTGATGCCGATCACCTTGCCTTCCATGTTGATGAGCGGGCCGCCGCTGTTGCCGGGGTTGATGGAGGCGTCGGTCTGGAGGAAGTTGTCAAAGGGGCCGGACTGGATGTTGCGGCCCTTGGCGCTCAGGATGCCCGCGGTGACGGTATGGCCGAGGCCGAAGGGATTGCCGATGGCCAGCACCCATTCGCCCACTTCCATCTTGTCGGAGTCGCCGAACGCGAGGAAGGGCAGGGGCGTCTTGGAGTCGACCTTCAGGAGGGCGATGTCGGTTTCCTCGTCCGTTCCGATGACTTGCGCCTTCAAAGAATGATCCTTGCCGTTGGCGCCCTGAAGGTTGACGAGGACGGTGTCGGCCCCGGCGACAACGTGATTGTTGGTCACGATGTAGCCGTCGGCGGAAATGATGAAGCCCGTGCCAAGGGAACGCTGCGTGCGGGGCCGGGCGCTGCGCTGGCCTTCAAACTGCTCGAAGAAACGTTCAAATTCCGGAGGCAGGCCGCGGAACATTTCCGAGGGCAGGCCGCCCCGCTGCATGACTTTTTTCTCGGTGCTGATGTTGACGACGGCTTTTCCGGCCGACTGGACGAGGGGGACGAAGTTCGGGACGACGATCTCGGCCTGAGCCGAAAACGCGAACGCCATGACCAGCATGGCGGCAATAAGAGGCCATCTTTTCAGTGTATGCAGCATGTGCAATCTCCTTTGGTGCAGAGGTATGGACAGTCTCACGAAAACTGTTTTTTTCATAATAGCCATACGCAACGCCTTGTAAACACCTTGATTCGGTACAAAGTTCTTTACCGTGCCGCAGGAAGGGCATCATGAGAACGTCGTAAGAGCCTCTTGTCCTCTCCCTTACCCTAAGGGTACGGCATGGAAAAAGGATATGGATACCAGCGGATGAGAGATATGATGAGAAAAAGCGGACGCCACAGGCGGGGTGACGCCGTGGCTGTAGTGCCCGTACGTGGGCTTGAGAAAAAACGGATGCCGCAGAGAAGGGAAAGGCCCCCGAACTGACGTGGGAAACGTATCCGCCCCGGCGTCAGAGGCGGGGGGAGAGAGCCTCCGGGACGGGTGCGGAAGTTCCCACAGCATGATGGGCCGTCTTTTCGCGCTGTTGGCGTGAAAGGCGGCCCATCGCACACAGGAGGGTGTCGATCCCGAGCCTGTCCATGACCCGGCG
>OFFP01002533.1_pt1 | contig 10642 bp, 8 predicted proteins | sample 1521431 | NCBI WGS metagenome assembly OFFP01 (sample SAMEA3504104, study PRJEB24116) | mouse gut metagenome | biome: mouse gut; feature: mouse-associated habitat; material: faeces | place: Denmark | collected 2011 | reverse complement strand
CACAGCCAGTCGTTATATAGGGACTGAAAGACCCTGGAACACTCAACCCTAAGCTGGATGCCTCCATCAAATCTCTCTCCAGCACATCCGCCAGCAGCTGTCCCTGCAAATGCCCGTGCCAGATTTTGGCCTTTTCCTCCCGCAACTTCTTAAATTCCTCCGCCCGGAGCCTGGAGCTTTCCTCTGCAAGCCTATAGTCCTCCAGGGTAAGCCGTTTCTGGATCTCCTCCTGCCATTTCCTCAAAAATTCCACAGCGTCCTCCAGGTCCTTATTCTGCCTGTCGCCCACTGTCCGTTTCTGCCGGATTGTTCCGTCCGGCTCCACTTCCAGGGTATAGTAAGGCTTGTCCGGTTCCTCTGCCTTCCGAAGAAACAGGATGTAGGACTCCCGGTTCTGAATCCGTTCATAGTAGATATCGCTGGAATTGGCGCAGTGCCCTAAAGCCTGCCCTTCATATAAGATGTCCTCCACCTTCTCCGGCGCCACAATGCAGTATTTCTTATCTGCAAATTCAAACTTTTCTTTCATGGACTGGCATAGTTTGTCAACATCCGGATACTTCCCTGTCACTTCCGCCGCACGCATGGCAATCTCTTTATTCCCGCACAGCCTCACAGCCTCATCATGGCTCTCCAACAGGTTCCTGGGTTTGAAAAACAGTTCCTTTGTAATGTCTCTTTTCAGCCTGACTGACATGGAAAGATAATCCCTCCAGGTAGAAAGAAGCTCCTTTGGTGGTCTGCCGGACAGTATGTATTGTTTTTCCAGATAATTTTTAATCCGCACCACGCTCATTTGCTCCGATATGAAATCCAAGTCTTTCGGCTCAATCTGGTATCCGGAAAAATAGTCAATCACCGAATCCGGTATTTCTTTTCCCTGATGTTTCTCTAAGATCAGCCATTTCAGATACACGCTCCCTCCGTCATGCTCCCTGAGCCGTTTCATCCGGTATCGGTCTATGCCAATGGATTTTGCGAAATCCGAAGACTCCCTGATCTCCAGGTTCGCTTTCCCATTGTAAACCTCCTCAGACAACCGGAACAGACCGCACTTTACCAGCCTCTCCAGATAAGGCTTCTTCCTTAGATGATAGAAATACTGCTCCGGGTCGATCTGATCCTTCTGTCGGGCAAACTGGGCCAGCCCTGTCCGCGCAATTCCTTTACATTCTGTATCCGGTATGGAAATACCGTATAGCCGTCCTTCATATTTTTCTTTATAATACTGCCAGTATGAACCGCGGCGGTCATAGTTCAGATTGCTGGTCTCAATCCACCGGAAATCCCTTTGTTTGTATACCCCATAGTAAAAGGTTCTGGCTGCCACCCCTTACCGGGTCATGAGAAATGCCGATCTCACCATCGACGAAGACGAGGCAGCTGATCTTCTGATCGAGATTGAAAAGCAGCTGAAAAAACGTCAGTGGGGAGAGGCAATCCGGCTGGAAGTGGAGCGTGGCATCGACAAGAGACTTCTAAAAATACTGAAAAAAGAACTGATGATTCAGGAGGAAGATATTTTTAAGATCCACGGGCCTCTGGATCTGACCTTTCTTATGAAAGTCTACGGAATGGATGGCTTTGACCACCTGAAAGAACCCCGCTACATCCCCCAGCCCCCGAAAAACCTCGATATGGACAGGGATCTCTTTGAACAGATCCGGGAGGGCGACATCCTCCTTCACCACCCATACGAGACCTTCAACCCCGTGGTGAATTTTGTCCGCCTCGCCGCCAAGGATCCGGACGTCCTCGCCATCAAACAAACTCTTTACCGCGTCAGCAGCCACTCGCCAATCATCGCCTCCCTGGCCCAGGCCGCTGAAAATGGCAAACAGGTCACGGTGCTGGTGGAGCTGAAGGCACGATTTGATGAAGAAAACAATATCGTCTGGGCGAGAAAACTGGAAAAAGCAGGATGCCATGTCATTTATGGTCTGGTGGGACTCAAGACCCACAGCAAGATCACTTTAGTGGTCCGCAGGGAAGAGGACGGCATCCGCCGCTACGTCCATCTCGGCACCGGAAACTATAACGATTCCACCGCGAAACTGTACACAGACATGGGAATCTTTACCTGCAAGCGCCCTTACGGTGAGGATGCCACTGCTGTATTTAATATGCTTTCCGGCTATTCGGAGCCGCTGGCATGGAATAAGCTCTCCCTGGCGCCGATCTGGCTGCGAAACAAATTTGTGGCGCTGATCGAGAGGGAACGTGACAATGCCCTCAAGGGCAAACCGGCAAAGATCATAGCTAAAATGAATTCCCTGTGCGATGCGGGAATCATCAAGGCGCTCTATGATGCCTCAGCCGCCGGCGTGGAGATCGACCTGATCGTCCGGGGAATCTGCTGCCTCAAACAGGGCATCAAGGGTATGAGTGAGACCATCCGCGTCCGCTCCATCGTAGGAACCTTCCTGGAGCACTCCCGAATCTATTATTTTGAAAATGACGGAGAACCTGAGATCTATATGGGAAGCGCGGACTGGATGCCAAGAAATCTTGACAAACGGGTGGAAATCCTGTTCCCGGTGGAGGACAAAAAACTCAAAGAACAAATTGTGCATGTTCTGGACGTCCAGCTTGCTGACAATCAGAAAGCCCATCTTCTCCAGCCGGACGACGTGATCGATAAAGAAAAAGGAAGCCCGGTAGATATCTACGGCGGCATCTATAAAAAAGTAGAGCGCCGGGGCAAAGCGCCGGTCTGCTCTCAGATCCAGTTCTGCAAAGAAGCAAAAAACCGGCTGTAGGGGACAGCAAAAAATAAGGAATGGAAGCATTATACCCTATCCATACGTTAAAGAAGAGGAGTGTCCAAAAGTTTTATCACTTTGAGACACTCCTCTTCTTTAAACTGTTCCACACATCAAAACAAAACCATGTTTATTTCCAGTCTAGCTCGACGGCGCTGAGCTAATCCACACTCAGATTCTCTGCCAGCCTCTGCATCTTCCGGTCCGCCCGCGCCATCAGATCCGCACAACGTTTGAGCTGTTTGTGCATCTCCTGGGTAAACTCTTTTTCCTTTTTGTAACGCAGCTGATGTTCCGTACTCGCCCAGAAATTCATCGCAATGGTCCTCAGCTGGATTTCAATGGGCACCTTGCGCATCTGGTCGGAAAAGAACACATCCACCATCAGGATCAGATGTAAACTGCGGTATCCATTTTCCTTTGGCGTCTCTATGTAATCCTTCACACGAACCACTTCCACATCCGTCTGATTCATCAACATCCTCGCCACATGGTACACATCGGAGATAAAAGGGCACACCACCCGGACTCCCGCCACGTCATAAATATTTCGCATCATGCAGCTGATGGTAAGGGGCAGCCTCTTTTTCTTCATCTTTCCGATGATACTGTCGGAAGTTTTTACCCGGCTCTTGATATTTTCAATGGGATTCCGGTCATTGCAGTACTGAAATTCTTTATTCAGGATCTCCAGTTTTGCCGTCACCTGCTGAATCCCTGCCTCATAGAAAAACATGATCTGCCGGTACTGTTTTTCCATATCCAGATCGTCCGCCATCTGAGGCAGAAGCAGCTCCGCCTCTTCTTCGCTGACTACATCGATGAACTCCACTTCCCCATCTTTTTTTGTATTTAAACGACTTAGAATATTATTCAATATATCACATCCTTTAACCTGATTATAGCAGAAAATCTTGAATTATCTGTCAAGATAATGTAAAGGAAATGTAAAAAAGGTATAAGTTTCTCACGTTCGCGGGCGGCGCCACAGCTTGTGCCTTCCGCGCAGATCAAAAGATCACACTTTTCGCCAATTCATCTGCCAGATCGTTGTATTTATCGCCGGAATGTCCCTTCACTTTTACAAACCGGACCTTCAGACCCTGGCTGATAGAATCAAAATATTCCTTGTACGCCCGGGTTCCCTCTTTATTGGTCTTCCACTCCCCCAGGCACCAGGAAGCGATCCCCTGATAATCGTGATAAATATTTAGACTGGGGATCCCCATCTCCACGGCCTTTCGCATAGCCAGCTCAGCTCCGAGGATCTCTCCCGCCACATTTCTCATGGAGGCAAGCTCCTCACTTGCCCCCTTCTGGGCGATCTGGATCTCCTCCCCCTCGTACAAGAACACCACTCCACAGCTGTATTCACCCGTCGCTGCATTGTAACTTCCGTCCACATAGGCAGTTGCCCCACCAGGTGGAAATTCCGGTTCTGTTCTCGCTCCCGGCTGCAACCCGGCTTCTGCTGCCCCCCACTCTGAAACTCCTGGTTCTGCCGGCTCCACAGCCCTATTCCTTCTATGTACTCCGGCAAATTCCTCTGCCTCCGCCAGTGTCGGAAAACTTTTATACACGGCGCCGGAAAAACCATCCACCTGATTTTTACATTCCTCCCAGGTCAGATAAACGCCGGGCTTCTTTCCTGCTTTTACACTATAATATTTTTTCTTAGCCATTATATTCAAATCTCCATTTTCACCTAATATTGATTAGCCTGACGATGCCAAATTCCGGATCTCTTCTTCCGTGAGAAACCTCCACTCTCCCACGGCCAGACTCTCGTCCAACACCAGCGTCCCCATCTTGACCCGCTTCAGATAGGTCACGGTCTTTCCCAGCTTTGCAAACATTCTTTTGACCTGATGGAATTTTCCCTCAGTTATGGTCAGAAGTCCCTCCCTGGGAGCTAAGATCTCCAACACTGCTGGACTGGTCAGTCTCTTTTCTCCAATATCCAACCCTTCCCACATTTTCTCTACATCTGTAGAATCTAAATCCTTATCCAGATGAACAAAGTACTTTTTCTCTACATGATGTCGTGGGGACAACAGCCGATGCGCCAGTTCTCCGTCGTTGGTCAGGATCAAAAGTCCCTCTGTATCTTTATCCAAACGCCCCATGGGAAAAAGATCTTTTGCGAGAAAAACGGATTCTCCACCATGCTCTGGAACGGAAGACGATCCCACTGGGGAACGCTTTCTTATGTATTCTACAACAGTCTCATCTCTGTCATCCATTGTGGATGAGATGATCCCCGCTGGTTTATTCAGCATGATATACTGGTACTGCTGCCCCCGGATCTCCCTGCCATCCCATAAAACAGAATCAGAGAATGCCACCTTGTCATTCCCTGTCTTCGCCGTCTCACCATTTACCTGTACCCGTCCCTCCCGGATCTCTTTTTTTGCCTGGGAACGGGTCAGCTCTGTGAAATCTGCCAGATATTTATCAAGTCTCAGATTCATTCTTTTAAATTTCCTTTTTCTACACTGGGCTGTATCAGATTCTTGAGCACATATTCCCAAAGTTTCTCTGAACCCTCCGCCGTCTTTTCATTGCGCGCCAGCACCTGGGACAGATGAATCTCATGCTCCCTCCATGAGCGCCCCCCAGAGGCAGCATTGAGCAGCAACGGCTGGATATGGTCGAGGGTACGGGCAAACTTCGCTTCTGGCGTCTCTGTTGCTTCGAATTCGTCCCATAAACCACGGAACTTTGTCCTCTGATCCTCTGGCAGTATACCAAACAGCCGGTCAGCCGCCCTCAACTCCCGTTCCCGCTGGGTCGCCTTTCCATCTTCGTCATAAGCATAGGTATCCCCCGCATCGATCTCTACAATATCATGGATCAGGATCATGGTTACCACCTTTAATACATCAATTTTTTCATTGGCATACTCGCTGAGAAGCACTGCCATAACTGACATATGCCAGGCATGCTCTGCATCGTTTTCTTTCCTCTCGCCACCGGTGAGATAGTTCTGCCTCTGGATCAATTTTTCTTTGTCTATTTCCCGGAAAAAATCAAACTGCTGTTCCAGCCGTTCCATTTACTCTTCGCCTCCACATCTTAGCCCCAGGCGGCATCGAGCCACCCCGTCAGCGCGAAACGAAACCATCGTGCCATCACATTGACTTCGTTTTCCTACCGGCTCTGCCCTTTAAGATCCATTCAAAACCTTGAATTTGTTTTGTTTTAAACCAACGATAGATATCCACTCCGGCTGCTGCGGCCACAATCGTATATAATACAAGCACCACAATCTCGGCCAATATCCCCCCGTTTGCAAACAAGATCCGCGGCAGGGCATTCATCAGCATGATCACTTCATATGCAACAAGAGGATAAATCCATGCCATCTTTTTATTTCCTGAAATATAATAATTCCCCATAACAAGGGCAATCTCAAACACGATTACTAACTTATACGTACCCGATACTAAACTAACGGATGTAGAAGATAAAATAGAACTTTTCAGATTTGCATCCCCATTGTAAGTGCCGCCGTTGATCTGAAGGGCAAGATAAAAACTATAGCAATAGGGATAGATCAGATCCAGTCCGATTCTTCCCAATCCGAAACCAATCCCCACTGTCGCACTGCGGTAAATGGATACCTTTTTCTGATTGGTCAGGTAAATCCCCCAGTACAAAGCAGCCACTGTACACAGAGTCGTAAGAAAAGTAAGCAGTACATTCAGCACAATCACCTGTGCCGTCTCATTCATGCTCCCCCAAAAAGGAAATCTGGCGATGAACACCCCGCCAAACATATATAACACATACTGCCAGACATAGCCTAACACTCCATATCCGACCGCTCCCGGAAGCCCTGTCTCAAGTGCACTGGACCTCTTATTGATCATAAGATAGGGAACTGCCGCTGCGGCGATGCCCACAACCACACATACCAGCATAAGAACCATATTAATCGTTGAAACCATCTTTCTACCTGACCTTTCTTCTTTCGGATACACCGCCGGCGGCTTATCTGCCGGGATGATTCCCTGCGTAAGATATCATATGTCACAGTATAAGCCATCCGATCAAAAAAGTCAACAAACCCCACTCATGGCGTGTCTGAAAACTGCTTTCTGTGACGCACAGCCCACAGAAAGCAGTTTTTTTCAGACACACCCTAGGCATCTATTTCCTGATTCCGTATAATGACTGGAATCAGTTTGGCCAGCTCCACTTTTAATTCTTCCAGTCCCACTGGCTCCTGATAAAGAATCACATTGTAGCAGGTCGAATTTACCAGTTCCACGATCATATAGATCATCAGCTCATGGTTGCGGAAAGTTCTTCCCGAGCTCTGGATCAATTCGTTGTACCAGTCATAGAAACTGTCAGACACCTCATTGCCGCCCTCCAGAATCACCTTGTGAAAGATGCCCCATCGAAGATTCTTGGATATAAACTCCAGCATCCGTTTGTCGGTCTCCAGCTCATCGATGATGATATCCACCAGCTGGATCACCGTTTCTTCCAGACTGTCTGCTCTCTTGTCCCGCATCTTCTCCCGAACCACAGAAAATAGTTTTCCAGCCTTTTCTGTGATCAGGGCGGTGCGGATATCAAATTTATCCTTAAAATACAAGTAAAATGTTCCCTTCGCCATCTCTGCCTTCTTCACGATATCCGAGATGGAGGTATCGAAGATACCCTGGGAGGTGAACAGGTCATAGGCGGCGCCAAGCAGCGCCTCTCTCTTTTGTTTTTTCTTTTCATCTAATTTTCCCACGGTATCCATCTCCTTCTGTCGTCATCTGTTACTCATCTTCATCATTGCCAATCTCTTCCGTCTCAATGATGAATTTTACTTCTCCGTCCATTCCATCACCGATGCCGGTAAAGTTTGTGTATTCCTCAGAGATATCCAACAGGGCAGAGAGCCGGTCTTTCAGTCCTTCAAAGTCTTCCTCGTAAATTCTGTTGATCTCCTGGATTCCCTCTCGGTCAAACTTCTTCATGCCATCGAGAAGTTCCTGTGAACCATCTCCCAGTCTGCCAATTCCATCGGAAACCTGCCCCGTCGCTTTATCCAGTTTGCCACTTCCTTTTTTCAGCTCCCCGGCTCCAGAGATCAGCTGTCTGCTCCCTCTTCTGACGGACTTTCCTGCTTTCAGTAGCTTTTTCGCCCCTGCCAGCAGCTTCCGGTCATTCTGACTCAGCTTTTCACTGCCATTTTTCAGTTTCTCGATATTTGCCGTCAGTGCACTGACACTGGAGGTCATCTTTTCGTCTGCTTTCCGCAGAGAGGCCGATTTATTAGAGATCGCCTGTGCCCCTTCTACCATTTTCTTCACTCCGCCAGATACCTGATCGGCGCCCTTTTTTAGATCACTTTCCCCACCAGTAGCCTTCGCCAGTACCGATACACTGCTTTTTTGGCCCTCAGACAGTTCTTTTAATTTCTCGGCATAAGCCAGCAGGGTCTGCTTCTGAACCTCGTCACCGCACTGTTCCGCCTGTGCCTGGATTCCCTTTACCAGCTGGTCGTAATTATCATAGGTGCTCTCCAGGGCAGAAAGATTGGTATGAAGGGAAGAAATACCGGAAGCGACGCTGGCTGCCCCCGCCTTCAGGGCATCCCCAGTCTTCTTTTCTCCCAGTGTATCTACTGCTGTTGTATATTGCTTGATGCCTTCGGAGAATTCTCTATAACTGCCAGGCATATCCTTCACCGCCTGATACAGCTGTTTATTCCCATCGGTGATCTGCTTCGCCCCATTGACATAGGAAGTGGCTCCCCCAGCCAGGGCATCCCCTCCGGTCACGTACTCTTTGACTCCCTTTTCCAATTTTTTCCCGCTCTTTGCCAGGGTATTGATTCCCTTATTTAAGTCCTTCTCCCCCTTGGCAAAGGCGTCGAATTTTTCCCCCAGCTCCTCGATGCCATCAGCCAAGGAATCGCTCCCATCCACCAGCTCTTCAGTGGCATCTGTCAAGGTTTCCAGCTTCTCCTCCAACTCTTCAAAGGTGTCGCTGTCCTCCAGATCAAGGTCTGACAAAAGGCTGGCGCTGGCATAGGTAAAGGTATTTCCGATAGAAAAATCCGTCACATCCGCCGATACAGTAAATTCCTCCTGGAATTTCTCCGCCAGCTCACCGCTGACATCCAAGCTATCTGCCATGCCGGGGACACCAAAACCGACAACGATATTGTTCGTACCCTCGTTGATCACCTTGCCACCGTCTACTTCGACATTGGTAAACTTATCCGTGGGCAGAATTAACCCCGTCGCCATAAAAAACGGTGTATACATCTTCTGCTTCTTTCCGTCTATGGTCTTTGTCACTCTGGACCGGTTTGTATAGGACACTCGGATTTTCAGGGCTCCGCTTTTTCCCGGCAGTTCCTCTGGTGATATCTCCTTGCCATCCAGTTCGTAGACCAGTTTTACACCCACCGGCAGCTCCTTATCCGTCGTACCCTGATAATAAATATCTTGTGCGCCAGCATTCCAGCTTACGCCGTCTCCACTCTGTTCAAAGGTTTCATCACCTTTTACGTTGGTGATGTCCTTCAATTCTGATTTATCTTTCAGTGTACCATTAATTCCCGCATTTTTCAACCAGTCCGATACGGTGATCTTCTCAGCATCTCCATCGGCATCGGCATTGACATACACGGATTCTTCTTTCGTCACCTTCTCTGCCTGGATCATAGAACCATTTCCGAGGACCAAACTGGTCACCACAAGACCTGATACGATTGTTTTTCCTACTCTGCTTAACTTACGATTTCGATTCATAACACATCTTCCTTTCTATTTTCTTAATAATCTATTTTTCTCATATCCCAGGTGGTCTTACAGATCACCTTATCAAACAATGTCAGCATGGCAGGCAGGATACAGATCACCACTAAGGTACTGATCACCGCTCCCCTGGCCAGCAGCGTAGTGATGGAACTGATCATGTCGATACTGGAATACACACATACACCAAAAGTAGAGGCAAAAAAACTGATGCCGCTTATGATAATGGACTTGATGGAAGTTCTATGGGCGATAGCCACTGCTTCCTTCTTCGTCTTCCGGTTTACCACCCGTTCTTTGTGATAGCGGGTTGTCATCAGGATCGCATAGTCCACGGTAGCCCCCAGCTGAATCGTCCCGATGACGATACTCGCCACAAAGGGCAAGCTGGTACCACTGTAATAAGCAAAGGACATATTGACAAAGATCGCGAACTCGATCACACTCACAAGAATCACCGGCAGCGAAATGGATTTAAACACCAGCAATATGATGAGGAAAATCGCTGCGATGGAGATATAATTGACACTGGCAAGATCCACATCTGTTACATCTGCCAGATCCTTCGTCAGCGGCGCCTCTCCGATCACCATGGACTCTTCGCTGTATTTTTTCACAATATCATTGATCTGGGCGATCTGGGCATTCACCTCATCCGTCGCCGTTTTATAATTAGAGCAGATGAACTGCAGCTCGTAATTGTCGCTCATCAGCATATCCCTGTATTTGGAGGGGATCATGTCATCGGGAACGCTGGCGCCGACAAAGGAATTGATCCCCAGCATCCATTTGACACCATCCACTTTCTCGATCTCTTCCCGCATATCATTTTTCTCTTTGACAGACATTCCATTTTTCATCAGAAGCACGTGCATGTTATTCATGTTAAATTTCTCTTCCAGCTTCTTATTGGCAACTGCCGAATCCAGCGTCTGGGGCAGGGAACTGTCGATGTTGTAATAAACCTCAATGTTATCGTTTCCATAAAATGCCGGGAAAAATGCAACGGCAAAAATAATCAGCGCCACAATATAATGTTTGGAGATAAATTTACTCGTTCTCTCAAATTTAGGGAAAATATTTTTGTGGGTTGTCTTTTCGATCCATTTA
>OFFP01002531.1_pt1 | contig 10644 bp, 12 predicted proteins | sample 1521431 | NCBI WGS metagenome assembly OFFP01 (sample SAMEA3504104, study PRJEB24116) | mouse gut metagenome | biome: mouse gut; feature: mouse-associated habitat; material: faeces | place: Denmark | collected 2011 | reverse complement strand
AAAACCTGCCGCGCACCCTCATCCGTCACGGCTTCGCCGTGCCACCTTCCCCCTTTAAGGGGGAAGGCTTTTTACGCATCCCTATCCGCAGTGCGTTCCACATACGCATAAAAAAACAGCGCCGGACGAGCCGGCGCTGTTTTTTTGGTCATTAGCCCTGGGAGATAGCACCCATGGGGCAGGTACCAGCGCAGGAGCCGCAATCAATGCAGGCGCCGGCGTCGATGACGTAGTGGTCGTCGCCCTGAGCGATAGCGCCCACGGGGCAGCCCTCAGTGCAGGAGCCGCAGCTGATGCAAGCGTCACTAATAACATAGGCCATGATATGTACACCTCCATTAAAATGGTACTCTCTATTCTAGCACATTTTTTCAAAAAAGCAATGCTTAATTTTTGGAGCTTCAAATTTTTTGCGGGGATGTATCCCGATGTGTCCGCCGGGGATACCTGTACCTGTCCGGCGGACATTCCCCGGCCCGGCGGGGCGGCTGTGTCTAAACCGGCAAAAAATCGGGCATGATGGTAGCAGATTTGATTCTGAGGTGATGTTACCATGGCAGACAGCCAATTCACATCCACCGCCCTGGGGGCCATACGCCTGGCCCAGCAGAATGCCGCCCGGCTGGGTCACAGCTATGTGGGCAGCGAGCACCTGCTCCTGGGGCTGGCCGGCCAGGAGTTCAGCCCGGCGGCTATGGCCCTGCGCCGGGCGGGGGCGGACAGCCAGGCCCTGCGCTCCGCCATCGCCCAGCGGGTGGGGACGGGGGTGCCGGCCCAGTCCAGTTTTCAGGGCCTCACCCCCAACTGCTGCATGGCCATCCAGGGGGCGGTGGAGGAGAGCCGCCGGCTGGGCCAGCACGCGGTGAACTCCGAGCACCTGCTGCTGGGGCTGCTGCGGGCCAAGGGCAGCGGGGCTGCCCGGCTGCTGGCCCACTGCGGGGTGGACAACGACGAGCTGTACCGGAGCGTGTGCGCCTCTCTGGGCGGGGAGGAATTTTATTATTCTGCATACGCAAAAAACCTGCCTTCAAAGGCGCTGGCATTATCCTGCGGGTTTGTTTACTGGCATTCAGAGCAGAAAACAGATGAGCGGAATGGGAACTTATATGTACTGGAGACCTACAAAAAGACTCTGAAACCGTCAGAGGACGGGGAATGTGATGCCGGATGAGACTTTCACGTATTGCCTGGAGCAGCCGGCTAAAGGATGTAATATGTAAGAGAGAGGACTGTATAATATGCTTCATATACCATACAGTCTTCTTTTTAGGCGGTTACGTGGTCCGGCAAATTCTGTTGTTTCTAAAATTTATACACATTCAGCTGTGAAAAAAATTCGCAGCTTTTCCACTGCGTTTTTTTAATCCTGGAGACATATGATCGGGAGATGCCGAGCTGGCGGGCGATTTTACGTTGTGTATTTTTTCCCCGTTATTCAGCCCATGCCGCATTTTCAGGAACAGCTTTTCACGATGGGAGAGTTCATTTTCCACCTTCTCATACAGCTTTGGATATTTTCCTTCAGATAAAGCCGTTCAGGAACATCCCCTTCCTCAGTTTCAATGATATCATATAATTTGATCTCGTTCCCTTCCCTGTCTGTGCCGATGGGTTCCGGGATCATTCCAATAAGCATCAGATAAAATAAAAACTGCAATCTTCATTTCACATATTGAAAGATTGGAACACTGCAATAAAATTTCCCTCTCGGCCTTGGGGCTGAACCGGCGGACGTGGCATCCAAATGCCAGGCGCTCAAAGCAGACGGAAATGAGAAGGACGACCACAGCGCAATCGTAAAATATTACGAAAAAAATGCGGATGCGTCTGTGGAGAAAAAGTAGAAAAAGTGTAGCAGAAAATAAGAGGTGGGAATATGACCAAAGTGCGGCGGAGTTCATCCGGATCTCCGTTGTTCCGGGTTACTGTTCCGGATAAAGTACAATATAATTTCGTTGAGTCCATTGGAAAAACGGACGGCATCGTGTATATTTATTAGTAAGAACATTCGCCGCGGTTTCCGGTTCTCCTGCGGCAGGCGTGCGGTTCGTGGACGACATTCATTTTTCCAATATCCATACGGAAAATAAAACCATGCGGAGGGTGCTGGAGACGGCCAGGGAATATTCGCTGTCGGACAGCCCGGTGCTGATCTTTGGGGAGACGGGGACGGAGTACTACCAGATCTCCGAGGCGATCCACAACAACAGCATCCGCAAGGGAGGCCCTTTCGTGAGCGTGAATATCACCGAGGGCGGATACGCGCAGCTTGCGCAGTTCTCCTGGCAGGGGAACAAGCTGCAGCTCAAAGCATTTCTGGAACGGCTGGTGCTGACGGCGGACAAGCGGAGCATTGCTGAGGGCACGATCCGAACGCTGTTCGGAGAGCTGTACCCCTATGTGGGGGAAGTGGGCGGAGAAGAAAAACTGGTGGTGTACAAGACGGAAGAGGCGGTGAAGATCAGCGAGCTTTTGAAAAAGCACCGAGGAAACCGGAAGCTGGCGGCGGAGGAGCTTGGGATCAGCACAACCACACTGTGGAGGAAAATGAATAAGTATGGGATCGAGTCCAAATTTGGAATGGATTAAGAAGGAACTGGCGAAAAAGAGGAAAACGCTGCTTCTGGCAGTGAAGATCGCGGTGGGAAGCAGCGCGGCGATTTATATTGCCCAATTGCTGGGCCTGGAGTACGCCATTTCCGCAGGGACCATCACGCTGCTGACGCTTCTGACCACCAAGTGGGAGACCGTCAGGCTGTCGGCATTCCGCTTTGTCACGTTTGCTGTGACGATCCTGCTGGCATGGGCTTCCTTTGCTCATATCAAGAGCATGTGGATCGGATACGGAGTCTTTATTTTCTGCGTCGTCCTGTTCGCAGAGGTCATGGGCTGGCGGGCCACCATATCGGTCAATTCCGTGATCGGCGCCCATCTGCTGACCAGCCGGGATTTCGGCATGTCCTTCGTGGAAAATGAATTTCTGCTCGTACTGATCGGGGTGGTGATCGCCTTTCTGCTGAACCTGTTCCAGAACAATGACAGGAATGAAAAGGATATCATCGCAAATATGCGCTACACGGAGGAACGGCTGCAGCAGATCCTGCGCCGGTTCGCACAGTATTTATCCCAGGAGGAGGTTTTGGGAGCCGCAGACAGGGGAGAGAACATGAGAGCGGCAGGTTCTGCGCTGCAGGCAGAACAGGAGCAGGCTGTGGCGGACAGCAGTTCGCAGGGAAAAATCCGGCAGGGCGGCCCTATGCCTTCCGGCAATCTGTGGGATGATATCATCCTGCTGGAGAAGGAGCTGCAGGGCTTCGTTCTGGAAGCATACGAATATCAGGAAAATACATTCCATTCCCATCCGGTTTATTACATCGATTACTTTGAAATGCGCTCCGACCAGTGCCATGTGCTCCACAACCTGCACTATGAGGTGAAAAAGATCCGTTACATACCGAAGCAGGCCGGGGTGGTGGCAGAGTATATGCTGTACCTGGCGGACTATGTGGTGGAGCGGAATGTCCCGTCCGCACAGATGGAAAAGCTGGAAGGCATCTTCCGGGACATGAAAAAGGAAGAACTGCCCAAGTCCAGGGAGGAATTTGAAAACAGAGCGATCCTCTATCACATTTTGATGGATATGGAGGAATTTTTGGTCTATAAACAGCGGTTCGTGAGATCACTGGATGAACGGCAGAAGAAGCTGTATTGGAAAGAAAAATGAGCCGGATAGGAACGTGCCCCGGCATCATTGCATGGGGGATGTATCCTTTGATACGAACAGATGAGAAATGAATAGCATCTGATTGCTGTAAGTATATAAAACTTTGGAGGAAACGATATGAAGGTCGTAATCGCAATCGATTCATTTAAAGGAAGCATGAGCTCTATGGAAGCGGGGTGTGCGGCGAAGGCCGGGATCGAAAGGGCCTGCGGTGCAGATGGAATTGAGAGAGCCTGCGGTGCGGACGGAATTGACAGGGTCTGCGGTGAGGACAAAATTGATAGAGCCTCCGGCGCGGACAGGATCGTTGTAAAACCCCTGGCCGACGGCGGGGAAGGAACCACAGAGGCGCTGGTGGAAGGCCTGGGCGGGGAATATGTGACCGTCTGGGTGACCGGCCCCCTGGGGGAGAAAACGGAAGCCAGATACGGCATCCTGGGAGACAAAAGAACCGCCGTGCTGGAGATGGCAGAGGCTTCCGGAATCATTTTAATAAAAAGAGAAGAGCTGGATCCATCCAGAGCCACCACATACGGCGTGGGTGAAATGATCCTGGATGCGGTAGGCCGGGGCTGCCAGGAATTGATCATCGGGATCGGCGGAAGCGCCACAAGCGATGGCGGCGCAGGGATGCTCCAGGCCTTGGGCTACGAGTTCCTGGACTCGGACGGCAATCCCATCCGGCCGGGAATCCGGGATCTGGACAGGATCGCGTCGATCACCGCAAAGCATGTGCCGGACGCATTGAAGGCATGCCATTTCCGTATTGCATGCGATGTAAAAAATCCGCTCTGCGGTGAGAACGGCGCGGTGTACGTGTTTGGGCCGCAGAAGGGGATTAAGGAAGAGGAAAAGCAGAGCTTTGACGAGAAGATGAAGCATTTTGCAGACAAGACACAGGAATTTACCGGCGAGGATCACAGGATGGCGGAAGGAGCAGGTGCCGCAGGCGGACTTGGTTTCGCATTTTTAAGCTATCTTCCCAATGCGGAGTTACAGTCCGGGATCGATATTGTGCTGGACGCGATTCAGCTGGAGCAGGAAGTGAAGGACGCGGATATCGTGATCACCGGGGAAGGCAGGCTGGATTTCCAGACCGCCATGGGCAAGGCGCCGGTAGGCGTGGCCCGTCTGGCGAAAAAATATGGCGCAAAGGTGCTGGCATTTGCCGGAGGTGTCACAAAGGACGCAGGAGAGTGCAACGCTGCGGGGATCGACGCATTTTTCCCCATTGTCCGGGGAGTCACGACACTGGACGAGGCCATGGTTCCGGAGAATGCAAGGGAGAATATGACGCTGTCCGTGGAGCAGGTGTTCCGGGCGCTGTCTGTGTGAATATAGAATCCCTCAACCCGTTTGCCGAATCGCAGCCGCGCAGCCGGGAATCATTGCAAACAGGAGATGAAGTGCATGGAATATATCACATTAAAAAATGGAGTATCGGTTCCGAAGCTGGGGCTGGGAACCTGGTATCTGGGGGAAAAGCTATCGGCCCGTGAGGAAGAGATCCGCGCTAGAGTATGGCATTTGTCCAGGAGGCCTCGGGATCTGTACTGACCAATGCTTCCACGGCTTTTACGAAATCTTCTTCCGTCCGTGTGGGATTCAGATAGGGGACTTCCATACGACCGGATGCAACAGCAACATCAAAGAATCCGATCAGACTTGTTGTGCCATGGAGGATAGATTCAAACTCTATTTTTGCACACTGCCACGGGAGAGACAGCATCCGAATAAAAAAAGAATGCCATAAAAATTATTGACAAACGATAATTTCATGCTATGATGAATATAAGAAATTATCGTAAAACAATAATTAAGGAGGGCCTATGAAAAAAAGAGGAATGCCCCTGATCCTGACTGCCGAAGCTGCCGCCTGCGTGGTGTTCTGCTTCCTGCGGACAAGCTTTTTTGGAGGTTTCACCAGCCTTGCCGCCTTTCCGTTTGAGCAGGCCGGCTATGTGCTCCGGGAGATGTCCCTGTCCGGGACAGCCGGAAATGCGGCGGCAATTGTACTGTATCTCACACTGGGCCTTCTCCCATGCCTTGCCTGGCTGCTCCTGAAAAAACAGGGCAGGCTGCTGGCCGTTGATCATCTGCTTCCGGCGCTTTCGGTCCTGCTGCTGGCCGTGATTTATTATATGGTCAATCCCGGTCTCATTGTATCCGCTGTTCCGGGAACGGGAAAATGGCTGCTGGGCTGTACCTTTTATTCCGCCTTGTCCGGCTATCTGGTGATCCGGGTACTGGCGGTCTGCCGAAACGCAAGGCCGGAAACGCTGGAATCGGTTCTGCAGGGGCTTTTAGGGTTTCTGAAAATGGTCTTTGTGTATCTCATATTCGGACAGAACCTGGACCGCCTTCTGAACTCCCTGCGGGATATGGGAAACGTCAGCAGCGGCCTGTATGCGGACGGGGCGGCTCAGGGGGCGCAAAGTGTGGGGTTGACCTGCCTGTTTTTCGGACTCGGTTATCTGGTCGATGTTCTGCCCTATGCGTTTGACCTGGGCATCGTCTTTCTGGCTGGCAGGTTGCTGGCCGCTTTGAAAGCAGACCGCTGGGGGGATGCGGCGGCGGAGCTGGCGGACCGTCTGGCCGGATTCTGCGCGAAGGCGCTGGGGATCACGGCGGGGGCGGATGTAATGTGCTGCAGGTTTTATTCGGCGCCGGACTTTACCGGATGGACCTGGTGATCCATGTGCCGGTTTTGTCCATCCTGTTTGTACTGGCGGCGCTGCTGTCAGCGCGGTACATACGGGAGGCTCAGAAGCTGAAAAAGGAGCACGACCTGATTATATAAAATTTGAAGGACGGAGATTATGGGAATCAAGGTTTGTCTGGAAGAGGTTTTAAAAGACCGGGGAATGACGTCAAAGGAACTGTGCAGACTGGTCAATATCACAGAAGCCAATCTGTCAGTTTTGCGCAGCGGGAAAGCGAAAGGCGTCCGCTTTCACACCATCAACCGGATCTGCTATTTTCTCCGGTGCGACGTAGGCGATATTTTAAAATTTGACGGAAAGCTGGAGGAGGAAGATGAACCATAAAAAGTACATTTTACGGGCCGGTGAAGCTTCGGGATTTATGGAGATCAGGAAGATTACAGCAGGCGGAAAATCTGCAGGAAGCAGGTTTTTTGCGTGTATCCTGTGTCTGTTTCTGATTTTTTCCCTCTGCGGCTGCTCTCTGGCGGTTTTGGATGCGGGGGAGGAAAGCAGGGAAGACCGGATGATCGGGGTTCTGATCACCAGGGAATTTCTGGATATGCTTTCGGCGCAAGGAACGGAAGGGTTCCCGCCGGACACAGATCGGGGAATCCGATCCGCCCATGATGGAAAACTTTACGCAGAGATTGATAAAAGCAAAGGGGAGGACCCCGCTTTCTGGGAGATTTCCTTCGGGGAGCTGGACGGCATCCAGATGCTGACCCCGCTGTGGACGATGGAAAACGGAGAAAGCTATTGGGGAAACGTCTGTACGGAAGGCATTTCCGACCTGGATATCCGCTACAATGTGTTGGACGACGGGGAGGAGCGCAGTATCAGCGGGACAATTTATATTGTTTCCGGAAACGGGAACAAACCGACAGCCTTTTATGCCAATCCGGTGTATCAGACGGCAGACGGAAATCTCTACGTGTCCCAGGGCCGCGGGGTTTCCGCCAGCGGGGATTCTCCGGAGGGGATGGAATTTTCCAGCGCCCTCAGCGAAGAGACGACGGTCACGGAAAACGGGAAAACGAAGACTGAAACAAGCAGTCTGAACGTGCGCTACACATTTATGGATCGACCAGTACGGATCAAAGTCTGCCAGATGGACTCCAGGCACCGCGTCCTGAAAGAGGAGGATTACCGGCCGGAGGACATGCCAAAGGAGCTGGCTGCGGTAGCGGACGCCGAGTATATTCTGGTGGAGACGGAAAAGGAAGGCCCCTCGGGAGAAAAAACGGTCTCCCGGGAGGCATTCAGTTTACCCGCGGAGGGGGAACTTTATCTGACATCGTACCGCGCCCGGGAGGACGGGGTCGTGGTGAAGCAGGAAACTATTGTAATGTCTCATTCACTTTCAGCCAAATAACGCAGCAGATGGAAATTCAGGCAAGTTAATTTGATGAAATGTGAATGAGACATTACACGAACATTCTTTGAGGTCAGCTTTCGAATACCTCAAATTGTTTTTTCGGCCCGCCGCATACCGGGCAGCGCTCCGAACCAAACGTTTCCGTCATGACATATCCGCAGATTGGTCAGACATAGACGGCCTTTTCTCCGAATCCCGGTACATCCTTGGCCTGCTCTAACAGGACCGTATGCGTTTTCTATTTAAGAACAGACAGCTCCTTGCCGGAGATACATGAGAACAGGTGATGAATATGAAGATGGATGTATATAGAGAAATTCTGGAAAATGAAAAAAATTTCCGGTATATGATCGCGGCAAATCTGATCAGCCGTTTCGGGGACTCGGTGGACGCGATCGCCTACAGCTGGATGGTCTACCAGCTGACAGGCTCTACAGCATGGCTTTCTGTCATTTTAGGAGTGAACATGATTCCAACGGTTCTGTTCCAGCCGCTGGGAGGCGGACTGACGGAATATTTTCGAAAAAAGAGGGTCATTGTAATCTGTGATATTGCCCGGGGAGCGGTGGTTTTCCTTACAGGCGTGTGTATGCTGACGGGAGTTCTGAGACCCTGGCATCTGCTGATCTTTACATTTGTAAATTCTTCTATCGAGGCGCTGCGGATTCCGAACGGGCTTGCAATCCTGCCGCAGATATTGAAGAAAGAGAACTATAAGGCTGCTATTTCCATGGACCAGGGAGTGCGCAGAACCTCGGAGCTGATCGGGATGGGCTGTGCAGGGATCATCATAGGATGGCTCGGGATCGTCGGCGCACTGTTTGTCGATGCAGTGACGTTTCTGGCATCAGGATTGCTGCTTTCATTTTTACAGGTGAATGAGGAGAAAAGGAAGAACGTCCGGTTTCAGATACAGGGATACGCCGGGACATTAAAAGAAGGGGTTGTATATTTTAAAAAGAGCGACCTGGCAGTCATGGTATGCGTGATCTGTGTGGTACAGAACCTGTGTACCCTTCCGATTGAAAATCTTCAGGCAGCCTATATCAGTGAATATCTGAGGCTGGATGTGTTTGCAATGTCCGTCGGCGGCACGGCGATCACGATAGGAATGATCCTGGGGGCGCTGTGCCTGCCAGCTGTATCTCAGAAGATTTCGGAAAAACGGCTGCTGATTCAGGGTGGGATCCTGATTGGGATTCTCTATTTCATCTATATTATGATTGGAATGATTCCAGTGGATGCAGGAAAGTATATCAGCTATTTCGCAGCGGCCTTTGTATTTGGCGTTTTAAATTCCATGATCGGGGTTACGGTCCAGGTGATCTTTGTGAGCAGCGTGCCGGAAGCGTTTGTGGGGAGGATCAGCGGGATCTTCAACGCACTTGCCTGTTCCTCCCTGCCGGTGGGGTCGTTTTTGCTGGCGGGATTGTCGGCGTTTTTCACGATTGCTGAATTATATCTGCTGACGGGGACTTTATCAATCGCGGCATTCATTTTTATCGGAAGGTCGAAAGGGGGACGGAAGATAGAAAAAGGATAATCTGGTTCTATTCAAATAATCATGGAGCGATAGGCGTGGTAAGAGAGTCCGGCATCCCATTATGGCCATCCGGCCATTTCACAAGGTATAGGTGAGAATATGGAAAAATAGAGCTTTGCGGACCGTTTAAAGGTTATCCCGGTGTCGCCGGAATGGTCATTTTTAAAACCCAAAGCTATGAAGAGGCCGAAGCCCTTTGCCGGCTGGAGCCTCTTGTGGCAGAAGGCTATGCATCGTATACGCTTGCGGCTCTGCAGGTGGCCGACAGGGATAATAATTATTTATTATAAGTATGAGAAAGCGCTCTCCTGGATAGTTTCAGAATATTTCCTGCGCAGGGGTCAAAAAGTATGGTATAATTTTTACAGAAGATGACAAGAGATAAGGGAGGACTGAATTTCATGTTGAGATTAAGACCTTACAAGGCCTGTGATGCAAAAGCAGTTGTCTCCTGGATCGGAGATGAGACAGCATTTTACAAATGGTCTGCCGGCCGGCTGGGGACGTATCCGATTACAGCAGAAGAGCTGAACCGGAAGTATGATTCCTTCGCCTGTGCCGACGACTTCTTTGTAATGGCTGCTTTTGATGAAAAGGGTATTGCCGGACAGGTGATGATGCGGTTTCTTGATGAGGAAAAGAAGGAGCTTCGGTTTGGGTTTATCATTGTGGATGGCAGCAGACGGGGAAAAGGGTACGGAAAAGAGATGCTGAAGCTTGCCGCAGAATATGCATTTACCATACTGAAGGCAGAGCGCATCACCCTTGGAGTGTTTGAAAATAACCAGCCGGCCATCCGGTGTTATAAGTCGGCAGGATTTCGGGAAACGGGACAGACAGAGAGCTGTTCCATACGGGGAGAAGCGTGGAAATGTAAAGAGCTTGAGTTAAGACCTGCATCTGCCTTGCGGCAGGAAAGGAGCTGAACATATGTGGACATGTCCCCAATGCGGCCGCAGCTTCAAAAAACAGAATCAGGATCATTACTGTGGTAAGGCGCCGGAAACGATTGAAGCATATATTGCAGCGCAGCCGGAGGCGGTACAAAAATATCTAAACCAGGTAAGAGAGGCCATACGCATGGCACTGCCGGAAGCGGAGGAACGTATTTCCTGGAGTATGCCCACCTACTGGAAGGGGCATAATATCATTCATTTTGCAGGATTCAAAAAACACATCGGCCTGTATCCGGGGCCGGAGGCCGTTGTGGAATTTGCAGAACAGTTAAAAGAATATAAAACCAGCAAAGGAGCTGTCCAGCTGCCGCTGAACAGGCCTCTGCCGCTGGAGCTGATTG
>OFFP01002526.1_pt1 | contig 10658 bp, 13 predicted proteins | sample 1521431 | NCBI WGS metagenome assembly OFFP01 (sample SAMEA3504104, study PRJEB24116) | mouse gut metagenome | biome: mouse gut; feature: mouse-associated habitat; material: faeces | place: Denmark | collected 2011 | reverse complement strand
GTTTCCATGTGTGTGTGGGGCTGTGACATGGAAATACCTGTCAGGGACGGGAACAGAGGAGCCGAGACAAATGACAGGGGTGGGCAGTGGAGGGGCCAGGGGCCAGGTGAGTGAGGGGGCGGTGGGAAAGGGGATGAATGCGAGCCAAGTGTGTGTGCAAATTGCACGTGGACAAGCAGGTCTGTGACGCACTTGCGGCTCATGACTGACTGTGGAGACATGAAACACACTCACCCCTGCACACGTGAGGGTCCTCGTCCGGTTGTGAACCTTGTTATGGATGTACGTCGTGGTTCCATCTTGAGACACACCATCGACCTTCACTGTCATGGTGAAGCTGGTTTGGATGGATGTTTCTACAGAGAGAGAGAGAGAACTCTGTTACCTGAGACCACATCGGGCAACTCGCAGCAGCAGAGCCTCCTGCCTACAGGCATCCACAGAGATCTGGGAAGCACCCCGCCCGCCCTACGTGCTGAGAAGGCTCTGCTACCTCCCACCATTGCTGAGGGGCCTGTGCTATGTCAAACCTGCATCGATGACCCATCTGTTTCACCTCACATACAGGTGCAGGGCTATAAAATTACCCCTTTTCACTCTTCACAGAGATTCTTCAAGTTATACCAAGATAAAACAAATCTCTAGAAACAAACAGACAGACAGAAGGGTAGAAAGACAGACAGATAGAAGGATAGAGAGGATTTGAGCGAAAAGAAGAGATATGGCCTGAGACGGGTCTGGATGATGCTGTTCGGCATCCTGCTGATCGGCATGTGCGTGGCCTCCTACCGTATGAGCGGCTTCGGGGTGGACGCCTTTTCCTGTATGAACCTGGGGGTCAGCGGATTTTTGGGGATGAGCTTCGGGAACTGGCAGCTGATCGTGAACGCGGCGCTGCTGGCGGTGGTGTGGCTGACCATGCGGCGCTGCATCGGCCTGGGGACGATCGTGAATATGGTCTGCGTGGGATATGCGGCGGATTTCCTCTGCTGGCTGTGCCTGGACCGGCTGGGGATGCCCGTGACGCTGCCGGTGCGGATCCTGCTGCTGGCCCTGGGGACGCTGTTCGCCTCTCTGGGCTGCGCGTTCTATATGACGGCGGACATGGGGATTTCCCCCTATGACAGCGTGGCGCTGATTATCACAAAGTACACGAGAGAAAGGATTTCCTTCCGCCTGGCCAGGGTGCTGTCGGATGTGACGGTGGTCGTGGTAGGGGTGGTTTTCTGCCTCATGTCCCATGGCAGCATCTGGGCCATCGTGGGCCTGGGCACCATTGTCAACGCCTGCTGCAACGGGCCCCTGATCCAGTTTTTCCGGGAGCGGATTTCGAAGCTTGCGGAAAAAGAGGGAAAAATCGCTTGACAATTTCCGTATCCTCCTGTAGAATCTGTCTTCAACTGGAATTTGTGCTGCAGGTTCAGTCAGGAGGACATTATGAATATTGAGCATTTGAGGGAAAACGGGATTGATATCGCAGTGGTTTCCGGTGACGAGACAGTGGTTGTGGATGTACAGTCGGCCCTGGATCTGGCGATGACTGTGAAGTATGAGACAGGCCCGGAGAGGATCGTGATTGATAAGGCCGTGATATGCGGGGATTTCTTCATCCTCAGCACGGGCATGGCTGGCGAGATTCTCCAGAAATTCATGAATTATCATGTGAAGGTGGCGGTTTTCGGGGACTATTCCCATTATACCAGAAAGGCATCTCTCCGGAGGAGCTTTTCTTCTGCGTATTTTTGGATAATCAGCTTTTGGTTTTCAATAGAGGAATAATTTCTCTTGTTATCGTCTCTGGAGAGGCGGACATAACCGTCTATCGTTGTGGGAGTATGGATTGCTGTCATCATGAAAATCGTTCTCCTTATCTTGCTTTCTGCCTATGTTTTACCATACAGGCAGGATAACACAATGTTGTTGGCGGTCAGTGCAAATGATTGCGAACTACATCCCGCAATCCATGTTCCATTGCATGATCTCCTTCGATCACGGTAACGACCAGATACCCCCGTCTGTTTAGGGCTTCTTTTTTCCTTTTCATTTCAGAACTATCCGAATCTTTTTTCTGAAGTAAATAGCAAACCTCCTTTTGCTTTCCTATGACAATCACCTCAAATTCTTGCTTCATATTATTGTATGAAAAGTCAGGCTTATCCTATCAATCAAAAATTCCGCTGCAAGCAGCAGGGTTTTTGATCCTCGCGGCATTCACCAAATATGCGTGCAGGCACGCCTACTTGGCTCATTGCTCGCGGGAATAAAACAGCTTTCTTCATACAAAATGACATGGTGGCCCGTTTCCTTTTTGTCCTGTGGGGAAACGCGAAAAGACGGCACCTGGTAATGGCGGTAGTCCATAAGGAAATATTGCAAAATTTGTGACGAATGCCAGGTAAACGGAAAAAGAATAACTGCTATGCAAAAGGGTTATCCGATTGCATAGCAGTTTTCTTTTGTCTTTCTATTTAGTTTTTGATTTTCAGCGTTCCAACGGAACGCGCAGCCATCACCGCAGGTGATGATCTCAGGGGTTTGGGGACATGTCACCAACAAGCATTTAGCAGAAATTCCGGGGACGGGATTTCTGCTAAATACGCAATCTTACGGAAGATTGCATTGCTTGCGAACTGTATCGTGAATTCCTGTTAACCGCTAATTGTAAAATCTATTGCTATTATTCATTTAAATGTCTATAATAAGAAAATCGAAAAATCTAATCAAAAACTAATCAAGCCTTAGTATAATCAGATTGGAGGTTTCAGATATGGCAAAAACAATACTGATTATTGAAGATGAAATAGCAATACAAAATATCTTAGCCGAGCCGCTTAGAGCCTGCGGCTATGAAGTTGTGACTGCATCGGATGGTCTGGAGGGTATCAATGCTTTTCATACCCACCACATAGACCTTATCCTTTTGGATATTATGCTGCCGAAAATCAACGGATATGCTGTTTGCGAAATGGTACGACAAGAAGCACAGACCCCAATTATCCTTTTGACTGCCCTTGATACAGAGGATGACCAGATAAAAGGTTTTGATTTATTGGCAGATGACTATATCACAAAGCCCTTTTCTATCAAACTGGTACTAAAGCGTGTGGAAGCATTGCTTAGAAGAACAGAAACAACGGATATGGGTACAGACATTATCCGATATAAGGAACTTCAGATAAGTGCCAAGCAAAGGCAAGTTCTTGTAGCAGGTGCAGAGGTCATTCTTACGCAATCCGAGTTTGATATTTTACTCTTGTTCCTTAAAAATCAAGGACGAGTATTCACAAGAGATGAGCTGCTCAACCTTGTGTGGGGATATGAATTTATCGGCGAGGAAAAAAGTGTCAACTTCCACATTATGAATCTGAGGAAAAAGTTAGGTGTAGATTATATTGAAACTGTCAGAGGGGTGGGATACAAAATTGCGAAAGAAAATCAGTAACTCACTAAGTGCAAAAGTGTTCCTGTGGGTCTTTACCGCATTGACCTTGTGTAGCATTTTGATATACGGCATTGTCCTTATATTCGTGCCACAAAGTTATCAGCTCACAGGTAGCAAACAATTTGAAACCAATGCGGGAGCGTTGTTCTCTGCTCTGGAAAACAAAAACTATGAGGACGGAACAACTCTGATTACAAATTTCTGTATTGAAAACAATGCCGTGGCGATGTTAGGAAATGAAAAGAACAGCGTTACTTTCGGAGATTTTGACAACATTGGCGACGACCTGTCAACAGCACAGACCTATACAACAGATGTAACCTTTTCTGAAGATAAGGCAAGCTATACGCTTTCTGTTATTTCTCTTTCCAAAACGGCAAGTGAACTGTTCAGTCTGCTGCTCCGCTTTATTCCGTTAGTATTGACGGTCATTCTGCTTCTATCTGCCCTAAGTGCTTTGATTTGCAGCCGAGTGATTGTTGCACCGATTGCAAAAATCAGTCAGATTTCCAAGCGGATGACCGAACTTGATATGACTTGGAGATGTGATACAGACCGTAAGGACGAAATCGGTGTGCTTTCTTCCAGTCTGAATACAATGGCGGCAAGACTGCAAAGTACAATGGAAGAACTGGAAACAGCAAATCAGCAGCTAACCAAAGATGTCAAGAAGTTTAAGATGCTTGAGGAACAGCACAGGAATTTCTTTGCGGCTGTTTCCCACGAGCTGAAAACACCGTTGACTATTCTGAAAGGTCAGCTTGAAAATATGATATTAGGTTTCGGGGACTACCAAAATCACGACAAGTATTTGCCGCAGGTACTAAAATCCGCCGAGGACATTGAATACTTAGTCAAAGAGATACTGTCCATTACGAAAATGGAAACAATGAATATCGGAAGCTCTCTGGAAACACTCTCTTTAGCTGATATGATAAGCAAAGTAGTCACAGAATTACAGCCTTTGGCTGCTGAAAAGGACATTGCTATTTTGCAGAACATCCCAGAAGATATAAGCGTATCGGTCAATCGCAACCTGTTTGCCAAAGCATTATCCAACATCATCGGCAACGCCATCCGCCACTCAAAAGATGGGGCTAAAGTTTATGCAGATTTTGACAGGGATACGCACATTCTGGTTGTGGAAAATACAGGCGTATTTTTGGATGAGGATAACTTGGAAAATATGTTTACGCCGTTTTACAGGGCGGACAAATCCCGAAGCAAAGCCACAGGCGGAAGCGGTCTGGGATTATACATTGTAAAGACTATCCTTGACCTGCACCAAATGGGATACCAAATCATGAATACCGACAAAGGTGTTGCGTTCTATCTGAAATTAAATTAAAATCATCTTCTAAGGAAGCCGTCAGTTATCTGGCGGCTCCTTTGCATCTCTAAAAACGAATGAAACGCATACCAAATGCTAACCAAAAACTAATCAAAAAAAGATATGATTGTCAGCAGAAAGGAGATGTTGCCTAAATGGATTATAAAAAGCGGGCAGGTCTGTATCTGCTCCGCAAAAAAGGAAATGCCATCAGTATCTTTCTGCTCATAATGGTCGTTTCGACCTTTCTCATTTCCTGTTTTACGCTTCTTACCGCATCCGAGAAATTAGCGAGCGACATTCGAGGAGCTTTAGGAGCTGCCTTTTATCTAAGGGCAAGTACAGGCGTCGTATCAGATGAAAACGGCGAAATGACAGTTACGGAAAACCATATCCGTATTACTGATAATGAGATAAAGCAGATACAAAGTTGTGGCGATATTGCATACCACAATCCTATCAATTATGGATATGCCAAGGGCGAACAACTTGCTCAAGGCAATCCCATTACTTTTATCCACGGAGAGAAACACACTGAGGATAACAATATGGGAGCAGTTACAGCACTTTGCTACTCTGCATTGGAAACAGATTTTGTAGACGAGGTACTAACTCTTTCCACAGGCAGACATATTACGGAAGCAGATACAAATGCCATTTTGATAAGCTCTGATGTGGCTGCTGCGAATGGCTTGTCTGTTGGAGATAAGATTGTCTTGTCATCGTCCGAGCTTGGAGAAGCTGACGGCGAGTACATTGATGTGTGGTCTGGGGAAAGAAAAGAGACAGTTGTAACGATTGTCGGAATATACGATATTCTGGAAGCTGATGCGAATGTAACAGCAACCGCAGGCAGACAAGAAAATCGTATTTACGCAAGTATTGATGTTTTGACACAGCTTGCCGCAAGCGAGCCGTCTGTTTATACAGGCGAGGTTGGTTTTTATGTGACCGACCCTAAGACACTGGATGAGATTGTATCTAAGGTGCAGCAGATAGAGGAAATTGATTGGAAAACACATTTTATCCGCACTAACGATTTTCAGTATTCTAAAATTGCCGATAGTCTTGCTTCTTTAGGGGATTTAATAAAAATCCTGTTGGCGTGTGTTTCCATAGTGAGTGCCGCTATTTTGACTTTGATTTTAACTTTGCGTATCAGAGGTCGCATACCAGAAGCAGGCATCCTTTTAGGAGCAGGTATCCCAAAGGGGGAAATCATAAAGCAATTTCTGTTAGAGGTACTGTTTGTCGCTGCCGCCGCCTTTCTGTTCTCTTATGCTGTGAGCTTTAAAATAAGCCATAACTTAGGTAATTATCTGCTTGCAGATTTTCAGCCTAATCTTATAAGCAGTGCGGTATTGCAAAGCGGAATAAGCGATGCAGTAAATATCGACAGTTATCTCACTCTGGGTATTGGAAAAACTCTGCTGATATATGGATGCCAGCTTATCGTAGTTGTGCTTTCTGTACTACTTTCATCGGCTTCTATCTTGAAGCTGAAACCAAGAGAGATACTGACAAAAATGAGCTAAGGAGGATATGCGTAATGAATTTTGTAAAGAGAGCTTTTCTTTACTGCTTTCGACAGAAAGTAAAGACATTGATTTTGTTTTTGGTATTAGCGATTATTTCGACCTTTCTTCTGACAGGTCTGGCAATCCGTGATGCATCCGAGGGTGCGACTGCGGATGTGCAGACAGCTATCGGCGGTAAATTATTTTTGGAAATTGACCCTACCAACCAATACGATTCGAGCCAAGACGGATACGGGATGACCTATACCTACAATGGCGATTACATTACCCCAGAGATTTTAGATGCCATTTCAAAGGTGGACGGCGTTGTAGATTATAACTCTGACAATCCGAGAGGATTTTGGGGAGCAGGTGTGGACTTTGAATATTTACCTGCGGCGTTTCATTTGAGCTATACCCCTTATGGAGAGTCGTCTGCGTATACGGCAGCTCTTTCCTCTGAAAAAAGCTCTGATTTTGAAAGCGGAAAGTACAGCCTTGTGGACGGCAGACACATCACCCCCGAAGATAAGTATGTCGTGATGATTTCAAAAGAGCTTGCGGATTACAATAAGCTGTCTGTGGGTGATGTGATGACAATGTACTGTCTGGACTCCGACAGTAATGTGGAGCTTAAAATTATTGGTATTTTTGACGGTACGGAGGGTACTTCTGGGAACGGCGGTTTTTCTGTATCGGATATACCCGCAAACTGCGGCTATGTGGACTACACGACAATGTTTGAAAACTTTGGTCGTAAGATAGATGGTTATACACAGATTGATATTTATGTGGAAGACCCTGTAAGCATCCAGAATGTCTATGATAAAGTAAAGGACTTGCCAGAGTTTCGTGGAAAATCCTTGAAACTGAGCATTGATACCGATGAATATGAGGTCGTACAAGCACCGCTTGAAACCTTGCAGAGCTTGGTAAATACCATTATCGTGATTATCATCGTTGTAAGCTCTCTTGTGCTGACACTTCTTTTAACTCTTTGGATTAGAGGGCGTAAAAAAGAGATTGGCGTTTACCTGTCTATCGGCAAGAGCAAGACGGGCATTATCGGACAATTTTTTGTGGAAACGGTGACTGTAGCGATTGTCGCCTTTGCAACTTCTGTTTTCTTTGGCGGTCTGATTGCAGGAAAAGCAAGTGAATTTCTGGTGTCCAGAGTAACAACAGGTGCAGCAACGCTTAATGTTGAAATCTCAGCGGCATATCTATTGCCTCTATACCTTATCGGTATTGCCATGATTGCCGCCTCGGTGGTACTTGCATCGTGGACGGTGTTCCGTTTGAAGCCGAGAGATATTCTTTCAAAGATGAGCTAAGGAGGTAGAAAGCGATGAATATTATGGAGATAAAAGGAGTTCGCTACTCCTATGATAACAAGCGAAATGTGTTAAAAGGCGTGAGTGCTGAATTGGACGCAGGGAAAATGTACGCCATACTTGGACCGAGTGGCTGCGGAAAGACAACGCTGCTTTCCCTGCTTGGTGGATTAGACAGTCCGCTTGAGGGGCAAATCCTTTTTGAAGGGCAAGACATTGATACCGTAGGTCTTGCCACGCACCGCAAAAACAATGTAGCCTTTATCTTCCAGAGCTACAATCTGATTGATTATCTTACACCAAAAGAGAATGTGGCTCTGACTTCTAAACTGCCGCCACAGCCTATTTTAGAGCGGGTGGGACTGACCGAAGAAGAAAGCAAACGAAATGTTCTGAAACTTTCTGGCGGTCAGCAACAGCGTGTAGCGATTGCCCGTGCGTTAGCTTCTGATGCAAAGGTCATCCTTGCCGATGAGCCGACAGGCAACCTTGATGAAGATACAGCAGCAGAAATCACGGCAATTTTGAAAGAATGTGCCCATCAGATGAATAAATGCGTGGTTATCGTCACGCACTCCAATGAGCTTGCAAAGCAGGCAGATGTTATCTTTCGATTGAAGAAAGGTGACTTGCAGGTCGCAGGAAATTAGAGGGTAAGCAACGAAATATTCAGAATGAACAGGAGGGGGGTAACATGGGAAATTAGTTGTATTAGATATATCCGAATCCGGCAGACAGATTGGTGAGAAGTTATTTGCGGTTCTTAATGCTGGAAGAAAAAAAGAACTGACTGAATTTGTCCGGGAATATGAGGGAAACTGTGTTCCACGTTTTCCTTCATACCTTCGTAGCAACAATCCATCATTAACTGAATTTCAGGAGGGCAACCTGTACGTATGCCTGGAGCAAAGGCTTGTACGGGTTCAGGATCAGACTGTCAATCTGACAGCTAAGGAGTTTGATATACTGGCATTGCTGATTCGAAATCCAAAGCGGGTGTTCACCTATGAGATGATTATTGATTTTGTGTGGAATGAGGATTATTCTTACTACTCACGAAAAGCTGTCAACAACCATATCAGCAATATGCGGAAGAAACTGAAAATCTCGCCGGATGTGTCCGATTATATCAAAAGCGTTGCTGGTGTCGGATATAAATTTGAATACCAGCCAAGTCCATAAAATCCGTTGCAGGAAAACCTGCGGCGGATTTTTTGTAAATAACTAAACACAGACGGCAATTTTTGAGGAGAAAATGAACGGATATATAGAGGGAATTTTGTTCTATAGGGAGTGTTCATATGCTTCAAATGTGAATTTTTTGTGAATTTTTCAAGCTGCCCCCCACAATTTGCCCTAAAAATGTACTGAATAGTAGAGGGATATTTTTTCGTATGGAAGGAGGTGTTACTATCCATAAAAAGATTCCGGTCATGGACTATCGACAGTACCGTCGGATGCGGAAACTGGTGCATGAATGCTGTAACTATGACAACGGTAACTGTATCGCATTGGATAATGGTGAGGAATGTGTATGTGTCCAGAGTATATCCTATTCGCTTCTCTGCAAATGGTTCCGCTCTGCTGTCCTGCCGCTGGACAAGTCCCTGGAAACGGTGCTCTTATTCCGGGATGAGTTAAAACGCTGTTCCGTCTGCGGGCAGCCGTTCCGCCCCGGTTCTAACCGGGCCAAATACTGCAAGTCCTGTGCGACGAAGGTTCACCGCCGGCAGAAAACGGACAGCGACCGGAAAAGGCGGCTGGCATGCGGACAATTAGAGTCGAAAAAGCATTGAATTTACTGCTGTTTTACGCTGCTGTCAATGGGCGTGAGGGATAAATCTCCTGCGCCCCTCATAAACCTGCTTTTAACCGTCCGCAGAAGGATTTTCACCTAAATTGGAAAATCCCATTTAGGTGCGGTTTCTATTCTGCCGGTTTATCGGTTTATTACATATCCTGCCTGTATGGGATTTGCCAATACTGGATTTTCAGAGACTGGAAAACCTGACGTTCCAGACACCCCTGTCCCTCTCTTTCAGACGCTGGATTTCCAGACCTTTCTGGCAGCCCATATTTAGACGGAAATAAAAGAAAAGAAGTTAATAACAAAATAGTCAATATCAATCAAATCAATCTAAGGGGATGGATTGATGGAGGGGAGTGTGCTATGCAAAAACATTTTTTGATACCTTACAAGGAGGACAGCGGCGTACCGTCCTATCTGCCCTTTCCACGTTTTCTGATACCATTGGATTTATCCAATGATGCAAAGGTTCTGTACGCCCTGCTCTTTGACCGGGCAGGCATTTCCAGGGAGAACGGCTACATAGACCCGAACGGCCGGATCCGTCTTTATTTTACGGTGGAAGAAGCAAAGGAAAAACTGCACCGTAGCCGCCAGGTGGTGACAAGGGCTTTTCAGGAACTGGAGCGCAGCGGCCTGATTGTCCGCTGGAAACAAGGGCTTGGCCGTCCGGCGGTCATTACGCTGAATATTTTGCCTGCAAGGAAGGAGGGAGATGCGATTGTGTAAACCTGCAGATATGAACGAACTTCCTAAATATTTGAAGCCGGAAATTGCCGAGCGGGTGGCGGAGCATTTCAAGAACGGCATCTTTGAGTTTGAATTCAGCAGGGAAGAACTAATTGAAATTGAAGGAAACACCGTCTACCATACGATTCCCCATTATGCGGAGGAAGGGGCGGAAAGCGTGCTGGATAAGCTGCGCCGCATCATGGCCGGGAATTTGGAGGAAACAGAATGAAACCTGCTGAAAAAAGAGAAACAACGCGATATAATATAGGCAACCGTTTACCTGGCTGTTATCCCGGATTGCGGGAAGAAAGGAGCTACTATGAACCAGCAGCCAGATAAAATTACAGCTTTATACTGCCGTCTGAGCCAGGACGATGCGCTTGATGGAGAAAGCAATTCCATTACTAACCAAAAGGCTCTATTGTCCAAATATGCGGCAGCACACGGCTTTAGAAACACTATGTTTTTCGTGGACGACGGATTCTCAGGGACAAAT
>OFFP01002524.1_pt1 | contig 10665 bp, 10 predicted proteins | sample 1521431 | NCBI WGS metagenome assembly OFFP01 (sample SAMEA3504104, study PRJEB24116) | mouse gut metagenome | biome: mouse gut; feature: mouse-associated habitat; material: faeces | place: Denmark | collected 2011 | reverse complement strand
CAGATGGAAAATCAGGCAAGTTATATGGCTGGTTACTTATTATTCGGTGTACTAGCTTTCGACCGTCACTATATTGGGTTTGGAACAATCTTCAACCTTCTTCTGCTGGGCTATATCATTGATTTCTCTACTGGCCTTTTACAGATGTTGTTCCCTGCTCCTTCTCTGCCTGTCCGCATAACTGCATTCTTCATCGGGATCGGCATCATATGTGTCAGTTCATCGTTTTATTTTACCGCAGATATGGGCGTATCTCCATACGACGCGGTCGCACTGATCCTGGCAAACAAATGGCATCTCGGTTCATTCAGATACATACGGATCTGCACCGACCTTATATGTATTGCCCTTGGGTGTACACTCTGTCTGATTTCCAAAGGAACGACGGACGCTCTTTTGGCAATCGCCGGATTAGGAACGATCGTCACCGCCCTTTGTATGGGATCTTTGATTGAATTTTTTAACCATACTATTTCCCAGCCGTTTTTGGCAGGAGAACCCTTGCGGATTCCGGCTATCCACATATTTTCTTCCTGTACTGACTAGGCGTACAATTCATGCGCCTGGCAAATGCAGCGGAAAATCTACCCGGATTCCCAAATCCCACAAGATAAGAAATCTGCATGATAGAATACATATCCTCCTGAAGGAGCAAGATTCCCTGTGTTACCCTGTAATCCTCCAGATATTGAGAAATAGTCTGCCCAGTCATATTTTTAAAGAACCTGCAGCATCCTTCTTTTGAGACGGATATTTTCGCAGCCAGTTCTGTAAGCGACAACTGCTCTGCATAGTTCTCATGTATCGTATCCAGAAGTATCTTTAACCTGGACAACGCTTCGTCATTGGAAGATCTTACAGCCGAGAACATGTGTCTGCGGCAGGACAGAAGCTCAAAAAACAGATTACACAGCATCCCCTTAATCTTAAGCTCCACACCAAAAGAAGCATCCTGCCACAGCGCATCGATCTGCCGCATCGTCTCCACAGCGTGATCATGAAGCAGTATCCCTGCAAGCTCAGGCGTATTCATGTACGGATTCAAGAAATTCTGGTAGATTGTACTTGCCGGCGTCCCGTACAAAAGAGACGGAGAAAATATAGCGGTCAGCACGACCGGATCTTCATCCCCAAGAGCAGTAATCGTATGCGGCACCTTCGAATTGATCAATATCCCATCCCCGGGATTCAGGTCAAAAGAATGCGCCTTCACCTGATAGCGGAACTTTCCCCGGATAATGACCGGTATCTCCAATTCCTCATGCCAGTGACAGCAGACATACCGCTCGAAATAATCATTCAGATGATCGTGATTTATCTTCAAAGGAAACTGTACCGTCCCATGCTGCTGCAATTCCTTATGGTTCTGGTCTGTCCGGACTTTAATGGGCTGCAAGAGCCTCCACCCCTCTCAATAAATATATTTCCCATATTATAACGTTTTAAGCTCCAAATTGTAAAGTACATTTACACCTCCACATTCCGCCTGAAACTCACATAAGTTGTGATAAAATACAACACATATATCCCAAAGAACAGCAGAAATGCGAACCCGAAATAGTTTGCCACCGCCGTATGGATCCCCGTATAGAAGATGAATTTCCCGCTCATGAACACGGACACACTGCCGCCGATCACACATGCAAGAAGCACAGGACACAGATAATATACGGCAAGCTGCTTTAAGATGACCATGCCGATCTCCTGCCTGTTCATGCCGAGCTTCTTAAGCACCGCATAGCGGAATCGGTACTTTGCAGAATCGCTGAGCTGATGAACGGACAACACAGTCAACGCCACACACAAGAATACCAAGCCAATATAAAAGCAGGGAAAGATCAGTGCAGACAGCAGATACTTCATCTCCGGAATCAGATTATCACGCACCATATTTGAGACAGACATCACGACGATCGTATCTGAACCGCAGCAGCTGTTTCCTGTCATCCACTTATGTCCCGCAAAATCTGTGTCTGCCTCGATGTCCTCTGCATCTGATTCGTCTTCAGATCGTGAGGGCGTCTCTTCCTCTTCCCACTCATCAGGCTCTGTCAGCTCATCTAGCTTCTTCCCCAGATCTGTCGGCGCTTTCCCCTCAATATCCACGGCAAGCTCAGCATAATAAGGCGTAAGCGATGAAATGGCATGATCCGGAACAACGATCACATAATCCCCGCCGTTATGTCCGTCCTGGGAAAAAGGCTCCGTATAGTATCCTGCAAAATGAAGCTCCCCTTCGTCGCCTTCTATGTGGATATCCTCCTTCATAGCCCCGACTTCTCCGCGGATCCGCTCCTTCACATGGATGGAATACTCGCCCTCTTTCAGAGAAACTTCCGTATACCCAAGCATCTTTCGGAGATGGTTATAATCCGACAGCTTCATATAAGTATCATATCTGCAATAGAAGATACCATCGGCAGAATCCTTCTCGATCTTCTTATGATCCGGGCTTCCGTCTTTATTCCGGTACATATCTCCAAAAGTTTTCAGATGTGTACTCAGCCACACATTCACCTGATCTGCCCGGGTTTTCCCCTGTACATCTGCCGATTCTTCCTGCTCCTTTGCCGGAATATCCGCATAGATATAGTAAGGAAATGCATCCAAAACCCTTGCCGAGTCTTCGATCACCGCCATCTCATCCGCAAAATCATCCTCCACATCACCGCTGTAGATCTGTATGTCAAAAGGAAACTTGGTCTCAAGAATCTTATTCTGATAATCACTGAACATCAGCGCAATGGTACATCCAAGAAACGCCACCGTAAACAATGCCGTCAGTGTTCCCATAGTAAAACTCATGGTCTTAAGCTTTGAAGAAAACTGTCTGAGCAAGAAAAGATTCTGCCCGCGATAAATCCCGTTTCCCCGCCTGCGCACATAGCATACCAGCCAGGAGGAAAGCCCGATATAGAAGAGATAGATCACCAGGACCAGCCCGATCAGAAAGAACAGCACATTCCCCGCACTTTGGATACCTCCAAAGAAGATGAATCCTGCAAACACTGCAAGGAACAGGATGGAAACCGGAAAGAGCCATTTCTTCAACTGCTCGTTAGACTCTTTTATCTCTTCGTTCTTTTTCTGCGCTTCCATCAGATCGTGAATATTCATCTTCCGAAACTTCCTGCCGCTTCGAAGGATTGCCAGAATATAACATCCGCCGTAACATCCCACCGTCATCAGGATACAAGCCGTATTGAATTCCATATGGATATCATATCTTATCTGGATCATACTGTAGAGGATCGCCAGGATCACCTGCTGCAAAAAGACGCCGAGAACCATCCCCAAGAGGAACGCAGCGATTCCAAGCAATGCATTCTCACGGATATACAGACGGGCGATCTCCTTCTTCTTCATCCCGATCAGAAGATAGATCCCGAATTCCTGACTCCGTTTCTCCAGCATAAACCGGATCATGTAATTGATCAGCCACGCCACGATCAACACAATAAAGAATGTCGCAAGCCCCACCAACGCCGCCATGATCCCCGCAACGCCGAACATTTTTTCTATATCTTCTGTAAATATCAGGCTGTTGAATGCGAACATCAGCGCCGTCACAAAGGTCATCGTAAGAAAATACACCAGATAATCTCTGGCCGAACGCCGCATATTGCGGAAAGCAAGTTTACCTGTCATCACTTACTTCACCTCCCGTCAGAGCAAGCACATCCAGAATCTCATTCAGGAAGTCCCTTCTGCTCTTAGAACCGCGCACTAGCTCGTGGAAGATCCGACCGTCCTTCAGAAACAGGATCCTGCCGCAATAACTGGCGGAAAATGCGTCATGGGTCACCATCAGGATAGTCGCCTGCAGCTTCCGGTTCATGTCAGTAAATGTCTCCAGCAAGGTCTGCGCAGACCTGGAATCCAGAGCGCCTGTCGGTTCATCCGCCAAAAGTAGCCTCGGACGGTTCACCAACGCCCGCGCGCAGGCACACCTCTGCTTCTGTCCCCCGGACACCTGATACGGGAACTTGTCGCGGATATCGGCAATATTGAGAAGATCTAGTATCTCGTCACATTTTGTCCGGATCTCCTTCTTTCCTTCCTTGCGCAGAGTCATGGCTAAGATAATATTCTCCTCGATGGTCAATATATCCAGAAGGTTATAGTCCTGGAACACGAATCCCAGATTCTCCTTTCGGAATTCGGCAAGGCTATTCTCCTTCATCTGCGAGATGTCCGTGTCTCCATACCAGATATGTCCCGCCGTCACACGGTCAATGGTTGACATCATGTTCAAAAGGGTTGTTTTGCCGGAGCCTGACGCACCCATTACCCCCACGAACTCTCCCTGCGCTACCGCAAAGCTGACACGGTCGATTGCCTTCGTCACATTCGAGGCATTGCCGTAATATTTTTCCACATCACATACTCGGATATAATCTTTCACAGATCGTCTCTCCCTTCTGTTCCTAAACTTAATCTGATGAAATTAGTTTACCAGATTTCCGGTCTCTGTAGTATCGTCCTTTCTTGCGTGTATCTTACAATTTTGAAAGATTATAACCGTTTACATATCTTCTTATAAGTTCCACGGAATAAATTCTCTCCTTCCAGTAAACTTTTCTGTATTACTTTTTCTTTCTCCCGTAGTGATTTATCTGACCTTTTCCCAGACGGTGTTTTATCAGACGGCAAAAGACACCAGCTATAAACTGAATACCTCTTTTTGTCCAGTCCTACATACTGATACCTTCCATCACTTCGCTGACTCTCGCCTCCTTTTAGTGTTCTGCCTCTACTATCTTTTCTCTTCATATCTGACATTTTCAAGCTCCTTTCATCAAAAAGAGCCTACTGCGTCTATATTATCAATCTATTCTATTAATTTTGTATTTTTTTAATCCAGTCTTTACTTTCGATAAATTTTTCAAACAACTTTCGTTTAATCAATTTTTTCTTATTACCAATCGCTAAAGCAAAAGTACACTCGGGACTATCTACTAACTCTCTTAGTCTGTGATCATTTCAGAGCCAAGGTCTAGCTTATGGTCTTTCATGTCATCGGAATATGCTACCTGTTTATTCGGGATATTTCTTTTACCATTAGCATAATAAAGTTTATATTTACTCAAGGGAAAAACGTTTACGTTGACAAACGGGGTGCAAATCGTGATAACCTTTCATGATTCGTTGATAATTGAATAGACATTATACCCTGGACATGATATAATACAAACTATCAAGACAATGGGCAATCACAGAAGGAGTGATATATCATGACATTGACAAACGAAGATTTATTAGCAATCTCTCAGCTACCGGACGTTAAACTAGACGCAAGATTAAAGCCAATGGAAAACAGCCTCAAGAGAATCGAGATAGATTTACTTGAAAATAATGTACTTCCAAGATTAAATACCATCGAAACATGTTACACTGATACATACAAGCGTTACAAAGACTATGCCGATAAAATGGATGCTGCATTTACAGATATTGAACTACTGAAAAAAGTAGCATCAGATCACAGCGAAAAGCTAAAAAAGATTTCATAATATCATCATAACAACTGACAGTTCTGGCTATTGTCTTCTTTTGATAAAAACAGATTATGACCCGCCGCTCTACACCGCAAGCCATAATCTATCTTACTATTTCAGCAGTTCATCCAGAACCTCTTTCGCCATTATAATATCTTTTTCTGTTCCTCCCCAGAGATTTCACGCTCAATCGTGATATCCCCCGTATATCCGATCTCGTTAAGCTTTGCCACAAATGCCGGATAATTCACCTTGCCTTGTCCAAGCGGCACTTCATCCCCGAGCATATGCCCGTCTGTAGGATATTTCCCATCCTTGCCGTGAATACCCATTACATATTCGCCGAACACTTCCAGGGCATCCACCGGATTTGCCTTGCCATACATGATCAGATTCGCAGGATCCAGATTAATGCCTACATTGCCCTTCCCCAGGTCTTTTTCTATATCCTGAATCGCTCTTTTCAACGTAACCGGCGTCTCCTGTCCCGTCTCAAAGAGAAAATTCTGTCCATTCTCCTTACACAGTTTCACCAGCTCTTTCAGGCATGTAAGAACACCTGCATAATTGGGATCGTATGGATTTTCCGGCATGTATCCTACGTGCGTCGCCACATCTCTGACATGGATCATATCAGCAAACGCGATCCCTTTCTGCAGCATTTTCACTCTTTCAAAGCGAAATGCTTCCGGCACCAACCCCAAGGTAATCTGCCCGTCATAAAAATCCCACACCTTCGGTCCGTCCCATCCACACCAGAATGCGGTGATCTCCACTTTGTGATGTCTGGCAGCCTCGTTTACCTTATCCGCAGTTTCCTGATCCATGATCTCTTTATCCCAGCATACAAGCTGGCAGCTCTCCATTCCCATGGAGCGCAGCTCTGCAAATTTAGCGTCTACGTCCGTATCCCGAAAAACTTCGATCAAAACTCCAACTCTCATAAAAACCTCGCTTTCTTCTTAACCTTTTACCGCTCCGGCAGTCACTCCGCCCACAATATGTCTCTGCATAAGTACAAAGAAAATCAAACTTGGGATCATCGACATTACAATACCAGGAAGCGCATGTTCCCAGTCCGCCGTCTGCGCAGAGAACTGCATATAAAGCGCATTCTGTATGTTCATTGCCTTCGCATTTCCGCCCACGATCAACTGGTTTGTGATGATATCATTCCAGGTAGCCAGGGTATCCAGGACCACAACTGTCGTCAGGATCGGCTTTAACAGCGGAAGGACAATAATAAAGTACGTCCGCAATTTACCGGCTCCGTCGATACAGGCACATTCTTCCAGTTCGATCGGCACATTTTTTACAAATCCATGGATCATGTAGACCGCCAGCGGCATACACAACCCCGTACTTACCAGTATGTATCCGATCCTGCTTCCTGTCATTCCCAGGTCTGACACCAGTCTTGTCAGAGTGATCATATACGACTGGAACGGGACCATCATCGGTATAATGATCAGTCCGAAACAGATATTAGACAGTTTCCCTTTCGTCCTCGCCAGCTTATAAGCCGCCATAGGCGCAAGAAGCCCGACAAGCAAGACTGTGCTTATTGTATACACAAGCGTATTCCCGATCAGCATAGGAAAATTAAAATTTGTCCAGGTCTCTATATACTTATCCAGATCCCAACTCTTAGGAAGCGCCAGAAAATCCTGGATCATATCATTATACGGCTTAAATGAATTAATAAATATCAACAGCAGAGGCATAAGCCATAATATAGAACAGACAAATACAATAACAGAAAGAGCGCTGATCTTTCTCATCTTTTTCATTATACCTCCACCTCCTTATTCTTAGTCACTTTAAGCTGGATCACCGTTACGATCAGCACAAATACCACAAATACAAGGGATTTTGCAGTTGCCATTCCATACCGGTTGTTGACAAACGCTTCTTTATAGATATTATATGCCACAGACACGGTTGAATTCGCCGGGCCGCCCTTTGTAAACACCATGACCACGTCAAATAACTTAAATGCAAAGGTCAGAGACGTCAGCATACATATGGACACCGCCGGCATGATCAGAGGCAGTGTCACTCTTCTGAATACCTGAAACTTATTTGCACCGTCTATTTTTGCGGCTTCGATCAGTTCCGTCGGTACTGCAATAATACCTGCTATATAGTTCACCATATAGAATCCCAGGTTCTGCCACACGGTCATGATCACCACCACAAAGAATGCCAGTTTCGCCGTACCAAGCCAGCTCCAGTTGAACACCTCCCACCCGGTTATCTGATATAACGCCTCAAATCCCGGTCCCAGAATAAATTTCCAGATCAGGCTGATCGCAGTCAGGCTGATAATGTAAGGTACATAGTAAAACGCACGTCCCACGCTGGAACTCTTCTTCTCTTTCGCCATAACCAGCGCCACCGTAAGAGACACAATATTTATGATCACAACAAAAAACACTGAAAATTTCAATGTAAACAAAGCACTCTTCCAGAACAGCGCATCATTCGTAAATATATTTGCAAAGTTCTGAAGCCCTACAAACTCCATATCTTTACTGATCCCATTCCAGTTAAACACCGAATAATACAGATTCATCAGAAACGGCACATCTGTAGAAAACAGAACAAATGCCACTGCCGGAAATACAAACAACGCAAATACAAATAAATCCTTTGTTTTCCCTTTGCCTTTCACTTTCATTTCTCCAATTCCCCTTTTCAAAACGTCAGCTCACGCTGTCTGCAAAGTAAGCGAAAGGACCGCCGCAGCCACGGCAGCCCCTTTCGCTTACCGTTCATTCACTATGATCTCAAATTTACTGTACTATCCATCCGTTCTGGAATTCTTCCGTAACCTGTTGTGCAGTCATATCACCTGTCATATATGCCTGCATCGCCGGCCCTACAATGTCAACATATCCATTCGGCTCGATCGTATGGATCCATCCGTTTGTCTTGCCTTCTTCTACGTACGCAGATGCATCATTGGCAAGGGCGCCTTTCACTTCCATATCCGTCTTAACTCCCGGCACGGCTCCTACTCCGTCACACATCCATTTCTGTCCCTCTTCAGATGTCAGAATGTATTCCAGGTATTCTTTTGCCAGTTCTAAGTGTTCGGAATCTTTGTTCACAATATACGTCCAGTTACAGGAAGACAGCAGTGTTACATCCTCCGCCTTATCGCTTACCGGGCATGGAAGGAATGCCAGGTTGGCATCCGGGTTAAAAGAATCCAGTGTAGACTGGCACCAGTCACCCATGTGAATGATCGCCGCCTCATTGTTCGCAAGCATGTTTTCGCTTGTTTCCCAGTCAATCTCAAGCGGTTTGTCCGGACCATATTTTACAGCCAGATCCAGAAAACGGAATAAATTCTGGAAATTCTTCATATCCTCAAATTTCAGGTCACCGCTGTTCAGTTTCTCCACAACTCCGTCGGCATCCAATGATTTATCCATCATAAAATGTGTTGCCAGCTGCTGCAGTACCCATGTCTCCTTTGCAGGCAGTGCAAACGCCGTGATCCCTTTTGCATCCAGTTTCTCGCACGCAGCTTCCAGTTCATCCATGGTCTGCGGGAGTTCTGTGATCTCCGCCTTTTCAAACAGATCCTTGTTGTAGATCAGTCCCATATTCTCGTATGTCCATGGAAGAGACATAATGTTTCCTTCATCATCTTTTCCCGTATCCAGCGCCGCCTCGTTAAATTTGTCTAAAATCTCTTTCTCATCCGACCAGTCATACGCATATTCATAATATTTCTGCGCAGCCGTTCCGGACTCAACGTCAAACACATCCGGAACATCTCCCGAATTAATACGGGACTGAAGCAGTGTATTGGTGTCATTGGACGCGTGCTGCACTTCAATCTTAACTCCAGGATGTGATTCTTCGAACTTCTTTGCCATCTCGGCATATTCATCCAAACCATAAGCATGGGCGTCGAATACCTGCAGTGTGATCTCTTTGCCGTCTCCTCCTTCCTCGCCGTCCCCGCCTTTTTGCTCATCTGAGCTCTTGCCGCAAGCTGCTAACCCAGATACCGTTAATGCCGCCGTCATAAGAATTGCCAATGTCTTTTTCTTCATAATACTTTTCCTCCTTGGAATATATATTTATTGTTTCTTATTTCCTGTTTACATATTCTTTTGCCCGTCTCCACTCTTCAATCGCCTGCCGGACGGACTTAATACCCTCCTCAAGAGGAGCGATCTCTGCCTCGGCGCCGCTTCGGAGACATTCCATAAAATATTTATCCTCTGTATAGTACGGTCCCAAATTAGAAATATTGATCCCTGCAGAATCATCCTTTACATCATATTCTCTTTCGAGTTCAGGATACTCGATCGTACCGTCGTTCTTATAAACCGCCAGCGGTTTCTCATCTCGACCCTTAAATACAATACTTGCTTTCTCAAAACATGCATGGTAGCTTGCCTCAAACGGAAGCGCAGAACTGATATCCCAAATACCTTCCGTCACTGCAAATACCTTTCCAAATTCATATGTAGTAAAAATCTGATTGATCATCCCGCTGTCAAGCGCCGTTGCCCTTACATCGAATGAATCCGGCTCTCCCAACACATATCTGAGAAAATCCAGATCATGCACGTGCAGATCCAGTACAACAGAACCGCTTCTGTCTTCCTTATGAAACCAGTCCTCAAATCCCCATGCAGCGTCACCGCTGACTCTCTGCATCGTAATGGATTTCAGCTCGCCGTATCTGCCCGTTTCATAACAGTCTTTCAGATATCGGTATTCATCAAAGGAACGGACCACCTGCCCGACCATAACCTGTACATGGTTTCTCTCCTTTGCCTCCAAAAGCCTCTGGGCTTCCTCTTCCGTCAGACATACCGGCTTTTCTATGAATACATGAAATCCTCTGTCCATAGCCGCCACTGCATGGTCTGTGTGGAGGTAACTGGGGAGACAGATATGTACACTGTCCAGCGTCTCCGTCTCCAGAAGCTCCATGCCGGTCTCGTACAGTCTGGCATTCGGCCATTGTACTGCCGCCTTTTTAAGAAATTCCTGCCGGCAGTCTGCAAGGGCTGTTACCTCAACATCCATCTGGGATGACAGCGCTTTCAGCGCCAGGTTGTGGGTGGTGCCCATACCTCCACATCCTATTAATCCCACTTTCATCTAATCACCTTCTTTTCTATTTGTTTGTCAAGTG
>OFFP01002521.1_pt1 | contig 10670 bp, 9 predicted proteins | sample 1521431 | NCBI WGS metagenome assembly OFFP01 (sample SAMEA3504104, study PRJEB24116) | mouse gut metagenome | biome: mouse gut; feature: mouse-associated habitat; material: faeces | place: Denmark | collected 2011 | reverse complement strand
TGTAGCGGGGTTGGTGTCCCAGAACTAGCACTGGATGCCTTGCCTAGTTACAGAAGATGGCTGGTTCAGACTCCATATCCTCCATGAAAATAGATTTCTTTGTCCATATAATGTATTCTGATTTCCTCCACAGATCTTTCCCATTTCCCCACAAAATCCATACTATATCCTCAATAATTTGCTTACACCTAAAACATGATTAAATCTGCCTTATTCTTTCTTCCACAATTTCATAAAACAATTTTTCTTTAAGTATACTGCTTTTTTTATAGTCAATGTAAATCAGCGACGGTTCATTTGCGGGAAATGTAACAAAGCAAACTTTCCGTTTATATGGAAGCTTTGAAAATTCCTGCGCCAAATCTCGCTCTTCTTCAAAATCCATCACAAATAAATTATCCCAGTCAATTCTCTTTTTTCTTCTTTCCCAGCAACGATTCGCATCTTCAAACGTAATATAATGATTAAAGTGCAGTCTAATATCGCCGCATTTCACAACCGGATACTCTCTCTTCAAATTACATTCATAACACATTTCATCCAACTCCAGTTCAAGCCGCATGTAATGTTCTGGTTTTTTCAATAGTTTGAGATAATCCGTATGGCTTTCAAACATATTTATTAGCGGTGAACAAAATTTCAACCCAAGATAGTTATATGTAATGCCCCCCCAACAGTTTGGAGCAAAAATACTTGGGGTCCGCCTGACCAGGCTCTGGTATCCGTCAAACGTAAAACCAAGCTTTCCAATAACGTGATATGGAATAATTTGGTACTCCTCAAAGCCCTTATTTAATATTTCTCCTTTGATCTTATTGACTACTCTCTTATCATAAACCATAATGATAATAATTTCATAGTCTTCCGTACGAATAAATTCTTTTTTTACAAATGGATAGCTTCCATAGCTTAAAAAATCGGCATTTGACGTTACCGCTGTAACCTTAATATTTCCCAATTCCTCATGGATTCTTATCGTTGAGAAATTATCTGTCAAACACTTCCCTGTTCCCCAAATCAAACACCTGTACATCGCTCTCTCCCAACATCCTGCTCCATAGGTCAGATATCTCCCCCATCCGCCCCGGCAGTTCCCTTTGTCCCTCCTTCATTCCCGGCTTCCCCCTCCGGTTTCGTCTCTTTCTCCGCATCCAAACCAGAAGTGCCGTTATCCGCACTTCCTGTACTGCCTTCTCCGCCACTTTCCGTCTTTCCATCCGGCACCGCATCACCGCCGGAAACATCACCAATACCTTCACCGTTACCTGCGTTCATCTTTGTGGAAGGCTGCTCTTCCCCCGTATCCCACACATACGATAATGTTACCTTCAACTCACCGTTCTCCCAGGCCGCTGTATTGTTTATGTTAATTTCACCATCAAAATATACAGCCAGTTCATCGCCGGCCTCTAGCTCTATTTCATACCTTCCGGAACCGTCCTCCAAAAAGGTCACGGCATCCCCATTGCTCAGCACCAGTTCCACATAAATCGCCTTGCTATCGTCTTCATTTATTTCTTCCCTTTGTGCCCGAACAGTTCCTCCGCTCTGCGCCTGCGGCACACAGGCAAGATCATACAGTGTAAGCCGGCCTGCTGTAGTTCCGGTGTTTTTAAACACATACTGTTCCGAATAAACCTGTCCCCTGCCTTCGATTTCCCAGGGATCCAATATCAAAGTCATCTTCTCCGGTACTATTAAACCCAGTACTTCATTGCTATTGCCAAAATTTGCCTTCTCCAGTCCCTGATGGGATTTTTCCTTCTGATCTCCAGAAGAAACCGTATCACCTTTTTCCTTTTCAGCCCCGGTTGTCTCCCCCATGTTCTCCTGTTCTGCAGATCCCCCTTCGTCCGCTACACCGGATTCCCCCTCTGTGGCACCATCAGAACTGCCATCATCGGAAGTTTCCTCCTGTACCGATCCATCTGAACCGTCATCGCCGGAAATCCCCTCCTGCTCCCCCGGCGCTTCGTTATCAGACACACTGCGATACCTGTCCTGAATCGCTGCTTCTGAATCTCCGCTACCGGAAGTTCCATCTACTGCAGCCTCCTGTTCACCTTTATCACTACTGTCTTTCGAAAGGACGGCGTCCTCCGTCCTTTCAAATCCAGCCGCTGCGGATATATTTCCCATGGAATAGCAGCCCATTCCACCTATTAAGAGTGCGAGAACCAGTGCCATATTCCTTTTTCCAGTTTTTTTCATATATGCTCACCTCGTTATCTGAAACCATTCCGCAGTCAATGCTGCATAATAAATACACATGTCTTAATCCGTTCAGGCAGCCGCCGGCACTTGCAGACAGTTACTATTTATATCGGCTCACTTTCCCAAACTCAACAGTGTCTCCCGCAAACCGGACCGTCAAATTTCCTCCACCTGTCTCTACTTCTTTCCACGCCTTCCACAATGCAATTGTCAAAACCACCGAGAACGGTACAGACAGCCTGTTCCCCTTCACATCCGGCTCTCACAAAGCATCTGCAGTTCCATCAGTTCAGGATCCTGCGGGAAGAAACCTCTCAACTGCAAAATTACCCCATGCGCCGCCTGATACTGTCCCTGCTTCATTAATAACCTGACCTTTTCCTTCAGCTTGGCTACCAGATCCGCCATTTCCTGCTCCACGGGAATTTCCTGCGCCGCATGGGCCTGCTGCATCCCCTGCCCGCTGTCTGCCTCTGTGCAGCCCTCCCCGTTTCCCGACTTTCCGTAATGCCTCATATCGTCTCTGCCCCGGACATCCTCCGCAGGCGCTCCGTCGTCCCCCGCACAAGCCGATGCTTCCGCCGGCTGTCCTGAAGCCTTCCCCGGTGCCGCCATATAAGCAGCCTCTGACGCTCCGCCCCATGGCCGCCCAGCCTGCGCCGTCTCTGCCGGCACCTCCGGCATGGTCAGTATCTCAAAAAGCTGCCACAGATGAGGATATTTTCCCTCTCTCTCATCCCAGCAGTCCATCCTGCGTTCTTTCGCCGGCCCTGCCTTTTCCAAATGCTCCATCAACGCGCTGAAATCCTGCTTCCACCTCTCCCTGTGAGGCTGTGCAATCGCAGTATACCAGTCCTGAACGGAATTCAGCCATAAATCCAACGGTTTGCCGGCAAGAAGCTTCTCCACACGCTCCGCATCCCCAACCGCCAGGGCAGCTGCAAACGTCCATCCCACAGCCTTCTTATAACGCCCCGGGTCAAAGGTCACATCCAGAATCAACGTATCCTGCCGATACAGCTTATCTCTGTTTTTATCAAAATAGTCCTTCCATTCCAGATAGCGCTCCGCAAAGTTCAGGCATTCGTCATAATTCAGCAGTTCCCCGTAGGCAAAAATCATATCGCCGGTAATGGCCGCCTTTGCCAGCTCGTTAATCGGCGCCTTCAGGTATTTCAGCCCCAGTTCCACCGCATCCTCCATGCGCCACTGCTCCAGGCGCATCTTCACGGCCGCGGCATGCAGCGCGTCGAGATGTACGGCATTCTCTACCCTTTGAGGGTCACAGTTTGCTATCCCTTTGTCTGCCATTTCTCCCGCCGACTTGTAATCCTGCATGGCATAATATTCCGCCACAGCCTGCAGATAATGCTTCATGCACTGGGGATCCCTCTCGATGGTGGGCAGAAGCAGCCCCAGATTCCTTCTGCGCTTAGCCGCCTGCACTTCCGGATCCGGGGAGGCGTAACCGAAGTGGTGTACATAGGCATCAAAAAATTTCTCCGGCTCCAAAAGCGGCCATAAGGACTCGTGAATCGGGTAAAAAAACCTGGTCTGGGGACGCATTCTGGTCATGCGCGTCACATGCATGTCGCGCCACGTATCCCCTTCCATATCCAGATAATTCCGCTGTATATAGGAAGCCGACTCGTACCGGAGATATGCTCCCTTGAGAAAGAAGTCCTCCAACTCCGTCGTATCTTCAAACCACTCGTCGTCGTCCACGAACATAAACCACTGTCCCGATGCTTCCTTCAATCCCGCCATTCTGGCAGCGGAAAAGTCATCACACCAGGCGAACCTGACAATTTTATCTGCCTTCTGCGCCAGACGCTCATGCATCTCCTCCGAGCATCCGGTATCCACCAGAATCAACTCGCTGGGTACCCGTCTTCGCAGCTTTTCCAGGGAATCTATGGATTTCTCCGTAGTCTCCTCCCGCCCGGACACCAGCATGGAAATGCTCAGCAGCTTCTGGTTCGCATTGTTTTTTACCGCTCTATTTGAAACAGCGGAACTATTCTGAAAGTAATTCCATCCGGAATGATTCCTGCTGTGTTTTTTCTTCCCCTGACTTTTCCTGCCCACGGTTCTCTTCTCCATTTCTGTCTTTACTGTATTGATAATTCTTTTGGTGTTAGTCAATAATGGTGTTGGTTTCCGAGTTTTGGTTATATCGGGATGTCGTGTTTATGGCACTTCCATGTCATACCAACACATATGTTGACTGACGCCACTTTTTAGGAATTATGGGAAAATAGCTCGCAAATCCGCGTAGCTATCCGATCAGTACTTCTTTTCCTGCAAATGCAAATCCATATTTTCTTATTCGTTCTTTTGATATTCCTTTTTCCAGCAAAAGCTTTTCGTAACCTTTCTCTTCTATCTGCGCATGTGCAGCTTTAACCGTATCCTCCAGACTTGTTTCCCTTCTGGAATTATACACTTTGAATTCCATAATAATCGCATCTCCGCCGGGCTTTCCAGAAATCGACCTGTCTGTCCTGGGTTCCAACATGACATCATACCGTCCGAATCCGCTCTCACGATTTGACGTGATAACATATCTGTTATCCAGTTCCACAATTAACCCTAATACAAATCCATGATAGAAACGTTCCGGCTCCGCTTTTCCGGACGTTCGCCCTCCCGTATCAAAATAGCTGAAAACTGCCCCTGTAACCCGATTCATATACTCATTCATGGCATCCAGGTCACCCAAAAGCAACGCCTTCACAAAATCATTATAATTCGAGGCCTCTCCGGCAAACCACCCCTGCACCATTCCCCGAAACATCACACTGACTTCACGGTTTGTTAATGCCAGTTCATACTTTGGCACAGCCATGTCTGTATCTGTATCATATTCCTCATAATTTACTACTTTCAAATAGCCGCTAGCCACAAAGAGACTCCAGACAGCATACTCATTCTCTTCGAGCTGACTGTATACAATCTGTTCTTCTATCGGAACAATCAAATGCTCCCCTGCAAGCATATGTTCAAATGACTCTTTTACATTCCTGCTGCCTTCCCGTATCAATTTTCCTGCCAAAGCATTAGAACTGGTATTCGCCCAATAGGCCGCTATTTTTCTTTCCTTCAGGTAATTCAGAATAGACCAGGGATTATAAATATCCCTGCATTTTCCAAATGTAAAACCATCATACCACAGTTTTACCTCCTGTTTCCTGTCTCCCATCCCATATTCATCAAGAGCCGCAAACACTTCATCCTCCGTAAAGCCAAAAGCATCTGCATACAGTTTCGAGGTAGTCGTTACAATCATCAAATGATTTAAATCTGAGAAAATTGATTCTTTACTTATCCTGGTAATGCCCGTCATAAGCGCGCGCTCAATAAACGGATTTGTCTTAAAAGCCGCATTAAATAAGTTCCTGATGAACTCTGTCAGCCGGTCCCAATAGCCGTTTACATACGCTTCCTGCATAGGCGTATCGTATTCATCCAAAAGAATAATCACTTTTTTTCCATAATACCGTGAAAGATAGTCTGCCATTTTCCGAAGCGCCATAGTGGCAACCACTTCGGGCATCTCCATGCAAATGCTGCAATATTCTTCCTTCTCTGCATCTGACAGCAAATCCCCCTGCAGCAGGAATGCATTCTTATGGTACAGCTCTGTTATGATCTGACAAATGCGCAGCACTGCATTCTCATAATTTCCTGATTTCACATTAGCAAAAGAAAGGCTTATCACCGGCCAGGCTCCCTGCAGTTTACGATACCGTTCTTCTTTCCAAACGGAAAACCGTTCAAACAAATCGCTTCTGCCCTTATATGCAACGGAAAAAAAACATTCCAGCATGCTTATGTTCAAGGTCTTACCAAAACGCCGGGGGCGAGTAATCAGTGTTACCACATCCTTATTATCCCACCATTCCTGAATAAACCTTGTCTTATCAATATAAAAACAGTTACTTTCAACCAACTGCGCGAAATCCTGATGCCCTATTCCAACCGTTTTTGTCATACAGCCCCTCCAGACCTTTTTCCTTCTCCACGCCCCCTTCCCTTTGGTCACTTTAACAACGCTTCTATATTAACATACAAATCCCCGTAAATTCCCACATTGATATCCTGTCCAAAAGGAAATACGATAGGTGCAACATCTTCTTCGAAATAATATACAGTAGTCGCTTTCTTCATCGGATCCACAATCCAGTATTCACGTACACCTGCATTGGCATACATCACCATCTTAGTCTGGTAATCCCTCGGACGGCTTCCCGTGGATACCACTTCAATGATAAAATCCGGCGCTCCTTCACAGCCTCTGTCGGACAGCTTATTCCGGTCACAGATGACACTGATGTCCGGCTCTACCCAGTTCTCATCATCAGCATTCAAGTTTACGGCAAAAGGCGCCGGAAGTACCTCACATTCACCCTGATTAGCCTTTACATAATTCATAAGCGCATGATGAAGTTCACTAACTAACTTCTGATGCTGAAAATTAGGCGGCGCCACATCATAGAGATGTCCATCTATCAACTCTGCCCGTACGTCATCCGGAAGATTCCAGTAGTCCTTCGAAGTGTCATAACTCTCCTGTTTCAACCGTGACATAAGCTGCTCCTTTCGTTCCGTTCCCCAGCATATCAGAATCAAATACTCTGTTTCGAGGCCTGCCCCCAAGTAAGAACTTATTACTATTATAAGGGGATATTGCTAAAAAGGCAAGAAAAGCTTAACATAAGCTTCAAAAAGTAATATTCACCCCTTAGACTGCCATGTCAAGCACTATTACCAAGAAAGGACCGGCTTATGCCGATCCTTTCCTTTTATAATCTTCATTTGGAAGATAATGAATACATTTCTCCCTTTACAGCTTAGCTTTAAACTCTTACAAAAATTAGCCGAGCAAGGACAGAACACCCTGGTTAGCCTGGTTGGACTGTGCCAACATAGCCTGACCTGCCTGAGCAAGGATCTGGTTGTTGGAGTAGGTAACCATCTGGGTAGCCATATCTGTATCACGGATAGCAGATTCAGCACTCTGAGTATTCTCAACAACGTTATCCAGGTTAGCGATGGTATGCTCAAGTCTGTTCTGAACAGCACCGAGGGAAGCTCTCTGGTTGGAAACCTTCTGCAGAGCGTCTGCGATGGTGTCGATAGCAGCAGTTGCATTGTCAGCATTGTCGCCGTTAACCTTCAGGCCGTTAACACCAAGACCCTTTGCGCTCATCATTGCGATGTTCATGTTGATCTTGTTGTCTGTGGAAGAGTCAGCACCTACATGCAGGCTCAAATCAACAGCACTGTTCAGGTCTGCGAAAGATTCAACCTTCAGCCATGTTTCTTTCTCTCCGCTGTCTGTGTCACTGCCATCGTCCTTCTTATCTGTTACATAAGAGCTGATAGCCTTGATATCGGTGCTATGGTCATTCTTGATAGCAGCCATCATCTCATCCATGCTTGCAAATGCCTTAATGCTGCCGTCATTCTCTGCACCATACTTGTTCAGGAAATCAACTGTCTGGCTAACGGATGCCTGGCCGCCAACAGCAGCATCAACTGCAGCTGTGGAATCAATCGCATAATATGTCACGTCGCCTACAGTAATCTTATAGCCCTTAACAGCTGTACTTGACAATACGGACTTCTGAATGTCGCCGTCATATCCGATTTCTACATCATCGGGATTAGCTTCGCCAATCAGATCACCAATACTCTGGTCACCCTTCAGCGTCGTGGTACCTGCCTTCAAAACACCTGTAGAATCATTTACACCCTTCACAGAGGTAGAGAAAATACCGCTTGCTCCTGATGTAAGAACCTTCTGAGAATCACTAAAGGTCAGTTTGCCTGCTTCACCCTTATTGTTTCCCTTCAGCAGGTAGGTCTCGTTGAACTTTGTGGTGATAGCTACACGATCAATCTCGGTAACCAGCTGGTTCACTTCGCTCTGCACTGCCTCTCTGTCGCTCTCGGACATAGGACCGTTAGCAGCCTTAACTGCCAACTCGTTCATTCTCTGAAGCATATCGTGAACTTCTGTCAGAGCACCTTCAGCGGTCTGCACTGCACTGATACCATCCTGTGCGTTAGAAGAAGCCTGTGTAAGACCACGAATCTGCTTTCTCATCTTCTCGGAGATAGCCAGACCTGCTGCATCGTCTGCTGCACGGTTGATCTTATAACCAGAGGACAACTTCTCGGTTGCCTTAGCCTGGGAATTTGTGGTGATGCCTAACATTCTGTTAGAGTTCATTGCTGTTAAATTGTGCTGTACTACCATTATATATTCCTCCTTGAAATAGATTGCCTCTTCCCTGAGGCTATTTGTGTCTCCCGCTCTCGGATTCGCACGTTCCTACCCGCGGTACTCAATCTTCCGGAACCTCCTCCCACAATCGTGCGCATTGCTTTGGACTTCCGGATGTAAGCATTAAACAGTATCCATACCATTTTGCTTTACTTGATAAATATATCGGAGCTATTTGAAATTACTTTAGGGGATTTTTAAAATTTTTCGCTTTTTCCGCCTTGTTTTTTCACAGGCAGTAACGGACCGTGAAAAGTCCCGCCGTATTCAAATCGAAAATACGGCGGGACTTGATTTTATCTATGGTACAGATGACATACTCACTCGTTATACAATGAGGTCGGCAAATGTTTACGGTCGCAAATATAAATTGCGTACTGCTTACTGGAGCAGGGACAATACGCCTGATGTAGCCTGGTTAGACTGCGCCAGCATTGCCTGGCCTGCCTGTGCCAGAATCTGGTTGTTGGAGTACTCAACCATCTGGGATGCCATATCCGTGTCACGGATAGAAGCTTCCGCACTGGTGGTATTCTCAACAACGTTATCCAGGTTTGCAATGGTATGCTCCAGCCTGTTCTGGATGGCACCCAAGGCCGCTCTCTGGTTGGATACCTTCTGTAATGCATCGGACACCACGTCAATAGCGGCGGTAGCGGCATCTCCCGTATCTCCGCTAACGTCCAGACCGTTCAGGCCAAGGCCTCTTGCGCTGAGCATCGCGATGTTCATATGGATCTTATTGTCCTGAGAGGAATCGGTTCCTACATGCAGGCTTACGTCGATTGCATCATTCACATCCGCAAAGGTTTCGGCCCTCATTCCGATGCTGCCGGTGGGATATACAAAGGAGGTAACTGTCTTGATATCCTCGCTGTGATCTGCCTTTATGGCCGCCATCATCTCGTCCATGCTGGAAAACGCTTTTATTACCGGGTTGCCTGCATTCGCCGGATTCGGACTCTTATTAATGTTCCTTACCACTTCGCTTACGCTCAGCTTGTCGTCAATCGGATCCGCAATTCCCAACGTCTTCTCTACCAAAACATAAACGACATCGTTGGGATTCCCGCCTACCGGCCCTACGGTTTTTCCGGTATACTGTGTATTCGCGGCGCTGTTGCTGGCCGTCATATCCAATCCCTTTATCGACATTGTAGCCGTGGGCTGGACACCGGTGGGAGCCGTCGGATTGTCTGCGGGTATCGCTGCCTCTACAACGGTTACGCCCGCACTCACCTTTATATTGAAAATACCCGTGCCTGCATTAATCAGCGTAGGTGCGCCTGCGGTGCCGGGAGTAGGGGTAACCAGGTCTCCCTTGTGGTCGGCTGCAACACCGCCGAAATCTTTCGCCAATGACGCCTCTGCCGACGAAAATGTCAGCTTCGCAACCTCACCCTTATTGTTGCCTCTCATCAGGTAGGTCTCGTTGAATTTCGTGGTCGTCGCAATTCTGTCAACCTCGGATACCAGCTGGTTAACTTCGCTTTGCACCGCCTCTCTGTCCGTCTCGGACATCGTACCGTTGGCAGCCTTCACGGTCAGCTCTGCCAGTCTGTGAATCATGTCGTGTACTTCGTTGAGAGCGCCGTCAGCGGTCTGCACTGCACTGATACCGTCTTGTGCATTCAGGGAAGCCTGGGTCAGGCCTCTGATCTGCTTTCTCATCTTTTCGCTGATGGCAAGCCCTGCCGCATCGTCTGCCGCACGGTTGATCTTATAACCGGAAGACAGCTTCTCCGTAGCCTTCGCCTGAGAAGTCGTCGTCAATCCTAACATTCTGTTAGAGTTCATAGCCGTAAGATTGTGTTTTACTATCATTGCCATATTCTTTATTCCTCCTTGAATAAACTCCGTCCCCCGCGGGTCGCTTCTTGCTTTTTATAATCTGTTGAACTTTAACAGATGCTCTGTTACAGCATATGCCATGCCAACCTATTTTCTATTATATCGGTCCGTCTTCCTTAAAAATTTATATGGGATTGTAAATTTATCTCATTTTCTTCCGCCGCCCCGGCATTTCTCCTGCAAAGCCATTCTGCCCGGACCCGGAATACGGCCGCCGGGTTCTCGCTCTATCAGATGGCGGCAAACCTGCGCATAAAGATCGAGTAGGAGGAAATTTCTCTAATTGAGAAATTTCCGACCTCTCACACCACCG
>OFFP01002520.1_pt1 | contig 10672 bp, 13 predicted proteins | sample 1521431 | NCBI WGS metagenome assembly OFFP01 (sample SAMEA3504104, study PRJEB24116) | mouse gut metagenome | biome: mouse gut; feature: mouse-associated habitat; material: faeces | place: Denmark | collected 2011 | reverse complement strand
AAGAAATGCCGTCGGCTTGTCTTGCTTTTCAAAGCAGCTGTCCATAGCAGATGGTTCAAAATATGTATCTACTGAACGATGGCTTTTTTCTTTTAAAGAGCAACTTCTATTTTGTTGCCACCATGTGACATCTACTCCATAATTCATTTTTATAGGTAAATACATTTTGGGTTATACTTTCCTCAATAAAGCCAACTTTTTCATAACAATACTTTGCCGCAATATTTTCATCAAATACATTTAATTGGACTAATTTAACCCCTGTTATTTCAAAAGCATATTTCAAGGCCAATTCAATCATTGCTTTTCCATAGCCTTTTCTCCGCAAATTATTGTCAACCACAACAAATTTAATAAATCCTGTATCATCATTAACATTGATAGAGTAGCAGAAAAAACCTATGACTTTTCCATTGGTTTCCGTTGCTAAATACGCGCTGTCTGTTCATTCAATCGCAGTTTTTTCTAAGAAAGCATGAAGATTTTCCTTTGTAACCGGATATGGAATTAAGTTAGCACACCACAAGGCATGAATTTTTTCATTATCAACCCATTTTTCTATATATTCATAATCTCTGCTCTCTATATATGGCCTTATCCTCATAGGGTAATCCCTCCTAATCTGAAATTACTTCCTTATCACCACAAACCTTGATGTTTACAAGCTTTTCAAACTCCCCGAGTAGGGATCGAACCAACAATCCTTCGGTTTACAGCCGAATGGTCTCCCCTCAGAAATACGCCGGATTCAGGAAAAGCACCACCAGACAGGCAATCTCCCCCTCTGCGTCCAGCCCCCAGTAGCCGCTGTAGATGCCGTCCCCCATGCCGCTGGAAAACAGGACTGTCCTTAAGCCGCTCCCCGGCAGCCGCCATTCCAGAAAGCTCCCGCCCTGGTTCTGGAATTCCGGATTCGCCTGGAAGCTTTCCTGGAAAAGGGCTGCAAAATAGTCTGTATACTTGTTCTTTCCCGGATTCTCTTTTTCCCACTTTTCAAAGAACAGCCGGTTCTCCTGGGAGACCTTCCCGTCCGCAATACAGGCAAGCCCCGTATCCACGCCGAAAAAGGTAAAGATACCCGGCTTTCCCAAATCTTCCGGTTCCTTTCCTTTGGGCATGGCAATCTCATACCGGACAGCCGCCTGAGGGCTGACCGGAAGCCTTGCGGCAGCGATTCTGAGGCCTGCAATCCGGGAAAGGCACACCGACAGCTCCACGGGGTAGCTCCCGGCCGGAATCTTCCTGTCCAGAACTGTTTCGTACCGGCTGCCCAGATAGGCAATGGGGTCTGCCAGCACCACCTCCCCTGTTGGGAAGTCCGCTTCTCCCGCCCGGACTACCTTGATTTTCGGGCTTTCCGTAAACAGGCTCTGGAAAAAAGCTGGCGGGTAGGTATCCTGGTTCAGGAATTTCAGGTTCTTCTCAAAGGCGATCTGAGCCGGATGCTTCACCGGCTCCCGGATTTCCTTCCCCGTCCTTGTGTCCACGAAATATTTCCCCGTTTTGTCGCTGCGGAATTCCAGGTCGCTGCCCATGGGCATGTAGAACACATTCACCACTGTGGGCTCTATGTCTGCGAGGGTATTGAAATCCACAATCGCCATGTTGTTGGCGTCATCCACGTATTCCTGGCTGTCCCTGTCCCCGAATGCCACCCATCCGTTCCCATGTCCGCCCTCCTGGCGGAACAGCCATTTCAGCTTTGATGTGCCGTCCAGGATGGACTTCGTGACGATGGTTCCTCCGGCGCCTCGGATGTATACCTTCCTTTCGTTTTGTCCTTGTTCTTCTCCTGGCTGTTCTTCTGTTGGCTGCTTTTCTGCCAGCTGTCCCTCCGCAGATTGCTTTTCTGTCGGCTGTTCTTCTGTCGGCTCCTTTTCTGCTGACTGTTCTTCTGTTGGCTGCTTTTCTGCCAGCTCTTGTTCCGTTTTCTGCCCGGATTTTTGTACCGATTTACCTTGAGCCGATTTGTCTTCTTTCTTCTTACCGAATAATCCCATATCGTTTCTCTCCTTTCATATTCCCGCTTTACAGCCGGATTCTGCCGCTCATCACTTTTTCCATGAAATCCTCAAAGGAATCGGCCACCGTCTCACATTCCTCAAATTCCGGCTCCGCGCCACGGACTACAGAACCATCTTCCAAAGAGAACGCATAATAAGCATAACCGCCCTCCAGGGACAGGAAAAAGGGCAGATGTCCATCCCAGAACTGCCGAATCTCCTCTTTCCATACGGCATCATCCCCTGCTGCGTCCAGGCTGAGCAGTTCCCACTCATTCCACTGCCAGGCCTTGTCTCCCTGCATATCATAATCTTCCCCACATAAAAACCAGGCTCTCTCATCTTTACGCACCATGCTTTTTACAATCGAGACAAATCTCATCCAGCTTTCCGGATAGCCGGTATACCTGCTTTTCATCGGCTCAGGCAGACAGAATTCCTGCTTTTCATTCATCTCTGCTGACCAGCCCTGATTTTCCATATAAACTAAAAATTTTTCTGTCAATTTCGGTCTCCTCGCGGTTCCTACTGTCTCAAAATATCCGGATATTTTCCTGCTGTTGTCATAATAACTTACCTGTTTCAAACATCAAATAATGCTTCCAACCGTTCCTGTACCGCCTCCTCCTTTGTCACGAACCAAAAGGTACATTCTTCGCTGTCATAAAGCCCAACAGCCTGTCCGTCCATAGCCTGATAAAGCGTCCGGGTATTGCCTGCCGCTATTCTGTCCGTAATGCCCGCAATGGGGGACAGATGCGGATGCAGCTTCCCGCCCTCAAGCAGCATTGCCGGTTCAAAATCCAGAAGCTCCCAAAGAAACAGATCCAATGTCTCATCACAGGCCAGCGCCCACAAAAATTCCGCCGCAAGGAAACCGTCCAGAATGCCATATGCGCCCCATCCGGAAACGCCGTCATTGGCACGGCGGTATAGAAATGGGCTGTTCCATTCTGCTGCCCAGTGATACACCGCCTGGTTTTCTTCCAGAAAATTCAGCTTGCCATCCTTTGTCTGTTTCAGGCCGGAAAGAGGACGGATTACGTTATAACTACTGTAAAACTTACTTGGCAGATAGCGGTAAAACTCTGCCAATGGCAGCGGAAGGGAAGTCCCCAGGCGGGCTTCTGCCCGGCCGATGCTTTCCTCCTTTGCTCCCCTGCCCTCCATCCCGGCAAATTCACAAAGAAACTGCAATACCGGGGCAATGGATTCCAGTTCCCGTTCCTGGGGCGGACTGGGCGGAGCCGAATGAAAGATGGGATGCCCGTCCTGGCTCTTTATCCAGACATATTTGAAGCCCATCCGCTTCATGAGCTGCTCCAGTTCTTTGTCGGTCTTGCCGCCAAAATAGGCCGTTCCTGAATAAGTAATGCATCCGCACAAAAGCCGGAATGGCTCTTCCATAAAGTTTACGTTAAAATTTATTCTGACACTGGAAAGCTGTTCTAATGGGATATGATAAAAAGCATTCAGGGGAAGTTCCCTCAGTCTTTTCCAAAAGTCTTCCGTCTTATCCCGGTTGACGGCTATAACGCTGGACTGCGCCAGGGTCTGCTGGTATCCCAGCCACTCCACAATCCATCTGGAAAGGTTTGACTGGTTACAGGGCACTTCATGGCCTTCCAGGTGCTTTTCTTCCTTGCGTGTTTCCGGCGATACATAGAGACCCCACATTGGGGGATCGTCCGGATTGTCGTTGCTCATAATGTCCTTGCTTTTGTGATACCGGCTTACTTCAAATCCATAACCGTACCTTTCATGCCGGCAAAAGGGCAGAATCGTAATCACGGTATCTGTCCAGTAGATACGTTTATAAATTTTCAGTTCCTCAAAAGGAATCAGATTTCCCTTTCCCGAAAAGGCCGGGTCATCCGGATGAAAGGTCAGGTATAATTCCTTGAAAGCCTGGGGCAGAGCGAATCCCAGTTCTGCCTCCTTGTCTGCGATATCCTGTGGTGTCACGGAACTTTCCATATTGCTGCCGAAAGACTTTATCTTACACAGTTCCTCCAGTATCACTGTACTATACCTCCATCTCTCCTAAAGCATATCCAACCATCTTTTAACAAATCTTCATCATAAGGAGGACTAATTGTATGATTCCCTACTTGTTCCTGTAATCTCCTCAAGTCTCTCTTTGCCGTCAGGCAAAACATCTCATAGACCTCATCCGGACTTCCTTCTTCAGCGGACTTCATCAGCGCTGCTGTTGCCAGCAGTGTTCCTGGCATGCCGCCAATACTCACCTGAACGGCATCCTTATCCTTGCAGGATGATCACCAGCGCCAGCACCATGATGCCAGCCATCAGAACCAGCGAAACCTTAACCGGAGAACGTTCCCCGCTTTTCCAGTCGGAAAACAGGCTGTTGTTGTCATCATCCATGCTGCACCGCCCGTTCCGGTTCCAAATCATAAAATGATAGATTGCAGAGACGAGGTCTATGGCTCCAAAAAGCAGCACGGGATTACGGACATAAAAAATGGCCATTCCCAGGGAGATTCCATCCGCTTCTCCGCCTAACATGACACTGCCCCATATCAGGCGGATGACCGTCATGATGGCAGCAGCCAGAATACAGGTCAGTGCCGCAGCTCCGTATTGTTTCGCTTTCAGCTTCTCGCTGGTTTCCTGTTTTTGAGGAAATCTGTCGTCCATGTTCCGCTCCTCCTTAAGATTGCCGCCGGGTATGAATTTCAATGCTCACAATCGCCAATCATTTCCCACATACAGTCCGCCAATTGTCCCGAATCCTCTTCCATGTGCGCCAGATAAGTGACCATCAGCCCTCTGCTGGGGAAAATATAGCATCTCTGCCCCCATTTGCCGCTGATCCGGAAGCCGTCCTGATATTTCCAGACGAAATATCCGTACCCGCCCTCCCGGTTCATCTGTTGGATGCCGCAGGCTTCCTTTACATATTTTTCCGACAGGATCCTTGTCCCCTGATACAAGCCCTCGTCCATCAGCACAAATCCGATGCGGCTCAGCTCATTTACCGTCAGCTCCATTCCGGAAGCCCCGTAAAAGTAACCGTCGGGGCATCTTTGGAAGGGCGGGTTTTCGATTCCAAGGGGCTGGAACAGCCGTCTCTGAAGATACGCATACAAATCTTCCTCCAGAGCATTTGCCGCCGCCACTCCGGCCAGGTAGGCGGAGACATTACTGTAGTCAAATACCGTCTTCTCCGGCTCCACAGGATACTGCAGGGAATTCCGGAGCCAGCTTTCCCCTTCCGGCCGAAAGGGGAAGCCGGGGACGGACATGGTGAGCAGACGCTTTATGGTCACTTTCCGATACCGTTCTTTTGCCTCTTCCGGCAATGCGGAAAGAGTCTTTTCCGGAATATAGGCCAGGACGGAACGCCCTATATCCATCTTTCCCTCATCCGCCGCCATCCCCACTGCCAGGGAGGTTATGGTCTTTGTTGCGGAATAGATGGGGTATCTATGCGCTGTGGTGTCGCCGTACACACAGATTCTCTCCTGCCCGGAACATGGCTTGTCAGAGCCTACCGCTTGTCCGCCATGCCCGATGTAATACACTTCCATTCCGTGGACTTCCCAGTTATTTTCCTTTATTTTATGAATCAATGGATCAAAATTGATATGTCTAACGCCCAATCAAACGCTCCTCTCTCCTGCCTGCAGGCTCCATTCATTTCTTGTTGTTGTCATAAAAAACACCCTGTTTCAAATATCAAATAGGGATTCCAGCCCTTCCTGTGCCGGTTCAAAATCCGACATCTTTACAGAAGCGGCATATGAAATCGTCAAGCAGTATACATTATTTCAGCATATCCGAGTATGCAACAAGCGTCACATTCCCCATTTCTGCCGCCTTATCCATACAGCCCTTTGTAAAGTCCGTTTTTGCAAAGAGATAGAAATGCTTTTGTTTATAATGAAACAAATTGCTGCGCTCTACAAGGGTTTCCAGAACGCTTAGGTCAACTTTTTCGTTTGTCCACTTGCACTCGGCAAACAGTGCGGAGTCCCTATCCGTGCCCATGATGTCAATTTCTACCTGTGTCCTGGTCTTGGGATTCGTCCCCCACCAGCGGCCGAGGTCACAGAAATCCACGGCGCATTTCCCGTCAAGCAGCAGTCTCCAAAGGTATTGCCTGCAGATTTCCTCAAACACGCCGCCCATATAGGCTGAAAGCTCAGGAGCAATCCTCTTATAGGCAAGATTGGCGGCACCTCGGGAAATAATCGAGGCATTTTCCGGGACAAAGCGATACCAAAACCGGAACATATTATCCTCAATAGAGTAGATCGTCTTGCGGCTGGATTTTTCGCCGTAGGGCGATTCTTTTTTTACGATGCCCAAGGCGGTCAGATTCTTCATGTAGGTAGCGCACACGCTGGTATCTTCATCGATTTTATTGGAGATTTCATTCATTTTGGAGCAGCCCATGGCAATCGCCGTAACGACTGCATTGTAAATCGCCGGTTCGCGCACTTCCTGCTTTAAGAGATTGTTCGGCTCTTCAAACATAGAGGAAGCGGGATTCAAGTACGTGTTTTTAATATTCTCCTCAATGGAAAGGCTGTCATCCATCTGCATCAGATACTGCGGCGTTCCGCCGACAACCCCGTATGCAAACGCCTTGTCGATATCAGAAAATCTGGTAAAATAGCGGCAGGCTTCAAAAAAGTCGAAGGGATTGATTTTAAGCTGTGCCGTTCTTCTTCCGTAAAGGGGCGCTTTATACGCCAGGACATGATCCTCCATATAAGACATGGAAGAACCGCAGAGAATCAGGAAGAGCTTAGAACTGTCCCTATTTTTATCAATCAAAAGCTGGAGCGTGGATGCAAGGCTCTTGGACGCACGGGCAATATAGGGGTATTCGTCGAGGACAAGCACGAGCCTTTTCGTCTTTGCCAGTTCAAATACATATTCCAGCGCCGCTTGAAAGGATGCAAAAGACAGACCGACTGCCATTCCCGTGTCATATTCCATAATACATCTGGAAAAGTTGTCTAAGTTCTGCTTTGCATTGGTTTCAACACCGGTAAAGAAAATGGTGTCTTTCTCTTTTGAAAACTCGCTGATAAGGGCGGTCTTGCCGACCCGGCGGCGACCGTAGATAACCGCAAATTCAAACTTGCCGGAATGGTATAGCTTATTGAGTGTATCCAGTTCCTGTTGCCTGCCTATAAACATCGGCGCGCCTCCCAAATTAGTGGTTTACGATTTACTTAAATATAATTGACTTTTCTTGCATTGTCAATAGCTTTTGCAGCATTCACTTCCTTCTCCTGAATCCGTCCCGGCATACCGGACAGTTCCCCTCTCTTGTCTGCTGTCCTCTTATCCGTCATTGATGCAATAGGCATAACGCTGTAAGTTCCACCCTTTCCGTGCGTTCCATTGTAAATGTTTCCTCCCTCACCAGTCCCGCTCCCGGATGGCTTCCTCCACATCAATGGGAATGCCGAACCACGCCAGAATGTAGGCCACGCTTTCCCCGATGCAGTCCCGAGCCACCGTCTCTATCTCACTGTCGTTCTCATCGAACTCCTCCTGCAGGTCATTGATGGCGCAGACCGCTTCGTCCAGCTTCTCCTGAACCGCTTCCCTGTCCGTCTCGCCCCTCTCCAGCAAGTCGATGACCTTTTGCAGCTCAGCCTTCACCTTGTCCACCAGAAAATCCGGAAAGTATCCGTCCTGGTACATTTCCTCCAACAGCTTATAATTTTTGTCAAATGCTTTCATCCATTTTCTCCTTTCAGACATCTCCGGCCGCCTCCCGGCATCCGCCGGGCTCCCTGCCGGCCGCCAGGTGCCGATCCCGCCGAAGCCCTGCCGCCTGCGGGAACAGCCAGTCCCCCGTCAGCTACTGCCGTATCCGGCTTTTGCCGCTGACAGTTCTATTATACTGCCGCCCCGCCTGCAAATCAATGAGGGAGCTGGAAAAACTTACGCCCTCCATTTCCTTCCTGTATACGCTCGAGATTTCCAGACCGCAGGCTCCTTTCCTCTGGGGCGCGGCCGCCTATCCCAAATATGGCTGGCCATAATTCCGCCATCTCCCTCTTGCAATCTCTCATGGTATATGCTAAAATAAAGTCAAATTCCAGAATTTGTTTTTATTTCAGGAAGGGAGTGATGGAGTGCCCAAAGTAGCCTACTCTGAGGAGGACAGGGAACGCATCAGAACGGAGCTTGTCACAGCGGGGCTGGAGCTGATGGCAAAACAGGGCATACAACGTACCACCGTAGAGCAGATATACAAAAAAGTAGGGATTTCCCGCACTTTCTTCTATTCATTTTTCGCCACGAAAGAAGATTTGATTGTCGAGACCCTGTACCTGCAGCAGCCCAGGCTCATCGCCTATGCGGAAAAGCTCATGGCCAATCCTGCCCTGAGCTGGCGGGACGCTGTAAAGCAGTTTCTCCACACCTGCTGCTATGGCGAGAAAAACGGGATTGCCATCCTGACCATCGAGGAACAGCAGCTCATTTTCAAGCGCCTGTCAGAGGAAAGCTATCAGGTATTCCGCCAAAAGCAGCGCCGTCTCTTCGGAGAAATCTTAGAGACTTTCGGAATCGAGGCAGACCCGGCAAGGGTCGGCTTATTTACGAACCTGAGCCTGGCCGCGATAGTGGTGTGCAAGGCGATTCCCCATACGCTCCCCCTGTTCGTCCCCGAAGCCGCGGATGAAACGGTGGATTTCCAGCTCAACGCCATTGTGGATGCCCTGGAGAAGTTGAGGGCAGCCCCCATGTCCTGATCATCATGTCCTGATTATAGGGAAGGAGTCAATCCGTCCGGATAGCATGTCATATTCTGACGGATTCCTTTTCAGGCAAAATAAAAACAAATTCGGATATTTGACTTTATTTTCACAAAAAACTTAGGAGGAAAAAGATGGGATTTTTCAGCAAGTTATTTAAAGGGCCCGAAATCGACATGGAAAAGAGCAATGCGAACGCCAGGAAAATGCGCGCCCTGTTCAACCAGGTCGTAGAAGACGGGGACAGTTACAGGCTCATCTTCGGATATACCGAGGACGTAAGCCGCTTCAACTACGGGTTTGTCCATGGGAGCAAATCGAAGATCGGGAACCTGCTGGTGGGCTGGAATGAGGCCAGCCAGACAATCGTGGCCGTCCCCACAGTTCCCGACCTTTCCGGCTGCGGCGATCCCACTTACTATCGCCGTTCCGAGATTTTGAAGGCCTATCGGAACAAATACCCTACGGACGCCTTTATCATTTACCCGGACAAAAAAGGCTACATCGCCATCAACGCCTACGACTGGCTGGAAGACGAAAAGCTGTATGTCTATGTGTCACAGGATGCGGAACTGGCCGCTTTTACCGACTTCTTCCTGCATCGCTTCGCGACAAAGTGAGGTGAAAGATGCCTTTTGGAGAAACCGGAGCGTTCCTGCTGTTTCTTGTGGGCGTATTTGTCTTCGGCAATTTATGGTTCCGCTTCATAGAAGCCATATTGAAGCGGCTGAAAAAGCTGTTTTCGCGCCACAGAGAACCTCCCCCATGGCACCCGCTCCCCCCGGATAACCAGGCCGAGAAATGACCGGCGCCTACCTGGAACTATTTTGTCCCAGGCGATTTTTAGCGCCGCGCAGCGGGTACATAATAGCCCAGCCAGGAAATGTCAATTGCTAAATAAACTCCCCCGGTGCAAGCACTCAAACATCGCAAGGGCATTTGCCTGATGCTTCTCAGTAGCAGGGTATTCGCTCCAACCTTGCTGCACTCGGTGCCAGTTTACGCGATACAACCATCGGGGAATGTACCCTCAATGATTCAAAACAGCCGCTGCCCCGTCCACTATCCCAGTGCATTTTCAGGCACATTCCTTTCCCGGACGGAAATCCTCCCACCTTACTCTGGGCGCCGGGCGGGGCAGCTGCGGAACAAAAACAGGAGGACTGACCATGTTTGATTTAAACGAAATCAGAAAACGGGCACAGCAGGCCAGCGAACAGGCTGCGGACAGCATGAAAAAGACTTTGGATAAAAGCCAGGAAATCCTAAACGGAATCCAGGTTCCAAATTCTGAAGACAGCCCGTCCGTATCTGCCGCCGAAGCGGAAGAACAGATTGCCGCCAACACCCAGCGCCAGGTGGAAATCCTCGGCCAGATGTTCCCGCCGGACAGCATGGCTCAAATGGCCGTCAACGAGGAACTGCTGCAAAAAATGGTAAACGACAAAGTGGCCGAAGCCACCGCATCCACCGCGGAGGGCATCATGGGGCAACTGTTCGGAGAGGATATGGGCGTCCTTGCGGCGGCTCTGGAAACCCTGGAGCTGGAAGATGCAGAGGAGGAGGAAGAACTGTCCTTTAGCCCGGAACTGGAAGAAAGCCTCTATACCACCCTGGAAGAAGCAATGGCCCGAATCGAAGCCATGCCGGAACCGGAGCCCATCCCCTATCAAAAAGACGACGCAAACTGGGAGCAGTTCGGCATCCTGCTGTCCGGCATCCTGTCCACCCTTAACAGCCACAATCTGGACAGCATGGACGTGGAGGAACATATCCCTGTCATGGAACAGAAAGTCGTGTCCCTCGTGCGCCGCTCCTGGGGCATAGACGGGCGCAGCGACCTGCTGGATATGATCCGCTATCTGGCGCAGGAGGGCTATATCCTGCGGTATCAGCTTTATGGCGAGGCCGCTTCTCCGG
>OFFP01002519.1_pt1 | contig 10678 bp, 8 predicted proteins | sample 1521431 | NCBI WGS metagenome assembly OFFP01 (sample SAMEA3504104, study PRJEB24116) | mouse gut metagenome | biome: mouse gut; feature: mouse-associated habitat; material: faeces | place: Denmark | collected 2011 | reverse complement strand
CACGGTGTAGGACTTCCCCGAGCCGGTGCTCCCGACAATGACCGCGTGGCGCTGAAAGAGCTTGTTGCCGTCCAGATAGGCCCTGGCCCCGGCGTCCAGGGCGTAGCAGCCCAGGCACAGGGGGTTTTCGGTCCGCGCGCTGCTGCCGGAGAGGATGGACATGAAGGCGGTCAGCTGCTCGTGGGCCATGCGGCAGCACACGGCGTCGATGGAGGGCACCGACTCCAGAGTGCGCTTGAATACCGGAGCCCGGTCCCCCTCCCCGGTTATCAGGGTACCCACCAGGGCGACCTTGACGATATCGGCGGCGGCGGCGTCCTCATCCCCGGTCCAGCCGGGGACCTGAGCGAACCGGCGCATGATTTTGCTCACCATGCCAATGAGCAGCTGCCCTGGGGCCGACGCCTGTATGACCACCATGTGGTTGACCTGGAGCATAGAGAGCTGGTTCGGCTCGGTTACCTGTACCACGGCGGTTCCGGTGTCTACGCTCTGCACGACACCGATGGCTTCAGTCTGGTCAAAGGTGATGGACTGCATGGGGGACCCCTCCTGTTCGTTTCGTGTATGTGCGGGAATTGCCCGCAATATTGTGGCGCTATTATACTATTCCAGGCGGAAAAATGCAACCGGAACACCCTAACGGTAAGGGGTGGGGTCGTCGGTCAATCCCAGCAGATAGTCCACGCTTGTATGGTATAGAAGGGCCAGCTTTATCAGGATTTCAGGGGGCAGGGTTCGGGTACCGAGTTCATACCCGGAATACGTCCGGCGGTTGACCAAAAGCTGGTCGGCAACCTGCTGCTGACTCCAGTCGCGATCTTCCCGCAGGTGGCGAATCCTTGGAAACGTCATAGCGCCATCCCCCCTCAATCAATCCCCCTTGTTTAAGCGTTCCAAAGTATTGACAAACGCCAGTACGGCCCGGACTTCACAATTGGACATCTTCTGAATTTTTTTGAGCAGTTCAGATTTTTCGGCGGTCAACTGGTTTGTGGATAATTTTTCCCCGCTTCCGTCAAGAACCCATTGCGCGGAATATCCATAGCGTTCTTCTATCAGCTTTGCAAGGGTATGAGAAATGGTCTCTTTTTTGTCATTTGCAATCAAATTCACATAATTTGCGCTTATTCCAAGGGTTCTTGCAAACTCGACTTGCTTGATTTTCCGCTCTTTCAATATGGTCTGTACCCGCTGGCCTAAAGACATGGTATCACCCCCGTCTCTCAGATGATACAGCAAAAATACGACTAAGTCAATGAAGATTAAGATTGACATTTGATTTAGTTAGTGATATACTTTGACTTAATCAAATAAAGGAGGGCGGAAATGAAAACTCAATTAGATGAAAAGCAGGACTTACTGCGTAAGATAGCGCGCCTTTCCTCTGCGGATGAAGTTCAGAAGGTGAAGGCCTTTATCGCTGGAATGGAAGCGGGGAAAGCGATAAGGGAAATGGAGTGCGATAGGGCGTCCTGGAACGCCCTACCGGTAAGGGGCGGGATTTTCGGTCAGCCCCAGCAGATAGTCCACACTGGTGTGATAAAATTGGGCCAGCCGGATTAAGATGGCGGTGGGGATATCGTTTTCCCCGGTTTCATACTTGGAATATCCTGTCTGTGACATACCGAGGGTTTTTGCAAGCTCCGTTTGAGACAGGTCCTTGTCTACCCGTAAATCACGAATCCTGGGATACATAGCGCTCACCTCGGTATTAGCATAGCGGGGCCTGACATCAATCAATGTTTTTAACCTGAAACAGGTTGAAAATGAAAAGAGGTAATGTCCCATGCGCCATATGTCTGACACAGAGCGCCGCTGTGAAACCTGCGGACATTTTTTCCGCCACTACACGCGGACGAAAACGGGCGGGTACTGCGCAACGGCTTACGGCCACTGTCCTTACCCGGGGATGAAGGTCCGAAAGCTGGAGGATACCTGCCAAAAGTGGACGCCTGCCGCCCGGGAGGCGGGCAAGACAAGCGCGCCGGAGGGAGTATCCGGCGTGGTTGCGGGAGCCGTCCATCCCACGGAGACCGGGGACAGGCCGGTAACGGTAAACTGGAGGCCGCTGGCCGTGTTGATGACGCGGGGCGTTTCAATATCTCCGGGCGTTTTGCCAAAATCGCTGGTGGTGAACATATGCACCACGGTGAAGGTATAGCTGCTGTTTGTTCCCGCTGGATAGGGCAGGGTGACGGTCAGGCCGTTTGCGGGGAAGTTTCCGGCAGTCGCCTTCGTCCAGGTAGTGCCGCCATCGGTGCTGATTTGCAGCTCCACATCATAGACGGCGGTGTTGGCCTGGGGAACGCCGGAATTGGCCTGTGTAATAGCGGTTTTCATGGCGGTTTCCAGCTTTTCGGGAGTGTTCAGCGCCTCAATGTTCTGCAATCCGGCAGGGACCTTGGAAATGCCGTCCTCCATGACCAACTGGAATTTTGTGCTGCCATCATCAGCGGGCGGATTCGGCAGGATCACCACTTCCTTTGTCTCCACGGTGCAGGTTGTATTTGCCCCGTGGTAGCTATCGTTTCCTGCGTAGGAGGCCGTGAAGATATAGTCTGCGGTGCTGTTGGGCAGTTTCGCCGTCCAAGTATTGCCCGCTCCCGCCGTCACGGTGATGCCGCCAGAGCAGGTCACGGAAGCCGTTCCGCCAGCAGGCAGGCCGGAGAGGGTCAGCGTTACCGTGCCGCCGCCAAGCAGAGTGTCAGAGGATGGGGAGAGTTTCAACGTGGGACTGATTTTATCCACGCTGACGGTGCAATTCGCTGTCGTGCCGTTGTGGTTCCCGTCCCCGGCGTAGGAGGCGGCGAAGGTGTAGGACGCGCCGCCAGCAGGCAGCTCCGCCGTCCAGGTGTTGCCGCTCCCCTTTGTCACGGTGATGTTTTCATCCGAACAGGTTACGGTGGCCGAACTGCGGTCGGGCAGACCGGAGAGGGTCAGTGTCACCATGCCGCCGTTGGGCAGGGTGGCCGGGGACGGGGTGAGGGTCAGGCCGGGGGTGGCCTTGCGGATGGTCACGACCACGGTGCCGGTGCTGGCACCATAAAGGTCGGTATTATTCGGAGTGAACGTAACTCGCTTCACGCCGCTGTCCGCTACATTGGTAATAGCCTGACCGCTGACAAAACTCCATGTTCCATCGATTGCAATCCCGTCTACCGTGGCAGTGCCGGTGATCTGGTTGCTGTTCACCGGATTGCCGGTGTAGATTACGGAAATGGGATTGACGTTCAGATTGGGGATTCGCACGTTTGTCACGGTGACGGTGATCGTCAGGTCAAACGGGTTGTAATTGGTGGATTCCGTCACGGGAATGGTGATCGTACCGGTGCTGTTCACCTTCTGGCTGTCATTCACCAGTTTGTAGGTCAGCATGGCTCCGCTCACGGTGGGAGTGCCCTCAAAGATGCTGTTGGTATCCGTAATGGTAATTGTCCCCAGCACATAGCCCTCCGGGAGCAGGTCGCTCATATCATAGGTCTTGTCTCTACCGTATTTGCAGGAGGTGCTGGCGGTCATTAGGCCGGTGTAATTTGCCTTGCCGATGGTCACATCCACTTTCACAGGGGCGGTCCCCTCATAATTGGTGGTGCCCTCTACCTTGTACCAAACTGTATAGGTGCCCGCGTTGGTGCCGGTGGGGATGGTTGTGGAATAGGTTCCCATTTCTGTCAGGGAATACACCACTTCGCCAATACTGGCGGTTCCCGCCGTGACAAGGGCCTGGGCCGCTCCTGTGTAGGTCAGCGTATTGGCCGTAGGATCGCCGGTGACGGTGGCTTGCGCCTTGTTAATGGTCAGCGTTCCCGCTTCATAGGTGATATTGTAATTCGCTGTTACATCCCCGCCGCTGCTGTTCTTGATTTGAGCGGCGGAGAGTTCGATGGTGCCGCCGGGTACATTCCTGGTGCTGGCGGCGAGGGTAATGCTACTTAAACTATCACCAGCGCAAAGCCCGGTGGCAGTTACCTGCCCTGTTCCCTCTGTGATGCTCTGGCCGTAGGTGATGGTCTGGTCGCTGGCCTTGATGGTCAGCGTGGCCGGACTGATGGTAAAGGTCGTACTGGCGGAGCCGGAATAATTCCCATCCGCTGTGGCGGTGACGGTCAGCGTGGACGTACCTACGTTGACGTTGTTCGTGGCGCTGATGGTGTACTGGCTGGCGTCAATCGTCACTCCGTTCAGTTCTACCGTCACGTTTCCCGCTGCCGGGACAACCGCCGCCCCGGTATAGGTATAGCTGCCGCTGACGGTCACAGTTGCGCCGTCCAGCATGGTTTTCTTTGTGGTGATGGCCGCTCCCGCGCTGCTGGGGGAGGCGTTGTGGTTTTTATCCTCCTTTAGCCGGACATAGAAGGTGTATTCATGGTTTGGATCAAGGCCGGTAAATACGGGGCTGGTCTGCCATTCGCCTTCGTCCCTCTTGTACTCCGCGTTTTCGATGGTATCCAACGTGATACGGTTGCCCTTGATGTTTTCCTCCGCTGCGGTGGGAGCGGAGGGTGCGTCTTGATTCGCCTTGTTAATCTGCAGTATCAGTGCCTGCTCAGTCTCGGCGGCGGTGTAATTGCCTTTCGCCGGGATACTTGCCGTTATGCCGTTGAATCCGGCATCGGTGGGCAGCACGAGTTGGTTGGTAAAACCAGGCCAAGTGTAATAAATCGGCCCATCGTAGGTTTCCCCGTTCACCAGTGTTATGACCGGCTTGATGTCCGCAGGCTGGCCGGTGTAGGTCAGTACCTGATAGGAGGGATCCCACGCAATCGTGGGCGTGGCCTTGCCGATGGAGAAGGGAAGTTCTACTGTACCCTCGAACGCTGTGCCGGTGACAGTGACTTTTGCCGTATCCCCGGCATCGATATTGTTGTCGTAGGTCACGGTATAGTTATTCGCCGCCGCCAGCGTTTGCCCGTTCACGGTGACGGTAACGCCGGGTTTCTGTTCTTTGCCGTTATAGGTCAAAGCCAGATCATCTGGCAGCGTAACCGCTAGCTTTGCCCCACAGACGCAAGCACCTTGTGTGAAATCACACTTCTGCGGAACCGACTGCGCTCCGCAGAGGGTGCAGGTTTGGGCGTGGGTGGTGGTCCCTGAGATGTGGGCATACCCCGCGTACTGATGGGCACAGTCCACCAGCGTTACAGTCTTGGAAACGCTCATTCCGTCCTTGCTGTAGGTGACGGTGTACTCGCTGTCGGACACCTTCGTAACGCTCTGCGTCCAGCCCGTAGCGTCCCCCGCAAACGCCTTGCCGCAAATCTCCACTGTCCCGGTAACTGCGGCCTTCTCCGCCACCGCCGCCGACTGGTCCTCCTCCGAGGGCTTCAGGGCGTTTACATCCACGGAGATCATGTCCTCCGTGATGTTCCCGGTGGTGTAGGTTCCGCCGCCGGTGAGGTTGCAGCCGCTGAGGCTGGCCCCGGCGGGGATATGCAGGGAGTGCCCGGCGGGAATGTCGTGGGTCCCGGAGAGCTTCACGTCCCCATAGACCGTCCCCACGCCTTTTTCAAAAATGATGCCGCGGTTGCGGGTGACGGTGCCGCTAAGGTTGCTAAACGTGGTGTCTACGATACCGCCGTTGATTACGGTGCTGCTATTCGAATTGTTCTTGATGGTGCCGCTTGTAATTCGTCCCCCATTGACCACAAGATTACCGCTTACACTTATTTCAGAAACAGTGACAAAGCCTATTGAAGTAGTAGGAATGGTGATACGCCCCATATTTGTACCGGTAGACTGGGCGTAAATATTCAGCTGGTCTTTTTCCACGAAATTTTTACTGACCGTTATCTGCCCCTTAAAATGACAGCCATCGGCAAGAATCAGGTTCACAACTGATTTGCCGTCCCCGGGAGTATCGATATTCCCTATAACCTCTCCCTTCAGCACATACCAGCCGCCGGATAAACGCCCCGTTAAATTGCCGGTGAGGACGGTACACTCCGCCGTTTTCTCCGTGCCGTCAGCCTCCAGATAGGATACGGTCTGTACCCCGGCCTCCTGGGGCAGAGTCATTGTCAGCGTCACCGTTTCGCCGGAGCCGTCTTTTGTGTAGACAACCTCGTATTTGCTGGTGTCGCTGCCTACCATAGAGACTGTGGAAAGCGTCCAGCCAACCAGCTCAAATAGCTGGCCGGAATAGCGGAGGTTCGGGACAGCCTGGGCCTTTACTGCCTCCGACTGATTCGTTCCGTTGTCGGCCAGCGTTCCGGCTGGCAGCGCCGTATTCTCCGGCAGAATGGACGTGCAGTATCGCCCGGAGCCCTCGAACGTAGACCCGTACGCGTTTTTCTCAATCGTAAATGTGCCGCCGTTGTGGGCCAGTGTGCCTGTATTTTGGATCGTTGCAGTTATCGTTCCCGCTGTGTCTGAGGTGTTTTTGACCGTCACACTGCCGCCGTTGACGTTCATGCTGCCGGATGAATCAATTATAGTACGGGTGCTGTTTAGGTTGCCGCCATAAACCGTGAGATTACCCTTGCAGTGGATTCCACTCGCTGAGTTCTTAACTAGCAACGTCCACCGCCCACTTGAGGCGCTTTGAGCGTACACATCCAGGCTTTTCCCGCTGTCAACGCTCATCCAGGCGTCCAGCACACACCCGTCCGCCAGGATGATATGGCTGTTGGCCCCGGCGGATATCACCTTGCGCGCGGCGGTATCCTTAACTACGTACCAGCCGCCGTCCCGCAAGGTCTCTGTCCGGCCGCCGTGGTTGCCGGTGATAACAGCGGCCTCCACTTCCTGCTCTGTTCCGCTTTTGTCCAGGTACTTTACCATCTCCGTTTGGATGAAAAATATTTCAAACTCTTTTGTGACCGTGACGCTCTTGTTACTGTTCAGCGTGTAGGTGGCGGTATAGACGTTGTTCGTCCCCTCTTTTTTTTCCACCACAGGGCTGCTCCAGCCAGTGACAGTACAGGTCTGCCCGCAGACGGTGGGGTTCTGGATGGTGAGACTGGCCGCAATCTCTTCCTCCGTCATACTGGTGTTCGCGCTGGCGGGGACCTGTATCATATCTGCGGTCAGATTCTCCGTGGTGAAACTACCATTGAGGGAGATGGTCAAGTTTCCACTGCCGCTGAGACTTGCGCCGTAGGGGATATGCAGAGATTTCAAATTCCCTCCAGTGCCGATGGTAATATTTTCGGTCAGCTCTGCGCTGCCGTAGACGTTGCCCGCACCGTTGGAAGAGACGATGGCGTTCTGGAATGAAGGGTTCCCACCAAAAGCGGTTCCTTTACTGTTGTTCGCCGCAACAAATCCGCCGCTGACACTGACGGAGCTGTTCCGGCCGCCCACCGCTGGCATCTGTGTTCCCTGATTTGACGCGTACACCGTGCCGCCCGTGATGGTGACTGTGCCGTCGCCGCTACTGAGGCCAGGTCCTTCAATTCCGACGGTTGATCGATTGAACCCCCCACCAATGGCCGCGCCGCTGCTGCTGTCTGCTTGGGGTAATTTGTTCATACTGCTGGTCGCGTTCACCCTGCCGCCGTTGATGGTGACTAAGCCGTCTCCGCCTGCGCCCCCGCCGATGGCCGCGCCGCATCGGGTAGATCCGCTGGTAGACGCAGTTACCGTGCCGCCGTTAATTACCACGGCGCCATTTTTCTGGTTCGCACCGCCGATGGCCGCGCAGTCGCTTCCTGTGGCGGTAATCCTGCCGCCGTTGATGGTGATGGCCCCGGTGCCGTTGGGGAACAGGTGGACGCGGGCCACGGAGGACTTCCGGCGGCCGGTTCCATAGAAATAAGGCTTCTTGCTCTTATACATACTCTAATCCTCCTTACTCGGCGTCCCAGAGCTCGGGCTTCTGGGCGGCGTGGTTGTGTTCGCCGCCGCGGTAGATGTGCAGGCGGGTCAGTCCCTCCCGGGACAGGCTGTTTTTGGGCATCATGCCCTTGACAGCCAGCTTCATGGCCAGCTCGGGCTTGGTCTGCATCAGGGTGCGGTACTTGGTCTCCTTCAGGCCGCCCACCCAGCCGGAGTGGGTGCGGTAGAACTTCTGATCCAGCTTCTTGCCGGTGAGCACCGCCTTCTCGGCATTGATGATGATAACGAAGTCGCCGCAGTCGGCGTGGGGAGTGAACTCGGGCTTGCGCTTGCCCCGCAGCAGGTCGGCGGCGATGACAGCGGTCTTGCCCATAGGCTTGCCGGCGGCATCGATCACGTACCATTTCCGCTCGATGCTGCCCTTTTTGGCCATGAACGTGGACATAGGTGAAACCTCCAATTTCCTTTACATTTATGTGAAAAATGCTCTGTGACAAACATTCCGCCCCGAAAACCATACAGACGGAGCGTGTTGTATTATAGTACGGGGCTCGCCGGGTGTCAACGGTTTTTGAGGGGAATTTTTAGAAATTCTTTTATAGCTCCCATTTTCTCGATTTTACTTATAAATACTCTTGGAATCTCGCGTTCAATTTTCGTTTTTAACTTGCGGAAAACGGTCCTTTTATGGTAAAATACCGGGGAAAAGGAGGCGGCTCATGAACAAAATACTTTCCCTCACACGCCGGTGCGTGGAGGATTACAATATGATCAGCCCCGGCGACCGGATCGCGGTAGGGGTGTCTGGAGGGAAGGACTCCCTGATGCTGCTGGCGGCCCTGGCAAAGCTGCGGGAGTTTTACCCCATTCCATACACGGTAGAGGCCTTTACCCTGGATATGGGTCACGCCGACGGGATAGAGCCCCTGGATTTTTCCCCCGTCGGGGCTCTGTGCCAGGAGTTGGAGGTGCCCTATACCATTTTAAACAGCGAAATACAGCACATCATCTTTGACCTGCGCCGGGAGAAAAATCCCTGTTCCATGTGTGCCAAGATGCGCCGGGGCGCCCTTCACGCCGCACTTCAGGAGCGTGGAATATCCAAAATCGCCCTGGGCCACCACTACGACGACGCTGTGGAGACCTTTTTCATGTCCCTGATTTTCGAGGGGCGGCTGTCCTGTTTCCAGCCCGTCACCTGGCTGGACCGGACGGGAATCACACAGATACGCCCCCTGCTCTACTGCGGGGAGAACCTGATCCGCAATACCGCCCGGCGCTTGGCGCTGCCGGTGGTGGAAAACCGCTGTCCCGCCGACGGGAACACCAAGCGCCAGGAGATCAAGGAGCTGATTTATGAGCTGCAAGGCCGGTATCCCGGCCTGAAGGCCCGGACCTTTGGAGCCATGCAGCGGCTGCCCCTGCCCCAGTGGGGGCCAGTGGAGCACCGCCGCCGTCCGCTGCCGGAAGAATTGGAGGAGTGAATATGAGCCGAAGAAGACAAAAGCAGCAATCGGGCTGGGTGATGGTTTTCCTGTTTATCATGCTGTTTCTGGCGGCGGCCTATGTCCTGTTCAACCGCCAGGGGGAGACCGCCCCGCCCGCTGAGGGGAGCAGCCTTCAGGTCCACTTCATTGATGTGGGCCAGGCGGACGCCGCCCTGGTGATCTGCGACGGCCACTACATGCTCATTGACGGCGGCAACGCCGAGGACTCCGACCTGGTGTATTCCTATCTGGAGCGCCACGGGGCCAAGAATCTGGACTACATGGTAGCCAGTCACGCCCACGAGGACCACATTGGCGGCCTGTCCGGCGCGCTGAACTATGCCAAAGTGGACACCGCCCTCTGTCCGGTGACGGAGTACAGCTCCAAAGTGTTTCAGAATATGGTAAAGTACCTGGAGCAGCAGGGAAAATCCCTCACCGTGCCCGCGCCCGGGGACAAATTCGACCTGGGCTCCGCCCGGGTGGAGATCCTGGGCCCAGTGCAGGAATATGACGACACCAACAACACCTCTATTGTCCTGCGTATCGACTACGGGGAGACCTCCTTCCTGTTCACCGGGGATATGGAGACGGGGGCGGAGAAGGACCTGCTGGAGTCCGGGGCCGACGTGCGGGCCACCGTGCTGAAGGCGGGGCACCACGGCAGCGACACCTCTACCGGCTACCAGTTTCTCCGGGAGGTCAGCCCCCAATACACCGTCATCTCGGTGGGAGAGGGGAACAAGTACGGCCATCCCTCTGACGAGGTCCTCAGCCGCTTCCGGGATGCGGGAACGGAGGTTTACCGCACCGATATGCAGGGCCATGTCATCGCGGAAAGCGATGGAAAGACCGTCACCTTCCGTACCGAGAAGGAGGCGGACACTGCGACAAACCCGACAGGCAATTCCACTTTACAGATGTATGTGGGCAATTCGGGAAGCAAGAAGTTCCATCTCTCCGACTGCGCCTCTGCTAAAAATATCCAGGAGGACAAAAAGGTGGTGTTTCTCACCCGCCTTCAGGCCGTGCTGGAGGGCTATGAGCCCTGCGGGCGGTGCAAGCCCTGACCCGGTTAGAAAAAATTTCATGTCCGGGTTGAGTATCAGCGGGAGATGTGTTAGAATACTTTATTACTGATAAAATAGCCATAAAGGGGATTCATTGAATGAGAATTTTAGTGTTGGCGGGCGGATTGAGCCCGGAACGGAACGTGTCTCTGTCCTCCGGCGCCATGGTGTGCGAGGCGCTGCGGAAGCGGGGGCACCAGGTCGCGCTGATGGATTTGTTCTTCGGACTGGACGGAGCGGCCTCCGGAAGGGCGCTGTACGCCGCCCCTGTGCCCGACTCCTTCAAGCGGGTGGCCCGGGAGGCCCCCGACCTGGAGGAGGTCAAGGCCCGGCGGGGCGGGG
>OFFP01002518.1_pt1 | contig 10681 bp, 10 predicted proteins | sample 1521431 | NCBI WGS metagenome assembly OFFP01 (sample SAMEA3504104, study PRJEB24116) | mouse gut metagenome | biome: mouse gut; feature: mouse-associated habitat; material: faeces | place: Denmark | collected 2011 | reverse complement strand
GATCTTGTAGCCGGAGGACAGCTTCTCCAGGTTCTTGGACAGAGCGGAGGTGTTGTTGTTATAGTTGCGATAGGCGTTCATAGCCATAATATTGTGCTGAATACGCATGAGATTGTGCTCCTTTCTAAATTAGTGTGCCCGCGGCTTCCTTACCGTGCGGCACAGGTCTGTTTTGCGCCGGAAAAGCGTCGTGGCCTTTAACGCTTTTGCTTATGGCGCGGTGCTATATTTCATCCGGTAGCGACCCGGTTGAAACCGCGTCTTGGCGCGGCCCTTCGGGCCGCTCAGGCGCTGGCTCCGCCGTCAAGCGCTCCAGCACCTTTCCCCGTACAATGGGGACCTCCTTGGGGGCGTTGATGCTCAGATGGACCCGCTCGCTGCCCAGGTGTTCAAATTGGATCGTAATGTCCTCGCCAATTTTGAAATACTCGCCCTTTCGCATGGTGATACAGAGCATGACGGGTCTCCTTTTTGCATAATCATAGTATTTTGAACGCCCTTTCGGGCTTCGGACATGCGCGAATCGCTGTCCGGCCCGGCCAGGTTGTATACAACCTGACCGTCGAAAAATGGGAGGCGGCCCGTTTAAAATTTTTCGAAATTGGGGCTAAACTATTGAAGAATCCTGCCGATATGTAATATTGAAACAGAGAGAAAAGCGCGGCCAGGTTGTATACAACCTGGCCGGGACGCGGGTGAACGCCCGTGATTTGTTTTGGTTTCTTCCGGTTGACGAGCCGGTTGAAATATAGTACCGCGCCATAAGTCAAGGTGTTAAAGGCCACAACACTTAGGCGGCGCAAAGCAGACCTGTGCCAGGAGCAAGGATGCTCCAGGGCACACTAAAAGACGAAAGGAGTCAATCCCATGCGTATCCAGCACAATATTATGGCTATGAACGCCTATCGCAACTACAACACGAACACCTCCGCTCTGTCCAAGAACCTGGAGAAGCTGTCCTCCGGCTATAAGATCAACCGCGCCGGTGACGACGCCGCCGGTCTGGCTATTTCCGAGAAGATGCGCGCTCAGATCACCGGTCTGAACGCCGCCTCCAAGAACGTCAAGGACGGCATCTCCCTGGTGAAGACCGCTGAGGGCGCCATGCAGGAGATCCAGGACATGCTCAACCGCATGGACTACCTGGCCACTCAGTCCGCCAACGGCACCTACCAGAACGAGGTCGACCGCGAGAACCTCCAGAAGGAGGTCGACGCGCTGAAGAACGAAATCAACCGTATCGCCGACTCCGCCAACTTCAACGGCATCAAGCTGCTGGACGGCTCCCTGGCGAAGGCTGACGCCGTGAAGGCCGGCACCACCACCGAGGACTTCTCCGGTATGGACCGCATCATCACCAGCGTCCTGGGCAAGGGCGAGACCGCCAGCATGGAGGCCGGCAAGAAGACCATCCTGGACGACGTGGCCGCCGCGACCTCCCCTGTGAAGGCCTCCTTCAGCGTCGATCTGGGTACCCTGGAGTTCCAGGTCTCCGGCGCTTCCGGCACCACCGCTTCCTTCTCCGTGACGCTGACCATCGGCGGCAAGGAGATGACCGTGACCGCTTCCGTTTCCGTCGGGGCCAAGGGGTCTGCTGTGGCGAAGGCCATTGCCAGCGCCGTTGTGGCGGCGTACGGCACCAGCGGCGATATCACCGGCAGCAAGGGCTTTGAGATCAACGGCGTGAAGTGGGATGTCACTGCCTCCGGCAGCAAGCTGAACTTCAAGCAGAAGTATGACCCGATGACGCAGGATGAGGCCCGCGCCAACTTCGATGTGAATATTAAGCTGAACGAGGGCGGCGGCGTTCTGGTGAAGCCCCCCGCACAGACAGGCGATCAGGAGACTAAGTTCAGCATGTCCGCCTCTCTGAACGCCGGTACCACCGTGAATACTGCCGGCGTGGCTCTGGAGGATGTGAACAAGGCCAACACCGTGTTCAACATCAAGGAGTCCGACATCAAGGACGGCACTCAGATCGCCATCGGCAGCATGACCTTCGTGCTGAAGGTGGGCAACAGCGCCATTTCCACCGCTGAGGCCGCCAGACTGACGAAGGCGGGGGCCACCATCGTGACCATCGGCGCCAACGACAACCTGTATACCGCCCTGTGCAAGATCAGCGCCAAGGCCAGCACCGTCAACTTCACGGTCAAGGGCGCCAACGGCAAGACGACCACAGTGGCCTTCAAGCTGGGCGTGAGCGACGGCTCCAACGGCAACGTGGTGGGCCTGACGGTTCAGCGCGTCAATAAGGCGACCAGCGCGGACACCGCCTTCACCGACATCAAGGCTCTGGCCGACAACTTCGCGATGCGTGTTAAGACCACCACCGAGGCGAAGGACGCCACCAACGGTCTGACCCTGCAGATCGGCGACACCAGCGACAGCTTCAACCAGATGAGCGTCGTCATCGGCGATATGCACACCACCGGCATGGGCATCGACGGCGTGGACATCAGCACCCAGGAGGGCGCTGCCGCCGCCGTTCAGACCATCAGAGACGCGATCAACTATGTCTCCGGCATCCGCGGCGATCTGGGCGCTGTCCAGAACCGTCTGGAGCACACCGGCAACAACCTGTCCGTGATGGCCGAGAACATCCAGGACGCCGAGTCCACCATCCGCGACACCGACGTGGCCGAGGAAATGATGAGCTACGTGAAGAACAACATCCTGGTTCAGTCCGCCCAGGCCATGCTGGCCCAGGCCAACCAGGTGCCTCAGGGCGTGCTGCAGCTGCTGGGCTAAGACAACGGCAGATTGCGCGCATCTCAAATACGCAAGGAGCAAGAGAGGGGGCTGGGCTTGTCCCGGCCCCCTCTTTCCTGCCCTTGAAAAAGGAGCCCTGAGAGGAGCGACTTCTTTTTCAAATGCAGGAAAGAGAGGAGACAGACTATGGAAGCCATCGAAATCGCGCGAAAGCTGGCGTCCTTGGGAGAGAAGACGGACGCGTGCCGCGCCTACAGCGTGGTCATCCAGTCCTGGAATGACCCGGCGGCGGTGCTGGAGGGCGCGGCGTACATACTCCAGTCCGGCGGGGACTATCGAATTTCGTATACCGCTTTTATCAACCTGTATAATCAGGGCTATTATCGAGAGGACATTTTGCCCCTGATGTCCAAGGTGTTCTATGAGCCCAACATCAAGCTGATGAAAAGCCGCTATGAGCGCAACTGCAAGCAGCTGTCAAAATACCCCTACCTGTTTCGGAGGGACTTCGTGCCCTTCGAGGAGCTGCCCGTGCTGTTTTTCCCCTTTGACGACCACAGCGGCTACATCCCCTATTACCCGGCGGAGGAGCGGTTTGGGGATTTTGTGAACTTTAAAAATACCGTCGTCAGCAGGAACTTCTTTAAGGACCTGGAAAACCCCGTTTTGGCGGAGGATGTCTACTCCCAGTATGAGCTGGAGTATCTCAACGACAATGTCCGCAAGAGCGAGGACATCGGCCGGGAAAACCATGTCTACCTCCACTATACCGATTGGGGAACCTTCTGCTCCTACCTCCAGTGCCTGACCCTTCGGACGCTTCTGGAGAGCAAGAAGCTGGTATTTCTGATCGAGGAAGAGATCGCCCAGTATCCCATCGACTTTAAGGAGCAGTTTGGGATCGACTACAGCCAGTACAGTGTGAAGCCAGTGGGAATCCGGGAGGTAACCCGGATGATTTGGCATACCCAGCTGTCCACCCATAACGGCGGCGACTTCTTCAACGAGGTCTTTGACAACCATCCCAACCTGGTCGTTCTCCCGTCCCTGATGATGAGCGAGGTGGTGGAGACGGCGGAAAAGGTCCGAAATGTGCTGGAGAAGGCGCCCACTCTGCGGGATGCGCTTCAGGGCATCCACTGGCCGACCTATCTGGCGGAGGAGCTGTACCATCTGCGCGACCGGACGGAAAAGGATATTGTGGTGGGCCTCTACCTCCAGTCCAGCGTAGCCACCAGCGGTCTGGACCACCGGGCGCGGATCGCGCCGGCGCTGTTCTTCCAGCCCCACTTTTATAATATCGTGTATGACCTCCGGGTGGATAAGCATAATCAGACCGTCCTGGAGGCAAAAAATTACGATGAGATCCACAAATCCTCCCTGTTCCGGAACTTTAAGTACATCAAGACCTTTACTCCCATGCGCCGCTTTACCACCAGCCACGGCGCTTCGGTAAGATTTATGCACAAGTCGGCTCTGTCCGCGGATGACAAGGAGAAGGGGAAGACGAAGACGGTGGTCAGCGACGCGGTGATGGAGCGTATATTAAACCGCAGCTTTATGATTGACCCTGAGGACCGGCTGTATAAGGACGGCATTCTGGTCCGTTTTGAAGACGGCAAGCTGAACCCAAAGGCGACGCTGACCGCGCTGGCCGCGTTCCTGGACCTGCCCTATCACGAGGAGACCATGTCCTGCTGCTCGGCAGGAGGCGAGCCGGTACGTGTGACGGACGACGGCTATGCGCCCGGCTTCAGCCCGGTCCAGGTCTATAAGACCTATGACGAATTTGCCAATGAGAACGAGCGGTATTTTATCGAGTACTTCCTGCGGGACGCCTATGAGTATTACGGGTATGACTTCCAGTATTACGACGGCCAGCCTGTGGATGAGGAGAAGGCGGCGGAGCTGATCCGCGGCTTTACCACGATCAACCACTATATGAAGGATACCTGGATGAAGGTATTCCGTGAGGCGGAGGTATCGAAGGACGGCGAGCGGGTGGACGCGGAGCAGGAGGAACGGGTACAGGACAAGCTGCTGAGCGATTACATCAAGAAATATGATAAAAACCGGCTGAGAAATGTCCGTATTCTGCTGGAGGGCCTGGAATTTGTCAACCGGAACGGCCAGCCGCTGCGTATGATGCCCATGCTGAAACCGGACCCCGCGCTGCTGGAAAATCCAATCTACCACTGAGGAGGACACAATGAAAAAGGGGACCGTCTATTTTTTTACCGGCTTAGCCGGCGCAGGGAAAACCACCATTGGCGGGCTGTTTTATCGGAGATTGAAAGAGCGGAAATCAAATGTATTTCTGGCTGACGGGGATCAGGTGCGCAATATTTTTGGCCGTTCCGGATATTCAACTGAAGCGCGGAAGGACTCCGCAAGACGGGGGTTCCGGCTGTGGAAGGAATTGTCGGAGCAGGGCATCGACGTGGTTGTTTGCAGCATTGCAATGTATGATGAAATACGCAAGTGGAACAGGGAAAACATTGAAAATTACAAGGAGATTTACATTAAAGTGACGCGGGAAACCCTGTATGGCCGGGATCAGAAGCAGCTATATTCATCGGGGCGCACTGAAGTAGTCGGTGTGGACCTGCCCTTTGACGAGCCGCGTGACGCTGATGCCGTCATACAGAATGATGGGCAGGAGACGCCGGATGCTATTATTGCGCGGCTTTGGAGTGCTTTTGGATTGGAGGAAGCACAATGAACGTCGCCCTGCTGACCGCTGCGGGAAACGGAGTGCGGATGGGACAGGATATCCCCAAGCAGTTCATTCATGTAAACAATAAACCCATTATCATTCATACCATGGAGGCGTTTCAGCGGCATCCATCAATTGATGCGATCATTGTGGTTACGCTGCCCGCTTGGATGGATGTCCTGCGCGCCTATGCAAGTCAATTCAATATAACAAAGCTGCGTTGGGTTGTGCCCGGCGGAGAAACAGGGCAGGAATCTATTTTTAATGGATTACAGGCTTTGAAATCAGAGCTGCTGGAGGATACGATTGTCCTGGTACATGATGGGAACCGCTGTTTTGTCTCCAGTGAAATAATTTCTGATAGTTTAGCCACCTTCCATCGGTATGGCTGCTCGGTGGCGGCAATTCCCTGTGTGGAGGCTGTTTTCCGAAGCCAGGATGATGGATGCTCTTCCGTGATGACGATTCCGCGAGAACAGCTGTTCCGCACACAGACGCCTCACACATATACGCTAAAGAAGCTGATTTGGGCTTATGGTGAAGCCCAAAAACGCGGTATCACAGGCTCTGTGGCGCCATGTACCCTGATGCGGGAGCTTGGAGAGACAATATATTTTTCACATGGGTCGGAAAAAAACCTGAAGATTACCACAAAGGATGACCTTGAGCTGTTCAAATGCTATCTGAAAATGGAAAAGGACACCTGGCTGAAATAGGTGAAGATATGCGTACGTTTGAAAACAAGCTGTATATTTCTGCTTTGGAGCGCGGCCTGTCGAGCCTTAACCTGTCCCCGCTGCAAGGAAAAACCGTTTTAATTACTGGCGCGACAGGGATGCTGGGCAGCTGTATCGTCGATTTGCTGCGCCTGAACGGCAAATGCCGCGTGATTGCGGCAGGCCGGGATATTGAGGCCGCTGAAAAACGGTTTGGTTCAGAGAATGAGACCTATTCTTTTTTGCGGCAGGATGTATCAGCGCCGGTTACAGGGATTTGGGAGGATGTGGACTACATAATCCATGCGGCCAGCAATGCAGACCCTGTGCGTATGGCCGGTGACCCGGTTGGGACACTGATGGCAAATGTACAGGGAACGAAGAATTTGTTGGACTATGGCATCTCACATAATATGAAGCGTTTTCTGTTTGTATCCTCCGGGGAGGTATATGGCCAGCCGGACGCAGCAATGAATGATTTTGTGGAGGACTACTGCGGGCCGTTGGAATTATCCAGTCCCAGAAGCTGCTATCCGGAAGGAAAGAGGGCGGCGGAGGTGCTGTGTCAAAGCTATATCAATCAGCACGGCGCAGATGCCGTCATTGTACGCCCCTGCCATCTGTTTGGCCCGACAATGGCCCGCAGAGACAGCCGGGCTGTCTCTGAATTTCTCTGGAGGGCCGTGGATGGCCGGGATATTGTAATGAAAAGCGAAGGTCTTCAGGAGCGTTCCCATTGTTATGTGATTGATGCCGCGCAAGGCCTGCTTCTGGCGCTTCTCAACGGAATATGCGGGAAGGCGTACAATATAGCGGATCCCCAGTATCAGATGCGGATACGAGATTTTGCCCGGCTGGCGGCGAAGGCCGGCGGCTGTCAGGTCGTATATGAGGCGCCGCGCGAGTTGGAGCGGAGAGGCTATTCCAGGGTAAGCCGGGCTGTGTTGAATTCGGACCGGCTGAGAGAATTGGGGTGGCGCGGTCAAACGCCAGAGGCAATTCAGGAGACAGTCTCTATTTTAAAGGCTAATACATAGAAATCCAGGAGGTGCGCAATTTGCTGCCGATCAAGATAGATTTGCCGGAGGGCTTTCTGGAGGAGGAGGTCCGGTGTGGTTATACCGTCAGTGCAGAGATGAAGAAGCTGTGGGCGGTGGAGCTGGATCTGCTGGCTGAGTTTGACCGGGTTTGCCGAAAAAACAATCTGACCTATTATGCGTTTGGCGGAACTCTGCTGGGCGCGGTCCGGCATCGGGGATTTATACCTTGGGATGATGATATTGATGTGGTCATGTTCCGGGAGGACTTTGAAAAATTGTCCGAAATCGCGGACAAAGAGTTCCAGCACCCATATTTTTTTCAGACCCCCTTTTCGGACCCCGGGCTGGTCATGGGCGGCTGCAGGCTGCGCAATTCTGATACAACAGTTTCAAATGATGTGGAGTTTAAACGCCCCTATAAAAATAAGGGTATTTTTATTGACCTCTTTGTTATTGACGGCATACCCGATAAGGAATCCCAGCTTAGAAAATTGAAATCGAGGCTCAAGCTTTACTGGAGACTCCTGCGCTATGCGGCTTATTATGACTGCTATTTTGAAAAGGGTAAAAAATATCCGGTGAAGAGACTGCTGGCCGGAAAATTGTCGCTGGGGTTGAAATACATCTTTGGGATTGAAAGGCTTAGCCGGGGCTATGGGAGGCTTTGCTCAAAATATTCCGGCAGGAACACGAAACAGATTGCCCCCCTGGAGTTTTCACGAGGAAAAGACATTTACCAGAGGGAATGGTATGGTGGGACTGTCTATGTGCCGTTTGAGCACATGCGGGTCCCCGTTCCGGAGGGGTTCGATCAACTGTTGTCGGCAACATATGGCGATTATATGGTGATGAAGCGGGTACCGCCGGTCCATCGCCCGTTTACATTTGACACGGAGATTCCATTCAGCGTGTATTACGCAAAGCGTCCGGAATTGGAGGAGAAATCGCTGTGAGATATTTAGTTGACCTCCATACCCATTCTACTGCCTCAGATGGACAGTACAGTCCGTCTGAACTGGTTCGCCTGGCGAAAAAAAGAGGCCTGTCCGCAATGGCGCTGACAGACCATGATACAACAGCTGGCGTTGAGGAAGCGATTGCCGCTGGCGCGGAGCTCGGCGTTCGGATTCTGCGAGGCGTGGAGTTGAGCACCAGAGAACATCAAAATTTTCATATTTTAGGATATTGCTATGATACAGACCCATCGGTTTTGCAAAATTTGTGTGCGGAGCAGCGGGTGAACCGAATCAGGCGAGAGCAAATGATTCTCGATTTTTTGTCGGGAAAGGGCTGTGATCTGTCATTGACCCAGGTGGAGCAGCTTGCGGACGGCGGAATTATTGGCCGTCCTCATTTTGCTCAGGCGATGGTCCAGCGGGGCTATGTACAGACCCGTCGGGAGGCCTTCGACAAATTCCTTGATACCCCGGAGTTTTGGAGCATGATCCCGCGGCTGGAGGCGCCGGCTCGGGATTGCCTGCGGGCGATTAAGGGCTCGGGAGGCAAAGCATCGCTGGCCCATCCCTACCAGATGAAAATCTCGGAGCAAGAGCTGGACAACCTGGTGAGAGAGCTGGCAGATTGGGGACTGGACGCTATTGAGTGCTACTACCCCAAATACACGCAGGAGCAGCAAATACTTTATCTGCGATTGGCGGAGAAATACAACCTGCATGCCACAGGAGGCAGCGACTTTCACGGGGAACAGGTCAAGCCGGATGTTCAGTTGGCTGCATTGGAACTGGAATTAGACTGGCTGGTAAATTAGTTGCGGAAGGGACAGGAGGAAAAGGAATGCGCACTGGTATAAAGGTGGAATTAAAATGTTAAGACTGAGTCCAAAAATATTTTCAGATCTTTACGGTAAAGATCTGATTGCTTACGGGACTGGCAATATGGCCAAAAGAATGATCCCTTATTTAGTACAGGATCCCAATATAAGGTTACATGGTGTCACAAATAGTCGGGTCACGGTTGACGATGATGGGACATTTTTAGAAACGGGACTGCCGATCCGAAGCATTGAAACATGGGCCCGGCTTATGCCGAACGCAACGATATTGTTGACCGCGTTTAGCGGTATATCCGCAATAATAGAGGCCTGCAAGAACGTTGGCTTCCAGAATTTCGAATCTGTTACATGGGAAAAGATGAGTGCTGTTGCAGAAATGGAAGCAGAAATAGCACAGACGCAACGGACTAAGTTACTTGAACAATTTTGTTTCTCTAACGAACTGTATGATGTGCATAAGGCCTCATTTTCAGAATTTAAAGGATGTCATCGTGGCAAGACTGTTGCGATTGTTGGAACTGGACCAAGTCTGAATTATTATACACAACTTGCGGGAGTCCCGCATATCGGGGTAAATACAAGCTTTTTAAAGGAAGGAATTACACTAGATTATTACTTTATAACACATTACATACCTGAATTGTGTGAAAATTTAAAAGAGCATGATTTTATAAAGTTTTTTGATGTTGGTATAAAGAGCAGAAAGAGTAAGGATCAATTTCCAGAATACGCGATAGAAGAAAATAGTGGGCGGCGTTTTTTTAGCTTGTCAATGATGCCTTTTACACAGATACATACGAATATTGAATGCTATCCTCTTATGGCATATGGATCAATTATTTTTAGAGCCATCCACTTTGCTCTGTTCACCCGTCCTAAAAAAGTGTTACTAGTTGGCTGTGACTGTGCTGCAACCGAACATTTTAATGGGTTTCCGTATATGTCTTATGAAGAACGGAGTATGATACCGCAGTGGATTTATGGATTTAAAAACGTGAGGAGATTTGTATCACTCCACTATCCTGATACCGAGATTGTTTCGATTAACCCTGTTGGGCTAAAGGGAATGTTCCACGATATATATACAGAAAGCTATTTAGATACACACCCGGAAATCGACCGGGAGCGCTGTGAAACACTGGATCCAAGCAGCTATGAAAAATAGAGGAACGCAAAGAGAACACATCAAATAATAAAGCTATTTGATATGGGGTGATAATAATGCTGAATGATAAAACGATTCTAATTACCGGCGGAACGGGTTCTTTTGGTAATCATTTTACAAACTATGTATTGCGGCGCTACAAGCCCCAAAAAATCATTATTTACTCCCGTGATGAATTCAAGCAGTTTCAAATGCGAAACCGTCTGATGGAGCACGATGCCGTTATGCGCTATTTTATTGGTGATGTGCGGGACGGGGCGCGGCTGCGCCGAGCTTTTGAAGGGGTGGATTATGTTATTCACGCTGCGGCGCTGAAGCAGGTTCCGGCCTGTGAGTACAACCCGAACGAGGCCATTAAGACCAATATCCACGGTGCGATGAATGTGATTGAGGCGGCTCTGGATACCAGCGTTAAACGGGTTGTTGCGCTGTCTACAGATAAAGCAGTGAATCCGGTGAATCTGTATGGCGGAACGAAGCTTGTGTCGGACAAGCTTTTTATAGAGATCGGAAGAGCACACGTCTGAACTCCAGTCACCG
>OFFP01002514.1_pt1 | contig 10694 bp, 10 predicted proteins | sample 1521431 | NCBI WGS metagenome assembly OFFP01 (sample SAMEA3504104, study PRJEB24116) | mouse gut metagenome | biome: mouse gut; feature: mouse-associated habitat; material: faeces | place: Denmark | collected 2011 | reverse complement strand
GCCATTGCCTCCGCCCTCCCTGCGTCTGAAAGCCCGGAATACTCCAAAAGTGCTTGCAGCCACCGGTTCCGGTCATAGAACATCCCTATAGACGCTATTAAATCTTGGCCTATGGGATTACTTTCACACTGATTTCAGGATAGAATATCCGTATGAAAGTTAGTATTTACACGGAACGGCTCGATAAGCTGCTCGACGAGGGGGCTGGGATCCTCACGACATCTGCCGCAATCAGATCAGGGATTCCAAAGGATGCTTTCTACCGCTATGTGCGCAACCGCAACCTTGAGAGGGAGTCCCAGGGGGTGTATATGGCGGAAGACGCCTTCCCGGATGAGTTCGCACTGCTGCAGACGCGCTTTCCGAAGGCAATCTTCTCGCACGACGCCGCGCTATTTTTGCACGGAATGAGCGAGCGCGAGCCCATTCCGCTGTCGGTCAGCGTGGAATCGGGCTACAACTCGCGAGCGCTCAAAGAACAGGGAGTGCGGATATACTACGTAAAGCCCGAGTGGCATGACCTCGGTGTGTGCAGTGCGGACACACCGGAGGGCAACGCGGTCAAAACTTACGACAAGGAGCGCACGCTCTGCGACATCATCCGCAAGAGGGCCTCCCTCGATGTGGCTGAATTTAACCATGCCGTCAAGTCCTATATCTCTTCGAAGGACAAGAACCTCGCTCGGCTGTCGGACTACGCAAGGACGATGAACATGGAGTCGCGCGTCTGGGACGCAATGGGGGTGCTTCTATGATCGACAATCCCGGGAAGGTAAAGGATCTCATCAAGAATCTCGCCAAGGGCGACAGCGGCAAGGCACAACTTCTGCAGCGTCGCTATGCCATGGAGCGCTTTCTTGAGCGTGTGGCGAAATCGGATTACAGGCAGAATCTCGCTCTTAAGGGCGGTATGCTCGTTACCTCGATGCTTGACATCGGCCAACGCATGACAAGGGACACCGACGTCACCGTGTTGAATAAGACGCTGAACACCGAAAGCGCAGTCGAAATGGCGAGAGAAATCGCCTCCATTCCTCTGGAGGACGGTATGGCGTTCGACATAGAGGAGGCCTACGAGATCATGGAGGATTCCGAGTACGGCGGTGTCCGCATTGAGATGACGGCACGAATGGGCCGTACTTCCATCCCCATGAAACTCGACATCTCGACAGGAGATGCGCTTACGCCCGCTGCCGTCAGCTACACCTACCGACTCATGCTTGAGAAGCGCGACATCGACATCCTCGCGTACAACGTGGAGACCGTGCTCGCCGAGAAAATCGAGACCATGCTCGTACGATCCGCCCTCAACACGCGCATGAGGGACTTCTACGATATGTGGGCGCTCTCGAACATGGAGGCCGACATCGATTACGGTACGCTTGCGCAAGCAATTCGCGCGACAATCGCCACAAGGGGCCACGGTGCGGATCTGGCCGAACATGGACGCATTATCGCCGCCCTTGAGGCGAGTGATGCCATGGCGGAGAATTGGGAGAGGTATCGCGCAAAGAATGATTTTGCCTCCGACCTGTCGTGGCTGGATGTTCTCGATGCAGCACGGCGCCTCTGCAAGAGGGCGGAAAACACCGAAGAATGAGGCTTTGGTTCCCGGGCGTTCCCGAGCCAAGGTTTCTGAGTAAATACCCCGATTACCTGAAAGGGCCAGCGCAGCAAAGCACCGAATTCCACCTTTGAAGCACAGGGGACAGTTCTGCGCATTCCATATTGGAGCGCCCCCATACCTCGCATCATCAACAACGCGGGGGCATATTAGTGTCACAAATCGAAAAACGGTTCCAAGAAACAATGAACCAGTATTTTCAAGCCATTTCCAATGGTGCTCTGGATGAGGCTGTCGTCGATGAAACTATTGCCGTCATCGACGAGGCTAATTCCCACTTGCGCGGAAAGAGCGGCGAGGTTTCTCTGTCTGGACCATCTACGGCTTCATGAAGCCCAAGCGCGACATCCCCATCATCATCGCCAACATCCCCGGCATCATCCTCGGGCTCGTCACCTTCGTCACCGCCATCGTGCACTAGGGCTATTTCGCGGCGGAGTACCTGTGGTGTTTGCTTCAGCGCGCATCGAATGCGATGCGCGCATGCGCCTCAGGCTGTCATTTCCAGTTCGCAAAAGGGGCGATTGCGTAAAGAGGTATATTTTGCATCCAACCCTCGTCGCGATGCCCGGACAGACTGAATCTCCGCGCCTGCATACCTTTGTATTTCTCGCAAAACGCACGCAGGCTCTTTGATTTCAAGTTCTCTTCTGCTTTGACTTCGATCGGATACGTGATGCCATCTTTTTGGACCACGAAGTCAATCTCGCCACGCGAGTTTTCTGCCGACCAGTAAAACGGGGTCAACCCGCATTCTGCTATGAGTTGCTGGCACACGAATTGTTCTGCGAACGCGCCTTTGAATTCAGTGAAGAGCAGGTTCCCCCCTAAGATGCTGCGTTCGTCCAACCCCGACATTGCGCCCAACAAACCGACATCCAAAGCAAAAAGCTTGAAAGCGGAATTCGTATATGCCGAGAGGGGGACTCCGGGTTTTGTGACGCGCGGTACTTTCAAAACGAGTCCGGATTTAGTGAGCCATGTTATGGCGGCATGGTAGTTCTTTGCGCGAGCGCCCGATTTGATGTGTCCGAAGATGTACTTCTTATTCTCCTTGCTCAGCTGGGCCGGAAGGGAGTTCCAAGCTGCAAGCGTATACTCGGTTTCAGTTCGACTAAGATGTTTGGAGACGTCTCGCTCATATCCTTGAAGGATCTCCTTCTGGACTTGGCGAACCTCGCTAAGGTCGGCAGATTCAGCGAACCGCGATACGACTTCAGGCATCCCGCCGATAAAATAGTATTGCCGCAGAAGCGACGTCAGCTTTTCCTTAAATGAATCTATGAGCTTCCAATCCCCTGAATCAACTAATTCGCGTAAAGCGCTCTCGTTTGTGGCATCTAGGAACTCCCGAAAGCTCAAGGGGTAGAGGTCCAATGTGGTTACTTTGCCCACAGGATATCCCGTACCCTCATGAATTGTGATTCCGAGCAGGGATCCGGCGGCCGCTATTGCCTGCCCAGGCATTTGCTCGTAGAAATACTTCAGTGACGTGAGCGCTTTTGGGCACTCTTGAATCTCATCGAAGATGATGAGGGTCTCCTCTTGCGTGATCCTTTGCCGTGATTCGGCTTGGTGATTATTTGCAACGACCGGCCACGTCCGTTTCGGGTGCGACCGCGATGCCGGTTTCACATGCAGCCGCACCCGTTTTCAGCTAAAGACGCAGCCTAGCTTCTCGGCGACATCAGCTCCCTCATATTCACCTCTCCGGTCTGCAGGGTCACGGCGTTGTGGACTATCCTGTCCATGATGGCGTCTGCGTGGGTTCCCCCGCCGAGCCTGCCATGCCAATCCTCCACCCGGTACTGGGAGCACCATATCGTCGACGATTTGTCGTGGCGACGGTCGACGAGCTCCAGGAAGAACCGCATCTGGTCGGGGTTGAGCGGATCCATGAGCCACTCGTCCACGACGAGAACCTTGTAGCGCGCGTACTTCTTCAGCACCTTCGATTCGGGGATGCCGGCGGCCAGGTCCTCCTCGCGCGACATCAGCAGGTCGGGCATGCGCACGTAGAGGGTGCTCAGGCAGTGCTTGCAGGCCTGCCTCCCGATCGAGCAGGCGAGGAAGGTCTTGCCGGTTCCGGTGTAGCCGACCACGATGACGTCGGTTGCCGATTCCACGAACTGGCAGGTCCCGAGGCCGTTGACGGTGTCGCGGGAAAGCGGCCTGCCGTCGTAGACGACGCCGCTCACATCCGCGTTCGCTATGCGGAAGTGCGCCCGCTGGAGCAGCCGCTTCACGCTGGCGTTCTCCTTCTCCTGCGCAACGTAGTCGACGATGACGCGCACCCTCTCGTCGAAGCCCATGTTGGCGTACGAGGGGTCGGCCGCCATCGCATCCATGATGTCGAGCGCCTCGGGCACGCCGATGATCCGCATCTTCCTCCTGGTCTCCTGGTCGATCATCGCGCACCTCCCGCGTAGTAGGAGGCGCCCCGGACGTAGCCGCCCCTGTCCGCGGGCCTCGTCTCGGAGCCCGACGGCCCGGCGGCCCCGGACGCCAGCACGCTGCGTATGAACCTGCAGCGCGGATGCGCCGTCTTCTCCAGGGAGTAGGAGCATGCGGCCTCCAGCTCGGCGTCCCCGTAGTGCTTCGACAGGTTGAGTATGGCCATCACGGGGTTGTACGCCTGCTCCTTTATCTGGACGTCGCAGAACACGCGCTCGACGACCGCGAGCGCGGACGGGCCGATCGACGAGGCCCACCTGCGCATGCGATCGTCGTCCCATTCCAGATCGGCGAACTCCGGCGGCATGTGGGACCGGTCGGTCTGCAGCTTGTAGCGCGCGAAGTCCGGGATGCGCGGGTGCGTGGCGACGCGCTCGCCGCCGTGGTAGATCTCGACCGTCGACTCCGTCACTTTCAGATCGACCTTCTTGCCGACGAGCCTGTAGGGCGCCGAGTAGCGGTTCGTGCCGTACACGACGTGGAAGTCCAGGTTGACCTTGCGCCCGTATACCCAGTCGCACACCTCGAACGGGGTTGCCGGGAGCGGGGCGAGCATCGGCCTCTCCACCTCCTCGAACACGAGCTTGCGCGATCCCTCCCGCTTCTGGAAGGGCCGGGCGTTGTACTCGTCCAGGCGCTCCATTATCGCCGCGTTCAGCTCGCCGAGCGTCGCGAACTGCCGATCGCGCAGCTTGGCGATGACCGCGGTCGCGATCTTCCCCACGCCGCCCTCCACGCTCGCCTTCTGCTTGGGCTTCGCCACGCCGGTCGGCATGATGGCGCACACGTAGTGGCGCCCCAGCGCCTCGTAGGCCTCGTTGAGCACGACCTCGCCCTCCTTGGGATGCTTGGTCACGCCCGTCTTGAGATTGTCGCAGATCAGGCGCACGGCGACCCCTCCGAAGAACTCGTAGGCCCTGACATGGCAGAGCAGCCATGTGTTCTGCCTCATGTCCAGGGTTGCCTCGACGTATGTATACTGCGAGTACGGGAGAACCGCGACGAACAGGCGCACCTTCGAGACCTCTCCCGTGACGGGGTCGACCAGCCGCATGGTCGACCCCGACCAGTCCACCTCCATGGCCTGTCCGGGCTTGTGGTTGAGGTGGTTCGTGACGTTCTTGGAGACGGCGTAGTCGGCGTATCCCCTCGTGAAGGTGACGTAGCTCACCGATGCCTTGCCGCTCTCGGCGCATTCGTCGCGGTACTCCTCCCACAGGAGCTTCAAGTTGACGCCGACTTTGCGCAGCTCGCTGTGGACGTATCCGTAGTCCGGCCTCGCCACGGCCTCCTCCGCCTCCCTTTCCTCGGGGAACAGCATCGCCGCGATCTCGTCGTCGCCCAGCAGGGAGACGTCCCCCCACCCGACGCCCTTCTCGGACGCCCTGTCCAGCACCTCCTTTATCGTATGCGTCGAGATGTGCCGCGTGCGTGCGATCTCCCTTCTGGACATGTTCTTCGCGCTCAGCTCGATGATGAGCTTCGCATTGCGGTGCTTTGCCATGGTGAACCTTCCTTTCTCGATCTGGTTGGCAATGCCAGTCGAGTATAAGAAGCGTGGCTCAGCTTGAAATCGTGGGATCGGAGGCTATGCGGCCCGTGTTGAAATCACGTGTCGCTCGATATGAAATCGGTGCAGCTGAAAAACGGAAATAATCAGCTTGGATTCCCAATAGGATTTGCGCAAGATCATATCCATTGTCAAATAATGAAGCTAACTGCGGGTTGTTGTCGAAAGAGACGTATGCGACGTTTTTAAATGCTGTTTTTCCGAGCTCCTGCAAAAGCCATGTTTTTCCTACCTGTCTGGCTCCGTTGAGCACAAGCGGTTTGCGGTGAGGTGAATCTTTCCATTCCAAAAGATCTGCCATGAGGAATCGTTGCATGATTGCCTCCAGTCGTGTTTTGTGGTGGCATTTTTAGTCGCAGGTCTATCTGCTGTGTTGTCCCATTATAGTGTTTCATCCTGACTTTCTCACCATTTGGATATTTTAAGGACGTAAAATATCATTTTTAGGACATTTTCAGGACGTAATCTGATACGGTCGACATTAAGTCTGATCCGTCGTCATCTGGAAGGCGAATCGGCCAGAATATCCTTAACCTATTCCGTAATAACCGCCGCATTGTAAGCCGCTTGCTGTTTAAGAAGGTAGAATGGCGCAAAGTGTTTTTCGAAGGCATCCCAAGCAGAGCGGACAGTGAAAATCATGAGTAAGGTTTTGATCGTTGAGGACGAGCGGGAACTGGCGCAGCTCATGGTCCGCGCGTTTGAGGCGGACGGCATCGCGGCCGTTATCGCTGGGAGCGCCGAGGAGGCGTACGACCTTCTGACCAGCGCCGTCTTCGATTGCCTGATGGTGGACGTGAACCTTCCGGGCGACGATGGCTACGCCCTCTGCCGCAACCTGCGCGAGCGCAGTGGGGTGCCCGTGGTGTTCGCTTCGGCGCGCATCGAGCCCGACGCGCGCATCCGCGCCCTGGAGGAAGGGGGCGACGCCTACCTCTCCAAGCCGTTCAGCCTGCGGGAAATGCTCGCCCAGGCGAAGGCGCTCATGATGCGGCCCGAGCGGAAAACCGGCGCCGACGAGGCCGTGCTCTCCGCCGGCCCGTTTCAGCTTGACGGCAGGGCCAAGACCATCCGAAAGGACGGGCAGCTGATTGCCCTGTCGCCCCGGGAATTCCAGCTAGCGTCGGCCCTCATGGGCAACGCCGGCCAGAGCCTCAGCCGCGACGCCCTTCTGGCGAAGGTCTGGGGCGCCTTTGCCGAAGTGGAGCCGCAGACGGTCTCCGTCCACATGAGCTGGCTTCGTGCCAAACTCGAGGATGACCCGGCTCACCCCGCTTACTTCAAGACCGTTCGCGGCGAGGGCTACCGCTTCGATCTTCCCGAGGGCAATCGCTGATGGCGAAGCAGGGAGAGTGCCTGACGAGGCGGCTTGCCGGCATTGTTGCGGCCGCCTCTGGCATCGCGGTTGTCGCCAACGGCGGCGAGGATGCGCTGCGAAACCAAGTGGTCGAGCTCAACGACGCCCGGCAGAAAATCGCAGAAACTGCGCCCGACGGCCGCGACGGCTCCCTGCAGGTGGCCGATCAAGCGCTCGCAGGCGCCCAGGAAGCGTTGCGGGATGCCGCCGAATCCCGCAACGACGCGGCGGCCGGCGCCGTGGCGCTCACCGCGCTCGTCTCCGTTGCGGCCCTTGCGTTTTTGGCCATCTACCTGCACCGCGCGGTGGCGCGGCCCTTCACGCGGCTGGAGGGCTTCGCCGAGGAAGTGGCATCCGGCAACCTGGATGCGCCGCTCGCCTTTGAGCGGTCCAACCCCTTCGGCAAGTTCACCTGGGCGTTCGATCACCTTCGCAAGGAACTCGACCGCGCCCGGAAGGATGAGGAACGCGCGAGGGAAGACCACAAGGCCACGCTCGCCTCGCTCTCCCACGACCTGCGCACCCCACTCGCGTCCCTCAGGGCCTATGCGGAGGCTCTGGACATGGGACTGGTAAACTCAGAGCAGGAGCGGGCGGAATACGAGCGCGCGATCATCCGAAAATGCGACGAGGTATCGTCTCTGGTGGAAGACCTGTTCCAGCATGCGCTCTCGGACATGGATCGCATCGCGGTGGCCTGCGAGCCCGTGCAGGCGGGCCCCATCGTGAGGCGCTGCGCCAGCGACTCGTCCGGCCTGGCCCAGATTTCCTGCCTGCGCGTGGACGATGCCCGCGTGGAAGCCGACGAGGCACGGCTTGCCCAGGCCATCGGCAACCTCATCGGGAACGCTATCAAGTATGCGCGCGGTTCAGCTATCGACATCCAGGCCACGGCCGAGGACGGGCTGTACACGATAGCGGTACGCGACTTCGGGCCGGGCATGCCGCCTGAGGACCTGCCGTTTGCCACCGAGCGCTTCTATCGGGGCGCGAACGCGTCGGACAAGCCGGGTTCGGGGCTGGGGCTCTACATCTCGGCCTATCTGGTAGAGCGCATGGGCGGCCGCCTGCATCTGGCCAATGCCCACCCCGGGCTCAAGGCCACCATAGAGCTTCCCCTCCTACCCTGAGCCGCACATGCCGTACGCCTTAATGATTCCTTAATGGCCGTCTCTCTATGATGAATGCCGACGGCGCACAAGGGAAAGGATCAACCATGCGCGAAACCATACTCTCGACGCGAAAACTGTCGAAGACCTACGTTGCAGACGGCGTGCAGGCCCACGTTTTGGGAAGTGTCGATCTGGAACTCTATCAAGGGGACTTCACCTCGGTTATGGGCCCCTCGGGCTCGGGAAAATCCACGCTGCTCTACTGCCTCTCGGGCATGGACGCCCCCACCTCGGGCGAGGTCATCTTCGAAGGCGAGGACATCGCCCGCCTTGGGCAGGGCCGGCTCTCCGAGCTGAGGGCGCAGCGCTTCGGGTTCGTCTTCCAGGCGGCGAACCTCGTGAGCAACCTCACCCTGTACGAGAACATCGCCGTGCCCGGCTATCTGAAGCGGGGGCGCAGCGCTTCCGAGACGAAGCGCGCCACCGATGAGCTGGTTGCGCGCATGGGGCTGGCGCAAGTTGCCTCGCACCTTCCCAGCCAAGCGTCCGGCGGTCAGAAGCAGCGCTGCGCCGTGGCGCGTGCGGTGGTGAACGAGCCGGCAATTGTGTTCGCCGACGAGCCCACCGGTGCGCTCAACCGCGCGAATAGCCTGGAGGTGCTCGGCCTTTTAGGCGAACTCAACCGCGACGGCATCAGCGTCCTCATGGTGACCCACGACGTGCGCAGCGCCGTCCGCGGCAACCGCGTGCTCTACTTCGAGGACGGCGGCATCCGCGGTGAGCTGGAGCTGGCGCCTTGGGACCCGGCGCTCTCCGGCGATGAAGCTTACGCTCGCGAGCGCGAGGCCATGGCGAGCGCCTGGCTTGCCTCGCTGTCCTGGTAGGGGGTGCGCCATGGAACCGTTGCGCACGCTTGTGCTCGCAGGGTTGCGGAAGGACAAAGGGACGTTCGTCGGCCTTGCGCTGCTCTTGTTCCTCGCCGCCTTCGCGCTGACGCTGCCCACCAGCCTCTTCGCCGACCTCTCCGCGCGCGAGGAGGCCTTGCTCGACCAGGTTGCGGCGGGAGATGTTTTCGCCAATGACCTGATCGCGAACCTCACCGATGAGGACGTTCGCGAGATAGAGGCGCTTCCCGAAGTTGCCGAGGTGAAGGTGACCGAGGCTTTCGCCGCACCCACGCGCGTCGAAGATGCCCAGGGAAACGAGGTCGTGAAAACCGCACCGCCGTCGGCAAGCGCCTATGAGGCCTGGGGCTCGTCCCTCGACTTCAACGTCTTCGCCGATAACCTCTCGTCGTATCGCGACGATGAGAGAGGGCCGGCGGACGGCGAGGCCTACGTCCGCATTGCGGAGCGCACTCTGCACAACATACAGATAGGCGACTACCTGGTGCTCGATATCGGCGGACGGGAGACCTCTCTGCGCGTTGCGGCGTTTTATGAAGATCCGCAGCTCGGGACGCCCTTCATGGAGATGAAGCGTTACCTGCTGTCTTCCGGAACCTTCGATGAGCTGTTGGCGGAAGTTGAGGAGACGGGCGTATCCGGCGCCGGTGTCTCCAGCGGCGCCATGGCCATGGAGAAGGAAGCGTACCCCATCAGGGAGATCAACGTGATGCTGACGCCCGAGGCACGCTCCCAGGGCATCGACGGGCACGATCTGACGCAGCTGATCGACGATGGGACCTCGTGGGGCGAATCCGCGCACACGCTTTTCTCCCGGCAGACTCTCGCTGGCTACAGTCTTTTGGTGGTGCAGGTCATCACCGCGGTGCTTGCCGTGTTCTCGCTCATCCTGTTTGTGGTAGCCCTCATCCTGTGCCTGCACACGGCGTCCTCGAACATACAGAGCGGCTATGCCGACTGGGGCTTCCTGAAAGGGGTGGGGCTTCCGCGCAATGCGCTCCGTAGGGCCCTCGTCATGCAGTATGCGTTCGTCGCGTTCATTGGCCTCGTCCTCGGCTTCGTCGCGGGCTGCCTTCTGGAGCCGCTCTTCTGGCCGATGTTCTTGCTCATCACGGGAATCCTCGTGGTTGAGGCATCCTTTCCTTGGGTGGGCCTTTGCTGCTGTGCTGCCCTCTTGGCGGCCCTCGTGGTATGCGTTGCCGTGATGGCCCGCAAGATAGGGCGCATCACGCCTTTGGCGGCACTCCGGCAAGGCGATGGCGACATCCGCTTCTCGCCACGTGGGGCGAGCGCGATATCGGGCAATCGGCTGAGGGCGTCGCTGGCATGGCGGGCGATCGTGTCCGAGAAGGGACGCTATCTTGGAATCGGCGTTTGCTCCCTGCTGCTGTGCGCTTTCGTCGCGCTGTGCTTCGGAATCGGCGGCGCGGTTGCCGGAGACGACGCGATGTACAAGGCCTTCGGCGTGTGGAAGAGCGACGGCTCGGTTCGCTTCGATGCGCAGGAAGTGAGCCTTGACGAGGTGCGTGAAACCATAGAGGGCATCTCTCCCATAACGCGCGAGTGGGAAGAAAGCGCAGCGATTCTCAATTTGAGCGGCGAGGCCTGCACCTTCATCGGACTGTCCGACACGGGCGTTCTGGAGGAGGCGTCCATCGTCTCGGGGCGCGCG
>OFFP01002511.1_pt1 | contig 10702 bp, 9 predicted proteins | sample 1521431 | NCBI WGS metagenome assembly OFFP01 (sample SAMEA3504104, study PRJEB24116) | mouse gut metagenome | biome: mouse gut; feature: mouse-associated habitat; material: faeces | place: Denmark | collected 2011 | reverse complement strand
TATTCACATAATTCAGGATTCCGATCAGCGCCAGGATCAAAACGATCCCGAGTCCCACCTCCATCATGTTTCCCTGAGCCTTTTTCACGGTATTCATCTCTTCCAGCTTGGACTCGCAGGAAATGTTTTTGGAGTACCCGCTGTCTTCTATCATCTGCTGTAGCTCTGCCTCAATCTCTTTATCGTACTCCTGCCGGTAACGGAGGCTGAGCTTAAACACATACGGATGATCTGAAAATTCCCGCAGGGTGCGGCTGCTGACGATTACCGTAGGTGCAGAGCTTATCAGATTTCCGGTATAATAATACTCATCTGTCAGGCCTGCGATCCGAAAAGTCCGCATATGTTTTGGATCCTCAAATGCTCCGCAGACGACCTCCTTTCCCTGCACATCCGCATCCGTAAGATCCAGGTCGTTCCGGTACAGGATGCAGGTGTCCCCGCGGAAAAAAGCTTCCTCATCCACAGGATGCTTAAGAGTGCTGTTCAGATAAGAAAACTCCTCATCATCAATTCCCACCAGAAAAGAGCTGTATTCCTCCGGGTGTTCCTGGTATTTCTTCCGTCCCTCCTCATAGGTCTCATAGGACATCCACATGTCGTAAAACTCTTTCATCCACATTTCTGAAAAATCCGGTTCCCAGGGAACCAGGATCTCTGCGCACAGCACCTCGTGGACCTCTTCCAGCGCCGCTTTCTCTTTCAGTTCCCTGAGAAACGCCTCGTCCATCACCTGCCGCCGATCCTCCCGGTCTTCCTTTTTCAGAGTCTTATTCACCAGCACCATGTCCATATCCATGTAATTGGACACGATTGTCCGTGCCGCCTGGCTGTCCAGCAGGGTGACCAGACACAAAAACAACGACAGTCCGGCGGACAACGACAATATCACCATTCCGGATTTCCTTTTGTCCTTCGTCAGCTGTTCCTTTGCCAGACGCCACAGGATACCGCCCTTTCCTGTCCTGCGGCTTCGTTTCCCGGACTGCACCGGACGATATCCCAGCGCTTCCACCGGAGACACAGCTTCCGCGGCCCGGGCCGGTCTGTACCCTGCGGCAAATACTGTCAGCCCGGACAGCACCGCCGCCAGCGCCAGCACCGCCGGATCAAATACCACATGTATATTTTCATTTTTTCCCAGATAGACTCCCATGGATCTCACAGCCGTGGGAATCACCCAGAAGGAAACAGCGGTTCCGGCAAGCAGGCCGCCTGCAGTCCCAGCCGCTGCCAGGACCGTCAGCTGCCGCCGTACCAGACAGCGGATCTGCTTCCCTGACATCCCAACGGTCTGCAGCAGGCCATAATATCGGATATTTCTGGAAACGGAAAGGTACATGATATTGTAGATCAGCAGGTACGCGCACAGGCAGGCGACCGCGGCCAGCCCCAGGACGCCACCAAGGACCTGAACCGAATACTCATATTCCGAATGGAAGAACAGGTTCTGCTGTTTTTCCAGGTTCAGGCTCTTGGTAAATGCATCCTGTTTTGCCCGTGTCATAAACGTTTGTTTAAAATCGATCATACACCGTCCGGAACTTACATTGGACAGTTTCTCCCCGGTCCGGCTGTAAAAAGCTTCGGATACAAACAGGACATTTTTCGCTCCGTATCCGTCCCACATGCCGGAAATTCTGAACTCCTCTGTAAATTCCCCCATAGCCGTACCGTAGGTCATGGTAAAGGTATCTCCTGTTTTCAGCCCTTCCAGGCCGCAGGCTTTGAGACTGTCCCTTTTGACCAGCACTTCATTGTACTCCCGTGGATAATGTCCCTCCATCCAGGTCCTGCCAGGCTTCCTCATTTCCTCCCAGCAGACTTCATCGGTCCAGAGCAGCCCGGCGTCCGGCGTATCGTTCTGTTCCGTCTCGACCACGTAGCCGGCCACCGCCTCGATCCCGGAATGCAGGATGTCCGGATGATCCTGGCACAGCTTCTCCTGCTCCGGGGTCAGGCCGTACAGGTATGCGTCAAAATCCGCGCCGTGAAGCCGGATATTCTGTGTCTGCTGCATTTCAAAAAAAGTGATTCCTACCGTAAAAATGCTGAACAGCAAAAAAGCGGAAAACAGGACTGCCAGCAGAATGCTGATATTCCGGCGGCGGTTCGTCCGTAAGGAACGCTTCGCCATCCTCTGGATGACTGCGGTATTATTATTCCTCAACATGACCGGCACCGCCTTTCTCTTCCGGATTCTCTTCATCCGCCCACCTGTCTTTCCTCTTCCCTGACCCGCTTCGCTTCACGATCCGCCCGTCCTCAATCCGCACAATCCGGTCCGCCGTCTGTGCAATGTCGCTGTCATGGGTGATCAATACCACTGTCTGCTGGAACTGCTTCGCCGCCAGCCTTAACAATCCGATCACGTCATGGCTGGCAGCCGTGTCCAGATTTCCCGTAGGTTCGTCCGCAAGCAGGATGGCAGGCTTGGACACAAGGGCCCGGGCAATGGCGACTCTCTGCTGCTGTCCGCCTGATAGGACCCCCGGCAGCGCCTCCTGCTTCCCTTCCAGCTTTAAAATCTCCAGGATTTCCTCCGCAAACTTCCTGTCCACATGCCGCCCGTCCAGTTCCACAGGGAGCACCACATTTTCAAACACATTCAGATCCGGCACGAGATTGTAGTTCTGGAATACGAACCCCACCTTCCGGCGGCGGAACACTGCAAGCTGCTCCTTGTTCATCTCGTTTAAGTTCCTCCCGTCCACATAGACCTCGCCGCCGGTGGGTACATCCAGGCCGCCGACCATGTGAAGCAGCGTGGATTTACCTGAGCCTGATGTGCCGATGACCGCCACAAATTCCCGCTCCCTGACGAGAAAATCCATGCCGTCCAATGCCTTTACCGTATGATCCCCAAGCTGATAATATTTTTTCAGATCCTTAGTCCTGATGATCCATGATTCCATATGCGTACCTCCTTATTCTTATTCCGCAGCAGCCCGAGTCCGCCCACCCCGCCCGCAGGGACACGAGTTGTGGAATGCCCCGCCCGGAGCTATAAACAAAGTATATCTCAAAAGAATCACAAACCATTCTCAATTACGATTATTTTAAAACTGAAGCCTGTCTTTGCCGCACAGAAAGAAATCTTTCTGTTCATTGTAACAGAAATCCCATAAGAGTTGGACAAAAAAATCCCGGAATTTCTGACGCAATTCCGGAATTTTTTTACTGTGTTTTAAACTTCAGAACGGATTCCAATACCGCCCCCCATTGACTGCCTGCAGCACAAAGGAAATCCCGATCAGGCCGAATCCCAGGATCATGGTCCCGTAATCCAGCCCGGTAAATTTGCGCTCCCGGTACCAGGTCCGCTTCGGCTCTTTTCCGAAGCACCGCAGCTCCATGGCATTGGACACCACTTCGATCCGGTCCATGCTGGACAGGATCAGCGGCATCAGGATCGCCGTCGCGCCTTTCAGCCGCTTGATGATACTCTCCTTCCCGGACAGCTCCACCCCTCTCGCCTGCTGCGCCAGCGAAATGGAATGGAATTCGTCCATCACATCCGGGATATACCGGAGCGCCAGCGACACGGAATAGGAGATCCGGTAACTCACCCCCAGCTTGTTCAGCGAAGCCGCAAATTCGCTGGGCTGTGTGGTGGACACAAAGAGGATGACCACCGGAATGGTTGCAGTATATTTCAGTATCACATTTGCATGATAGAGCAATTGCTGTGCCGTAATGCTGTACCGCCCTATAATATGGAGCAGTTCTGTTCTGGAGCCGTACAGGCTGACCCCGTGTTCCGGGGAAAACAGATAGATCAGCAGGTTATTGAGGAACAAAAAGACCAGGGAGAAGATCAGGATCACCTTTACTTCCCCCACCTTGATCCTGGAGACCCCAAACAATCCCAGAGCGCAGATCGTAAGGAGGATCAGGTAACGGGTGTCAAAGGTGATCATGGCCGCCAGGACCCAGCAGAGCATACACGCCAGCTTGGCCGCCCCTGTCAGTCTGTGAATCGGAGAAATTCTGTCGATATAATTAAATAACTGGATCATCCTCTTTTTTCCTCCTTTTCAAAGTCTATGAAATGCTGCACGAACACGTTGGGATCCCCGATCCCGCAGAGCAGCGACAGATCGTAGAGCGACGTCTCTTTCAGGTTGGCCCGCCCGATGATCTCCGGGTTGGTCAGGATATTCGCTGAAGTGTCATCTGCGATCACCTGCCCGCCGGAAAATACGACAGCCCGCTGCGCGTATTCCAGCATCAGGTGCATGTCATGGGTGATCATGACCACTGTGATGCCCCGGCCGTGGAGCTCGTTCAGAAATTCCATGATCTCCGTGTAATGCCGGTAATCCTGCCCCGCCGTAGGCTCGTCCAGTATGATCATCTGGGGATCCAGCGCCAATATCGACGCAATGGTGACACGCTTCTTCTGGCCGAAGCTCAGCGCAGACACCGGCCATTTCCGGAAGGGGTAGAGGCCGCAGATCTTCAAAACCTCCTCCACCTTCGCCGTGATCTCTGATTCCGGTACATTTCTCTGGCGCAGGCCGAATGCCACCTCGTCAAAGATCATAGGCTTGGAGATCATCTGGTTGGGATTCTGCATCACGTATCCGATCCGGTCGGCCCGTTCCTTGATACTATATTTTTTCATGTCCTGCCCCTGAAATTCCAATGTTCCCAGCTGCTGCTTCTCGAACCCGCAGACCACCTTGGAAAAGGTGGATTTTCCGGCGCCGTTGGTGCCCACGATGGCAAGCAGCTCTCCTTCATCGATGGAAATATTGATATCCTTCAGGGCATGAAATCCGTTGTCATATGTAAAATCAATCTTCTCTGCTGTCAGGAGGGGCCTGCTTTCCTGTTTCTCTTTCCCCTTTTTCCTTGCATGGAACCAGGTCCGCACTTTATTTTTGTCTTCCTCCGTCAGGGTCAGGCTTCGGATGCTCCGGGGCTGGCACTCCGGTGTGATCTTCACTCCCGCATATTTCAGAGCGGTCAGGTACAGGGGCTCCCGGATACCGTTTTCCAGCAGAACGTCCGTAGAAAGCAGTTCATCCGGCGGCGCGTCCGTCACGATCCGGCCGTCCTTCATGAGCACGATCCTGTCCACGTCCCGCCACAGCACGTCTTCCAGGCGGTGCTCGATGATGATGACTGTGGCCCCGGTCTCCTCCTGGATCCGATCAATGATCTCAATAGCCTTTTTTCCGGTGGCCGGATCCAGGTTTGCCAGAGGTTCGTCAAACAGTAAAATACTGACCTCATTGACCATCACGCCTGCCATGGAAACCCGCTGCTTCTGGCCTCCGGAAAGAGCATCCGGCGAGTGCCCCAGATGGTCTCCGATGCCGACCTGGCGTGCCACCTGCCTGACAGTCTTTTTCATATCCTCCTGTCCTACGCAGGCATTTTCCAATGCAAACGCAATGTCCTCCGCAACGGTCAGACCGATGAACTGTCCGTCCAGATCCTGCAGGACTGTTCCCACCATCCTGGAGATCTCGAAGATGCTCAGATTTTTTGTCTCCTTCCCCTGGATCGTCAGCTTCCCGGTGGATTCTCCCGGATACGCAAACGGAATCAATCCGTTCATACAATGGGTCATGGTCGATTTTCCGCAGCCTGACGGACCTGCGATCAGGATCTTCTCCCCGGGATAGATCTCCAGGTTGATGTCCTTTAACGTCGGCTCTGCCTGTGCATCATACTGAAATCCGAAGTTCTCGAATTTTATGATCGGTTCTTTCACGAATCACGTCCTCCTATCTGTTTCACACGGAAAAAAGGGCAGCGAGCAAGCCACCCTTCCTTACCTGTTTTTCCTAATCTTCCTTTTTCAAAGATCCTTTTTTCGCCCTTGTGGATGCGTATGCAAAGCATAAAATCGTGCCTACGACTGCCGTAGAGAGAATATTTCCCACACTGCCCACTGCTCCCTGCAGGAAAATCTTTTCCACAGGCTCGTTGTAGATCAGGATATCCAGTCCCGGCGCGATCAGTCCCCAGGAGATCAGATGCGCGATCACCTGGACTACATTAAAGATTATAGCCCCTTTGATGCCAAATTCACCCTTGGACAGATTGATCTTGTAGCCTACAAATCCCATAGCCAGTCCGAAAAAGGCAGAACCTGCAACCCAGCTCCACCATACGCCCCAGCCGCTTGCCAGGTCGCTTAAGAAATGTCCGATCAGTCCCATCAGGCATCCTGCCAGCGGACCGAACAGCATCGCCATGACTCCGATCACCGGATAGTGCACGCTCAGCTTCAAGTTCGGAATCGGGGTAGGGATCGCAATATAGGTGCTCAGCACAAAAAACAGCGCTGCCCCGATACCGATTGCTACGATTGTTTTTACTGCAAAATTCTTCATGTGTAAAACCTCCTCTTTGTAACTCTTTCCTTTTGGGTATATACGTTATAAAAGGCCGTTTGGCCGAACGTATCCAGATTATTGCAGCCGCCTCAGTCAGCCACACGCGCAGAACAGACGGCAAACCCGCTGCGGCGCTGCGCCTGTCAGCCCCGGGAATCTCTCCGGATAGCAATATGCCAGCTGTTTCCGGTCCCGATATTGTAGGCTCTGGCAAAGCTGCCCTGATTGATCGCCACTGCCATGCAGTTCAGAGAATTCATATACAGCAGCGGTTCTCCCACATACACATCCGCAAAGGAATGACCGTATAGCATGGTATTGCGGTACAGTGTCCTGGTGTCGTTGCTGATCATCACTTCCACCCGCTCCCCAAACTCGATGCCCAGCTTTTTGAACAGTTCGATCGGAATGTTTGTCCACAGGCTTCCGAAGCGCACGTCCAGCACATCGATCGTGCCCTGCACAGCGCCGTCTTCCGTCTCCTTTGCAGGAATGGTGGGCAGTTCCACTACGCTGTCAGGATCCATCTCCTCTCCGACCTGCTCAAATTTGATCTCCCCGGAGGCTAATTTTGCCCCGGTAAATGCATAGACATCCCGGCCATGGAATGTATAAGACTCCTCCGAGCCGGAACGGCGGTTGGTGGACTCGTCTATGATCCGGACCGCTTCAATCCCCAGGTTGCGCTTCACAAAGGTCAGCGTTCCGTTGTCCGGGGTCACCACATACTGCCCGGTTTTTGTTTTGGCGACAATGCTCCTCCTGGCAGAACCCACCCCCGGGTCCACCACCGATACAAATACGGTTCCTTCCGGCCAGTAGTTCACCGTCTGGATCAGACGGTAGCTGGCTTCCCATGTGTTGTAGGGCTCGATGCCATGGGTCAGGTCATAGATCTTCAGATCCGGCGAGACCCCGTAGGCAACCCCGTACATGGCGCTCACTGCTCCGTCTTCCATACCGAAATCCGTCTGGAACACCAATGCGTTTTTTTTCCATACATTATTCTCCTTTTTTAAATCATTTCCCTGTTTTATATTTGAGGAAAAGCTTTTATTTTTCTGCTGTTCCAGATCCGGAACAGAGTTTTCCGATCAGATCCTCTGAGCCACTTCCCAAAAACAGTACCTCCGTTGTGCAACTTGTTCACAAAAAACTTTTTATGTTCGTTTTATTTAAACACTTATACTATTTTATGCTTTTCCAGAAAATCTGTCAACATATTTTGGATTAAGAGGCTCTTATTTGCTCTTATTTCGTTACTGTTCACGTAACTGTTTCCATCAGTCGCCCGGAAACAGGATTCCTGCCTTCTTTCTGGCCTCTTCCAGGATCTCTGCCACATCGATCATCACATCCAGCCGGCCATACACCGCCTCATAGTCTCCGGCAAGCATATACTCCGTCAGCTTCTGCACCTCGTAAAACCGCCATTCCGGATTGTCCTGCTCATTGAAGGTTTCCTCCGAGTCCTTCGTGACCACCCGGATCTCTGCGAGCCCGTTGCTCCCGTCCCGGATATAGATATATCCCTTCTCGCCTTCAATCTGAAAATAATTCACGCCCCACGTATCCTTGGCCCCTGCCGAACTGCTGACAAATCCGTCAAACTGCATGACCAGGATTCCGGAGGTATCCGCCAGTTCCCCGCAGCGGTTGGGATAATAGGCCGTTGACAGGGGCTTTCCGAACAGCGCTGCATTCAGATAGACATTATAAAAATTGATATCCATCAGGCAGCCGCCTCCATATTCCGGATTGAATACATTGGGAGTTGTCTCCCCTTTTAATACCAGATCATAACGGCTGGAATACTGGCTGTAATTTCCAAGCACCAGCTTCACCTTCCCCACTTTCGGCAGCTCCCTTTTCAGCACCTCCAGATTCGGCAGGAATGCGGTGGGTACGGCATCCGCAAGGAACAGCTTCTTTTCTTTCGCAAGGGCGGTCAGCTCCCTTGCCTGCTCCGCCTTTGTACAGAAAGGCTTCTCGCAGATCACATGCTTTCCTGCCAGGAGCGCTTTCTTCGTCTGCTCATAGTGCAGCAGGTTGGGCGATGCAATATAGACCGTATTCATCTCCTCATCTGCCAGAAATGCATCCAGCTCCGTATAAACCCGGTCCGCCCCGTATTCTGCCGCAAGCAGTCTTCCCTTTTCCTCTGTTCTGGAATAGACGGCGGTAAGACGAATCCCCTCCGTTACTTTTACCTGATCCAATATCGTGTGTACGATCGAACCGGAACCAATGGTTCCCAAACATAATTCTTTCATGTGATCTGCTCCTCACTTCATAAAATAGATTTTCGTCTTTACAGGGATTGGATGCATCCATGGTACGAAAATGTCCATTAGCTAATCTTCCTGACTTTACCCGATATACCCGTCAATGATCTCTTTCCAGGCCGCTTTATCCCTGGCTCCCACAACGGTATCAAGAATTTTCCCTTCCTGATCTATGAAAAATGTCGTCGGCACTGCAGATACATCTGCAAGCAGCCCGTCAGTCATAGAGTTGTTCAGCAGCAGGTGCGGGTATTGCGCGCTTGTCTGGTCGATCAGCACCTCAACGAGCTCCAGCTTTTCTTCGTCCGCCCCTTCCGGCACATTGCTGACGATCCCGATGATCTGAAAATCTTCCTGCTCATACTCCTGCGCCAGTTCCCCCAGTTCCGGCATCTCATTCAGGCAGGGGCTGCAGTAGGTTGCCCATACATTGATCATCGTAAGTTTGGATTTAGAAAAGACTTCCGATGTTACCGCATTTCCCTCCATATCCGTTCCTTCAAAGTCCGCAGCGGCAGAAGCTCCGTTTTCCTCCGTATCCGTCGTACTTTGCGTATCCTGACCCATAGCGTCCTCTTCTTTTTTCTCCGTACTCCCTCCTGCACAGCCGCACAGTAAAACGGCCGTCAGGATGCAGGGCAGCAGATATTTTTTATACTGTTTCTTCATAAATGATCCTCCTTGTTTTCAGGCATAAGGCTTTCTGGTTCATTGTAGCAAATCTCTGGTTTAGAGTCAATTTTCTTTTTCAGGACACAAAAAAGAGGAGGGGCCGTGTGTTACATGTCACACCCCGACCAATCACCACGCTGATTGGTCGGGAGGATGCACATAAAAGCTGAGCTTTCCCGCACCGGGCTCCTTGCAAGACGAATTGTTCACAACGATCTTGCACACGCGTTTACATAGATTCCTGGCCTTGCTAATGGGTACTCCTTTAGCATGCCATTGAATCCATCCCAATTGCAGCTTTTCTTTTGGCTTCCACTTCCAGAGTTAAAACGGCAATAAAGTATTTGGGATTTATCATGCAAATGCGATATGATGCTTCTTCAATAATTCCATTGCTCTGGCAAGGGCGGCATCCTTTTGAACAAGCTCAGTAAGGGCGGTGTCTTTTTCACTAAGTGCGGCAGCTTTCTCGGCAAGCGCGGCATCTCTTTCCGCGCGCAGCACATCATTCTCGCCCTGCATCAGCTTTATCCCCTTCTGAATCCCTCTGTTCTCAACCTGATCCAATATCTCACACATATTCGGCTCACCTCCTGTAGTTTTTACCTTCTGTGCTTCTAAAAATCTTTCATCCCCGGTCATGACTGACATAAATTTCAGCATGGCATCCACATGCTTTATTGTCTTTTTGCTGGGAATATAAGTTTTGTTTTTCCGCTTCTGTACGAAGTAATCCGCCACAATCCGAAAATCGCTCCTGAATAGCTTTACCTGATCCTCTGTCAAATACGCGATCTCGAATATATGAAGCTTATAGTCATTGACATATTCTTCCAATCCTTCGGGAATCTCAACCATTTCTTTTATGGATCTGGGTTCGCTCCAGCGGGATTCGCCAAAATACAGGACGATGCTCAGCACCGGGCAGCGCCCCTTTGATTCCTTATCAAGAAGCTGCGACCGATAAGCAGCGCCGTCATATCCAATGATCCGGAAAGGCATATCTTTGTCCGGATCCGTCTGATTCTCCAGGCCCAAAATGGCAATCTTCACCTTGCCGGCAGACCAGTATTTCGCATTGTCTCGTTCTTCCTCATGCAGACTTCCTTTATCCGCCTTATACTGAGATCTGACCTTTAAAGATCTCAAGTCTCTGGACTTAACCGTCCTCTTTCCGCAAAAGACGAATCCGTTAACGATGTCAGAGAACACATCGTTATAATCCTCTAAATTTTTTTCTACGATATCTTTTTGTCCCATTCATTTTCCTCGTTGGTTTCTATTATATTATAGTTCATCGACTGCCGGAATACAAGCTCAATTCCGAATTGCATGCTTCATGGACACCTGTGGTGTTACAGTTCACGGCCCAACCGGCCGCGAACTGTAACC
>OFFP01002496.1_pt1 | contig 10761 bp, 9 predicted proteins | sample 1521431 | NCBI WGS metagenome assembly OFFP01 (sample SAMEA3504104, study PRJEB24116) | mouse gut metagenome | biome: mouse gut; feature: mouse-associated habitat; material: faeces | place: Denmark | collected 2011 | reverse complement strand
AATTTGTTCTTTGACTTTCATTATATTCAAAAAAAATGAAAAAGTAAAGAGGTAATTTTTCGTTGAGAAATATAGGAAAATAGTGTATAATAAATAAAAAATTATGGGCAGCCTGAAGGCGGCATTTATGTGGAGAGTACTGCAGCGCGGAGAAATGGAGGAAGGTCATGATCGAGAATAAAAAGGTTCTTGCCATTATACCTGCCAGGGGAGGGAGCAAGGGAATTCCGAAAAAGAATGTAAAGGCGGTATCTGGAAAGCTGATCAATTATACCATTGAGGCGGCGAAGGAGTGTAAATACATAGATAAGGTAATCGTATCGACAGATGATAAGGAGATCGCAGAGGTTTCCATGAGGGCGGGGGCCATCGTACCCTTTTTGAGACCGGATGAACTGGCTACGGACGAGGCAAAGACGATTGATGTGGTGCTGCATGCTGTTGAGTTCTATGAGAGAAAGGCAGAACGCTATGATATTATCGTCCTTTTACAGCCTACCAGCCCACTGCGGACCGGGGAGGATATTCAAAAGGCGTTGGAATATTTCATCCGAAAGGGAGAAAAGTCTGTGGTGTCTATCTCAGAGGTGGATGATCATCCGCTGCTGGTGAGACAGTTTGGGGAAGATAACGAACTGGTGAAGCTGCTGGATGAGGACAGCACCGTCCGTCGCCAGGATATGAAAAAGTATTACCGCATCAATGGGGCGATCTATATAAACAGCATGTCAGAGCTGAATGCAAATACCAGCTTTAACGACAATGTACTGGGGTACGTGCTGGCGAAAGAGCACAGCATCGATGTGGACAATCCGGAAGATCTGATCATGGCAGAATATTTTCTTTCACAAAAAAACGACGGTGAATTTTTATCCTTTATTGTTTACTGATGCGTGCCGATATAATAAATATATTATATATGTTAGTTGTTTGTGTTTTAGTGATGCTTGGAGGAAGGCTTATGAATAAAAGAATAGGAAGATATATTAGAATGGGATTGGCTGTTCTGGTGATCGGGGCCGCTGCGGTGGGTACTTCGGGACAGACAGAATGCCAGGCGGCGAAGAAGAAACCAAAGAAGATTCAGGTGCTTACAGCGAAGAAGAACAGCGGTCTTCAGATGGTGGCGGGAGATCAAAAGAAGATCTCCTTTGAGGTTCTGCCAAAGAAGGCAAATCAAAAACTAACCTTTAAATCTTCACGAAAAAGTGTTGTGAAGGTATCTGCTAAGGGTGTTTTGACAGCGGTGAAAAAAGGAAATGCCACGATTACCCTGCAGTCCAAGGCAAAAAAATCAGTAAAGACCAAATTAAAGGTTTCTGTAGAGAAGAAATCTACTGTCTCAAACGGTGAGATCACGTCATATCAGGCGGTGAATCTTGCTCCGCCGGCAAGCGTCCAGATACCGGATTTGATCTCTTCGTATCTGGCAGCGCCCAAAGCCGGAACCGCTACCGGAATTACGTTAAATCAGAACTATGTGGAACTGGCGGCAGGAGAAAGTTTTCAGCTGACTGCCACGATTACACCGGTTACTTCCACCGATAAGATTGTGTGGACCATCGATCATCTCGGCGGTATTAACGTATACACGACGGGAAATATATTTGTGACAGAGGATACCCCGGTGGGGACGACGGCGATCGTCACAGCGACCTGCGGAAATGCAAAAGCCACTTGTAAGGTTGTGACGGTTCAGGGGTCTTGTGAACATGTGTGGGGGGCATGGACCACAGTCCTGCCGCCCGAGTGTATGACAGAGGGGACAGAGCGGTCTACCTGCGAAAAATGTTCCAAGGTTCGGGAGAGAGCTGTTGCAGCGACGGGACACAGTTGGACCAGCAAGATTTTGAAGGAGCCCACCTGCGCTGAGGCCGGGGAGAGGGAACTTACCTGCCAGAGCTGTAATGAGACCAAAAAAGAGATCATAAAGGCAAAAGGACATACGTGGACCACCAATGGTACAGTTTTGGAAGAGCCGACCTGTACAAAGGCGGGAAAGATGCAGTATACTTGTACGGTGACTGGCTGTGATGGTGAAAAGATTGAAGCCATAAAGGCGTCAGGACATACATGGGATGCGGGAGAGATTACCAGTAGTCCCACTTGTACGAAAGCTGGACAGAGAACTTATCAATGTACGATCGAGGGCTGTACTGGGACAAAGAAAGAGACCATCGATGCTACAGGGCATACCTGGACCTATGGTGAGATAACGGTTCAGCCGGAATGTGAGAGGGACGGCCGGAGAGACTGTACCTGCCTGATCTGTTCTGCCAAAACGTATACCAGTGTACCAAAGCTTGGTCATACCTGGGATGCAGGTAAGGTGACGAAGGAACCCACCTGTGACCGTACGGGCGAGAGGGTTTATACATGTGGAACCTGTCTCAAAGTAAGGAGTGAGTCCATTCGTGCGCTGGGTCATAATCTGGCGGATAAACCTACAACGGATAAGGAGCCAACCTGTGAAGTACAGGGAAGAGAATCCCTGCACTGTACGAGAGATGGTTGTGATTATGTCACCGGGATAAAGCCCATCCCGATACTTGGCCACGATTGGGATGCTGGTGTGGTGACGAGAGATCCAGACTGTATACGTTCAGGTCTCAGAAGACTTACCTGCCAGAGAGATGGCTGCAGTAAAGTAACGACGAAATTGATTCCGTCGCTGGGGCATGACTGGACAAAAGATTATGTGATCACGATGGAGGCTACTTGTACCGGCGCAGGGCGCAGGGCGCAGATCTGCCAGAGAACGGGCTGCACAAAGGTGAAGAACGAACAATTGGAGGCTCCTTTGGGGCATGACTGGGATCAGAGTAATGTGGAACATGTGGACGCCACTTGTACAACAGAAGGATCAGATACCTTTACCTGTAAGCGGACGTACCTGGATGGGGACGGAAATACCAAGACTTGTGGCAGGCGCAAGAAAGATATCCTGCCGGCAAAAAAACATTCTTTTGCTTCTGCCTTCACAGTGGACTGGGCGCCAACTTGTGTATTGGCTGGGCAGCAGTCCAAACATTGTATGAATAGCTGGACCAATAAAGAAGGAAAGACAGAGAGTTGTAAAGTGGCAGATGAAGTCACGGTACTGGAGCCTCTGGGGCACACCTGGTCAGCGTGGCAGGCAACAGTTCAGCCTTCCCACGGAGTATTGGGCGAGGAGAGCCGTTCCTGTTCTGTCTGCAAGGAGGTGCAGACCAGGGGCAAGGCAGAAGAGCATCGATACGATTCCAATGGAACCTGTCAGGCTTGTGGAGACAAGGTCACACTTACCCAGTCTAAAATTAGCGATTGGGAATACACAGTGAATACAACAGAGAAAACAGTTTTGTTGAAAAAATATATCGGATCTGCACCAGGCATAAAGATTCCGGCGCAGATGGTAGTGGATGTGGATGGTGTCACGGGCACCTATGCAGTAAAGTTTGCCGGCGGATATGGACAGAGACCGCAGACGGGTGTCTTTGCTTCCAATACCAGATGCCCTGTTGAGGCAGTCAGCTTTGATTCTGGTGTGAAGCTGGATAATATGCAGTATATGTTCTCAGGATGTACGAAACTTAAAGCTGTGTTGAGTTTTCCAGCCACGGTAACGGATATGACGGGAACTTTTAAAGGCTGTAGTTCACTGATCTCTGTATGTGCTCTTCCTGCGGGACTGACAACACTTACTAATACTTTTGAGGATTGCAGCAGTCTAAGTTATGTGCCGGCGATTCCGGCGGCAGTTGAGAGTATGTACGCTGCTTTTAAGAATTGTACTTCTCTGGTAAATGCACCTGTGCTGCCTGCAAAACTGACAAATTTGAGCTGGACCTTCAGCGGCTGTACCGCTCTTACTCAGTCTCCAGTGATTCCGGCGACGGTGACAGAAATGACAAATACCTTTGAGAACACAGCGTTGTTGAGTGTTCCTACGGATATTCCGGCAGGGGTGAAAAAACTGACGATGACATTTTATAACTGCCAGGGCCTGGAACGTGTTCCCGAACTGCCTTCTACCATCGAGACGATGGAGTATACCTTTAAGAATTGTAAGAATATTTATTATATCGTACCTCTTCCGTCTACGGTGACCAGAAAAGTAGATGTGTTTGCCGGATGTGATAAGCTGGTACAGTAGATTAATATACTATAGCAGGCGGGGGCTGACATGCACCTCGCCTGTTGTTTACCTGGTTCGTTGCGAAGTTAGCTTAATGAGCGATCCGAAACAGGATCTGGCGCCGTCAGGCTGGCTCGACGGTGTCAATTTGGGAATAAAAAACAAAAACAACCCTGCATTTCAAAGAATGAATCTGAGAAATGCAGGGTTGTTTTTACTGGTTACAACCACATTGTAATTCTTAACTTTTACATAGATATATATAAAAATTAGATCATTAAATTCGATTATAACTTCGTTACGTTTGCTGCCTGTGGTCCTTTTTCGCCGTCGATTACTTCAAATTCAACCTCATCGCCCTCATCAAGAACCTTGAAGCCGTCCATCTGTAATGCAGAAAAATGAACAAATACGTCATTTCCTGTCTCGTCGGAGATAAATCCGAATCCTTTTTTGGCATTAAACCATTTTACTGTACCTTTCATGTTTTGCCTCCTAAAAACTTAAAATATTAATACTTACTAACCATAACACATCTATTTATAAAAGTCAAAGGATTTCTTTCTTTTTGAAAACTTGAATTATTCTATAAAATGTAGTATCATGTATTTAGCTTCACGGCGCTAATTATGTAAAGATTCAACAGATATTATAAGTGAGAAATGAGGTAAAAAGATGAGCGACAAGTTAAAGGTAGGTATCCTTGGTGGTACTGGTATGGTAGGACAGAGATTTATTTCACTTTTGGAAAATCATCCCTGGTTTGAGGTGACGGCGATTGCAGCCAGTCCGAGAAGCGCAGGAAAAACCTATGAAGATGCAGTGGGCGGTCGTTGGAAAATGCAGACACCGATGCCAGAAGCAGTAAAGAATATTGTCGTTAAAAATGTAAATGATGTGGAAGAGGTCAGCGGTGCAGTGGATTTTGTGTTCAGTGCGGTTGACATGACAAAGGAAGAGATCCGTGAAATAGAAGAGGCATATGCCAAGACGGAGACGCCGGTGGTTTCCAACAACAGCGCACACCGCTGGACACCGGATGTACCGATGGTGGTGCCGGAGATCAATCCGGAGCATCTGGAGGTGATCGAGAGCCAGAAGGAACGTCTTGGGACGAAGAGAGGCTTTATCGTTGTTAAGCCAAATTGCTCGATTCAGAGTTATACCCCGGCGCTGACAGCTTGGAAAAAATTTGAGCCTACACTTGTAGTGGCAACAACCTATCAGGCGATTTCTGGAGCAGGTAAGACTTTTACCGAGTGGCCGGAGATGGAACATAACATCATTCCTTATATCGGTGGAGAGGAAGAAAAGAGCGAGCAGGAGCCGCTTCGTATCTTTGGAACGGTAGTGGATGGAAAGATTGAAAAGGCGGAAACTCCGCTGATCACGACCCAGTGTATCCGTGTGCCGGTTCTGGATGGGCATACGGCAGCGGTGTTCGTGAATTTTGCCAAGAAGCCCACAAAGGAGGAATTGATCCAGGCACTGGTAGAATTCCAAGGACTTCCCCAGGAATTGGAACTTCCTAATGCGCCGAAGCAGTTTATCCAGTATCTGGAAGATGATAATCGTCCCCAGGTGGCATTGGATGTAGACTATGAGAATGGATTTGGTGTCAGTATCGGGCGTCTGCGGGAAGACAGTCATTTTGACTGGAAATTTGTGGGTCTTTCCCATAATACCGTCCGCGGTGCGGCGGGAGGCGGCGTTTTGATCGCAGAGCTCTTAAAGGCGCAGGGCTATATCCAGAAAAAATAATGAAAACATATACACTACTTTAGTAAGGGAGGCAGCGATGGATAAATTTCGAATTCTTGTGAAGGGTATCGTACAGTGTAATGGAAAATATCTTGTTGTGGAAAAATGGTACGATGACCGGATTTTTGAACCGTATCAGTGGGAGTTTTTGGATGGCGTTCTGGAGTTTTCGGAGACTCCGGAGAAAGCCGTTCAGAGGGTAGTGGAGGAGAAGGCAGGACTTCATGTTCAAGTGGATAAACCTCTGTATACCTGGGGATTTACAGTGGGCGAGGTGTGCAGCATCGGTATCGCTTTTGAATGTTCTTCCCAGAGGGAAGAGGTCGTTCTTGCTGAGGACCTGAATGACAGCAGATGGGTTACAAAAGAGGAGCTGGCTGAGGTGATCACCAATGAAGCTGTTGTAAAGGATATTGAAAAAGCAGGTCTTACGAGCAATTTCAATCTGGATGACTTTGGAAAGGTGGATCTGTTTATTGAACCTATTGATTAAAAACGGACATCTTTTGGATCCGGCCAGCGGGTATGATGAGATCGGTGATCTGTACGTGAGGGATGGAAAGATTGCGGACAGAGGCATGTTTTCTGAAAAAAAGCGGCAGGAATTTGAGACAGCTGGAACGAAGGTTATCGATGCGGCAGGAAAATATGTGATGCCCGGATTTGTAGATCTGCATGTGCATCTTAGAGAACCAGGCTATGAGTACAAAGAAACCATAAAGACGGGGACGATGGCAGCGGCCAAAGGTGGATTTACCGCCGTCTGCCCGATGCCAAACACGAATCCCTCTACCGATTGTCCGGAGATGGTTCAAAAAGTGCTGGAGATCGCTGAAAAGGACAGTCCGATCCATGTATATCCGGTGGGAGCTGTGACAAAAGGTCAGAAAGGCAAAGAACTGGCGGATATCGAAGGGATGGTAAAGGCGGGGATCAAAGCCATCAGTGAGGATGGCAAAAGTGTAATGAACGCCAGTCTGTACCGTCAGGGAATGCAGGAGGCCAAAAGACTTTCTATTCCGGTATTTGCCCACTGCGAAGATATCAATATGGTAGAGAAGGGCGCCATGAATGCCGGCAGAAGAGCTGAAGAACTCGGAATAAGAGGTATCAGCAACGCCGTGGAGGACGTGATCGTGGCGCGGGATATCCTTCTGGCAAAAGAGACTGGCGCCAGGCTTCATCTCTGCCACTGTTCTACTGAGGACAGCGTGGAGATGATTCGCATCGCCAGAGAAGAAGGGCTCCCGGTAAGTGGTGAGGTGTGTCCACATCATTTTACACTGACGGATAAAGACATTCCCTCTGACGATGCAGATTATAAGATGAATCCTCCTCTTCGCTCATCTACAGACGTAGAAAAACTGAAGCAGGGGCTGGGAAGCGGGATCATGGAAGCCATTTCTACCGATCATGCCCCTCACAGTGCGGAAGAGAAGAACCGTTCCATAGCGGAGGCGCCTTTTGGTATTGTTGGCTCGGAAACTGCATTTTCTTTAGCGGTGACAGAGCTTGTGAAGGCCGGGATTCTTACGCCCCTCGAATTGGTGCGCCGGATGAGCACCGATCCCTGCAGGATCCTGGGTGTTGCGGGCGGCTCTCTCGAACCGGGGATGCCGGCGGATATTACCATAGCGGATTTTGACGCAGAATATGTGATTGATAAAAATGACTTTGTTTCAAAGGGAAAGAACACGCCCTTCCACGGACGGAACGTATCCGGCAGGATAGAGTATACCATCGTGGGCGGAGCAGTGGTGTACCCTTTTGCATAGCTCGACAGCGCCGTCGAGCTGACTAAACAGCAGCCCACAGACGATTGGAAAGGAGAAACAGGATGATTAACGTACTGGTTGACAGGATAAAAAAGATGGAAGCGCCCATTGTCGTAGGACTGGATCCTATGCTGGATTATGTGCCAGAATATTTGCTGCAGAATGCCATCCGTGAACAGGGTGAAACCCTGGAAGCAGCAGCAGAGGCAGTCTGGCAGTATAACAAGGGGATCGTGGATGCCATCTATGATATCGTTCCCGCTGTGAAACCTCAGATCGCTATGTATGAACAGTTTGGTATACCGGGGCTTGAGGTGTTTAAGAGAACTGTTGATTACTGTAAGAAAAAGGGACTGGTGGTCATCGGGGATGTAAAGCGGGGGGATATTGGATCCACTTCCGCGGCATACGCTACAGGACATATCGGGAAAGTACAGGTCGGAAGCAAGAAACTTGCCGGCTTTGACGAAGATTTTATCACGGTAAATCCCTATTTTGGAGTGGATGGAATCAAACCTTTCGTCGATGTGTGCAAAGAGGAGAAAAAGGGATTGTTTATCCTGGTAAAGACATCGAACCCGTCCAGCGGAGAGTTCCAGGATCAGAAGATCGATGGAAAACCATTGTATGAACTGGTTGGTGAGCAAGTGGTAAAATGGGGAGAAGAGTGCATGGGAGACACCTATAGTTACGTAGGGGCAGTAGTGGGTGCGACCTACCCGGAGATGGGCAAGATTATGAGGAAGGTTATGCCAAAAACTTATATTCTCGTACCTGGCTACGGAGCCCAGGGAGGAACTGCGAAGGATCTTCTTCCGTATTTTAATGAAGACGGTTTGGGAGCTATCGTGAATTCTTCCAGAGGGATTATCGCGGCATATAAGCAGCCTGCTTACGAAAAGTTTGGAGAAGCAGGATTTGCCGGGGCAGCCAGACAGGCTGCGCTGAACATGAAAGAGGACATAAACAGTATTTTTTAAGTAAAAGGAGGATTTATCATGAAAAAAATGTCAAAGATTTTAGCGTTTATGATATGTGTAGTTCTGTCCATCGGTTGTCTGACCGGATGTGGCGGAAAAAGCGAAGAAGAGGTCTTGATGTCAGCCGTTACCGGCATAAATAATGCTGAGAGTTGTGAAGTAGAAGTCAGCATGGCAGGCAAGATGTCCATGAAGATGGGAGAAGGGGCTCAGGATCTGGATATGAAGATGGACATGAAAGGTACGTCCTTTCAAGATCCATTGAAAATGAAAATAACTGGTTCGGTGGCAATGATGGGAGAGTCCACAACGATGGAGTCTTACATCCAGAAAGAGAATGAAAAATATGTGCTCTACAGTAATGTAGAGGGAACCTGGACGAAGATGGAGCTGGGGGATCTGGATACCGCGCTTGCTTCTTCCGGCATGAGCTCATATTCCAATCAGTTAAGCGCCGACATCGGCAAATATACAAAAAAGGAAGAAAAGAAAGAGGGAGAAACAACTTACCTTGTATATGATTATACGGTAAGCGGTGAGGAAATGGAGTCCATGTTAGAGGGCAGTACTTTCAGCGTCGAATCAATGTTAGGTGATTTTGTAGATGCAAAAGAATACCAAGATCTGATGAACAGAGTAGTTTCCAGTATCGGAAATGTGACGCTTACGGTATATGTGGATGTGAAAAAGCAGGAGATCAGCCGCGTGGAGTATCCAATGACTGATATGATGAATAAGATGTTTGACGAGCTTATGAAATATATAAAAGATAAGGCATTGGAAGAGGCCACAGAGGACGAAGCAAAAGAAGTAAATGAGATGATGAATTCCATGGAGATGAAAGTTTCTGATATGAACATGTCCATATCTTATAAAAATGTAAATAAGGCGGAAGACTTTGAGATTCCAGATGAAGCACTGAAGGCAAAATCAATGAATGCTGCTTTGAACAGTCTTAGATAAGAGGAGCAGGATATGAGTAAAAAGAAAAGTCTATGCCGTGTCCGGGAGTCAGTACAGCTGGCTCCCGCTGTATATAGCCTGTGGCTGGAGGCGCCGGATATAGTGAAACATGCCCTTCCGGGGCAATTTGTGTCCCTGTACTGCCAGGAGAGGGACAGGCTTCTGCCAAGACCCATCAGTATCTGTGAACTGGATCGGGAAGCGGGGAGCCTAAGACTGGTGTACCGTGTCGTGGGAGCAGGAACGGAGGAATTCTCCCGGCTGGTTTCCGGGGATCAGATCGCGGTACTGGGGCCCCTGGGAAATGGATTTGAGCGTGAGGGGAAGAGGCCGCTGCTGATCGGTGGCGGTATCGGTATTCCACCGATGTTGGAACTGGCAAAACAATTTGGCGGCAGCGCTGCGGTTGTTCTGGGATACCGGGACAGCGACATGTTTTTAAAGGAAGAATTTGAAGCATACGCAAGAGTCTACGTCGCTACGGACGATGGAAGCGCAGGCACGAAGGGAACTGTGATCGATGCCATAGATGAGCAAAAGCTTCTGGAGGATGGGGTGGATGTGATCTATTCCTGTGGACCGACACCGATGCTTCGGGGAGTAAAAAACTTTGCCCAGGAGCATGATATCAAGGCATATCTGTCCATGGAAGAGCGGATGGCTTGTGGAGTGGGGGCATGTCTGGCATGTGTCTGTCAGTCCACAGAGATTGATGATCATTCCAAGGTAAAAAATAAGAGAGTCTGCAAGGATGGCCCAGTATTTTTATCTACAGAAGTAGAATTATAGAAGATTGAAAATGTGAGGGAGAACGATATGAGTTTGGAAGTTAATTTTGCAGGGATACCCTTTAAGAATCCGGTTACGACGGCGTCGGGAACTTTTGGTTCAGGCATGGAATACAGTGAATTTGTAGATTTGGGCCGGCTTGGGGCAGTGACGACAAAAGGAGTTGCCAGTGTGCCCTGGGAGGGAAATCCAACGCCCAGGATCGCAGAGACCCACGCTGGTATGCTGAATGCCATCGGTCTGCAGAATCCAGGAATCGATACCTTTATCCAGAGAGATCTTCCTTTTCTACAAGAGAAGAATGCTAGAGTGATCGTGAACATATGCGGGAGCTCCAAAGAGGATTATGTGGAAGTGGTGGAACGTCTGGCAGAGG
>OFFP01002493.1_pt1 | contig 10794 bp, 18 predicted proteins | sample 1521431 | NCBI WGS metagenome assembly OFFP01 (sample SAMEA3504104, study PRJEB24116) | mouse gut metagenome | biome: mouse gut; feature: mouse-associated habitat; material: faeces | place: Denmark | collected 2011 | reverse complement strand
AGCCTGGCAAAGTCGATAAAGAGTGACTTCCTGGAGGAAATGGAGCGGCTGAAAGCCGAGAACCGGAAACTCCAGGGAATCAAGGAGAATTTCGAGCAGGTAAAGAGGGACTATGAACGCAAAAAGCAGGAATGTGAGAGGGTGATGCGCGAGGCAGAGAACAAAGCAAAGCGTATGAAGGTAGAGGAGATGCTGGAGCAGTTCAAGACAATCTTCTGGAGGGTGGATTGGGAATACCTATATGGGCCGAAGTGCGATAAGTGCGATAAAGACCGGAGAATCGAGATAACCCTTCCGTCCGGGAATACGGTCAAAGACGAGTGCGAATGTGAAAAAGGCAGAGTACAAGTCATGGTTCCAGAAAAAATGGTGCGATACGAGCTGGCAGATCGGGATAGCGGAGTCTATGCCTGGTACTGCGCTTGTGGCAAAGAAGGGGAGAGATACTATAAACTGGATTATGTGTATACCGTATGCGCAAAGGGAAATTTGGTGGAGCCTGGCACAAGTTATGATGTGCTGGAGAAACGAGAGAACCAGAGGGACCTTTTGTTCTCCACTAGGGAGGAGTGCCTTGCATATTGCGAATATCTGAATGAAAAGAACCTGGTACCCACCGATGCAATCTATAAGCGCGATGGAACAGTCTGGAAAAGTGAGGAGGAGTGACAATGGGGAAAATCAAAGGGTTCCTGCTGAACCGCAAGCAGTATGACCGCATCCGGAAAATGGATCACTGTCAGATGACATTATGGGCGGAGAGTGTATATAAATCCGGATTCAAGGACGGCCAGGAGGCAACGCCAGGGCTTACCAGCCAGGAGATAAGGGATGCCTTGCAGCCAGTGAAGGGCATCGGGGCAAAGAGACTGGATACCATAGTGGAGGCGTTATCCCTGGCACTGGAGGAAAAAGGAAAGGCAGGAGGAAAAACGTGCGATTAGGTGAAGAATGTCCGTATATTACACCGTGCGGATGGTGCAGCCGGAAGGACGCCCCCTGCGATGCTGGGAAAGGACGTAAAAGAACAACATCCGGGCCTCCCAGAATCCCGGCTCCTCCGAGACCTGGAGAAGAAAAAGGAATGCCAGAAAAAATGATTGCATCCATCCAGGGCTGATGTTAAAATGAAATTAAGCTATACCTTACAAAGGTGCGAATTTAATGATACTGTGCATCATAGGGGATGCGATGCTTATAATTTGACACAAAATGTTACATTTGTGAAGTGAGGAGGTTGCATGGGTAAAACAGAGTTTGCAAGCGGCAAGGAATATCTGCTGCTGATATACCACACCGAGAACGGTGTTGTGGATGTGGAGTGGCATGACAATATCGACTCTGCAAAAGAGAGTGTGAGCGAAGCATGGTCTGTTGCAGGATATGAGATATTCCATGTGAACGATGCTTCACTTGTAGAAAGCAGCATAAAGTGATTATCGTCCGGGAGTCAGAACGGCTCCCGGAATTTTTTTGCATTTTTCCGAAAAATCTTTCCGTAAAACCATTGACAACGTAGGTGACAGTGTTAGAGTACGAGTACGATAAAACAACGAAACATCGAACCACAAGGAGGTAGAGATTATGGATAACAAGAAAGTGATTGAGACAATCGAAAAGAAGCTGGAAGTTAAGGTTGAAAAGGTTCTGGAAGTAAAGCAGGATGGCAAGGAAGTCATCGCCGATGTGAAGGTTGGAGAGACCAGCTGCCGCAAGGTAGTCCTCAAAGAGTCGAAAAACCAGTATGGTACATATTACAGATTTGTTTCTGCCAGCGAGTATGAGCTGAAGGTCGAAGCTGAACCGAAGAAAGCAGAGAAGAAGTCATCCGGAAAGCTGAGAACAAAGACAGAGCAGCTTTGCGGTGCAAGAAGGCAGGAGATTATCAGTTTCGCAGAGAAGACAATCAGCAAGGTGGCAGATGGCACAGCCCGGATCAAGGAAATTGAAGGTGCTGCACTGGAGAATACAGTTATCCGGTTCGTCCTTCTGATGAATGGTGATGACAGCCGTTTCAAAGAGGACATCGCAGTCAGCACCATCAGAGAAGCCGTTGCCAGTGCATAAATCCCATCTGCAAGAAAAATGCGAAAATGAGACAGATAAGAAACCCAGGAGATATGCGGTCTCCTGGGTGTTTTTGTCTCACTACTGCTTGAAGATGAAAGAATGAGACAGTCCGTTTTTGAAAGTGATACGCTGCACCATGCCGTCCGTTACGATGATGCTGTCAATGATGCTGGTGAGGAAGTTGCGTAGGACTTCGGCATCTACCGACTGAGCCAGCCGCTTGTAGTTGATGTAGTTCCGGTCGGTCAGCTTCTGACTGATGATGAACTCGCTCGCTTTGGCAATGAACATTTCATCAGAGACAGATTGCTGCCATTCGTCCGACTGCATCATGCCGATCTCGTCATTGATTTCGTCCAACTTTTCAGTAAGAGTTGTCCGCTGGATGATGTATTCCTTCTCAGACATGGCATCCTCAGAATAGAGGTAGAGGTTGCGGAGTCTGTCTAATGCACGTTCCGTCTTTTGCTTCTCGGCTCTCAGAGAGGCAATCTCGCTGTCCTCGCCGTCCTTCGGTTTGATGTTTGCCCCCTTGCCGAATACCGCTCCCTGGACCTTCCCCGAAGCCAGAATGTCATATAAATCAAGCACTCCATCCGGTTCTATGCTGTCGATATACGAAAAGGTATTGCCAGTTAGCAGGATAGCCTGCAAGTCATCCGGAGAGGAGACGTTCTCGAAGTTTCTCTGTGCGTTCAGCATATTGAGTATGTAGTTCATGGCAAACTCCCCAACGATAGGATCAGATGTTGACTTGCCGGTACAAGTGTATGCGTTCTTCCGCCGAGTAGGGCATGAGTATTTCGAGTACCGCCAGCCGTCCGCCCGGAGGGAAGCCGGGGCAGCACCCATAGGACAGCCGCAGTTTCCACAGAAGCACAGCCCGGAGAATATGTGAGTGTACTTTCCGGATTTGTAGTTGTTCTTCTTCTTGTTTATCCGGGAGTTGGCATCCAGCATGGTGATGACACGCTGCTTTTGCTCCCTGGTGATGATAGGGGGATGATGTTCCTCAATCGTTATCCATTCGGACTCGTCCTTGACTTTCTGCCGGTCGCCTTCCTTCAGCACATTGTACCGATAGTCTCCACAGTAGAAGATATTGTGAAGGATGATATGGAGGGAGACCGGGTTCCATTCATTGCCGGCTCTTGTGCGGTATCCTTTGGAGTTCAGTATGCGTGACTCCCGAACCAGGGAGCGTTCCTTTTCGTAAAGGTCATGGATCAGCTGAACAATAGGCGCTTCCGTTTCGCTCGGAGTGAAGTCGTGGGTATCGTAGTCATAGTCGTAACCGTAAGGTATCCTGCCGCCGTTCCACTGACCGTTATTTGCCCTGGAAATCATGGTGGCTGTCACACGCTCGGAAGTCATGTTCCGCTCCAGCTCCGCAAAGACCAGGATGATTTTGAGCATTGCCTCGCCCATAGCGGTAGATGTGTCAAATTGCTCGTTTTTGCTGACGAATATCACGCCCAGGTCCTTCAGTTCGTTATACATGGTTGCGAAGTCCAGAAGGTTCCTGGAGATACGGTCAATCTTCCATACCAGGAGGTGAGTGAAGCCGCCTGCCCGGATTTGCGACATCATTTCCTGGAACTTCGGACGGTCAGTGTTCTTGCCGGAGTACCCTGCATCCTCGAAGATAACGCAGTCCTCAGTACCGAGCATGAGTTTTGCGTATGCCAGCAGGTCCTGCTTCTGCATTGGAAGCGAGTCCTTGTCTACCTGGTGAAGGGTAGACACCCGGACGTAGATAGCCACCCTCGGATTTGTTTGCTTTAGCTTGGCATAAGCCATAGTACCACCTCCATAAAGAAACGCCCGATTTCTCAGGCGTTCTTTTCCATTACTTTCTGTATTGCCTCCTCTATTCCGTAATAGTCGCACCATACCGGCTCCAGCTTCATAAGTGATGGGAGCGTTATTGTTTTCTGAACAGGCTTCATCTCGTCCAGTACCGAAGTTGGAAGCACATAGAACTCCCAAAGGTCCAGGTCCAAAGGAGACTCGTCTTTTTCCATAGCCTTGTATATGCAGAAGATATATACATCTAATTTCCGTTGTAGAGGAGTGTCCAGTTTTGGCTTTCCGGAGCTGTCCGGCATCCTGGAAGGAGCTATCTGAAAAGAAACGTGATCCGGATGCTCCGTATCCCATGACTGGACGTATGCAGCTGATTGGACCTCCAGCTTGTAACCGTCCGGAGATAGCAGACTGTATTGTTTCCATGCCGATCTGGATGTATCTGTATCTAAGTGAGCCGCCCCGATGGACGATGCCACGATGAACTCTGCCATCACAGAACGGTTGCGGCTGTCGGCAAGGTCTGAATAAGCCCACCTCCAGTAATCGTTCATGGTGATGCTTATTGGTTTGCCGCCTACCAGGAATGGCTCGTTTCCGATGTATGTCAATATTACCGCCTCCTTTTGTAATCACTCAGCCGGACAATTTCGCAGCGTCTTCCGTAGAAGCAGATGAAGGCATGGCTGCCAACATTCCTTCAATGTAGCCAGTTGCCTTCAAGCGGAGTTCCGGAGAGAGCCGATGGAATGACTCCAGCAGCGCATCGTCTTCCGGATTGGAAATTTCCACTATGTTCTGATTTTGATGCTCCTTGCCATAGACAAGGTAGTCCAGCGATACATCAAAGTATTCAGCGAACTGCATAACTGCCTTTAGGGAAGGAGAACCCTTGCCTTTGCTCCAGTCCGTAAATGTTGAAGTTGACATCCCAAGCTGTTTCGCCAGTTGGGTAGGCTTGATGTCATGCTTGTTCATAAGCCGGTAAACACGTTCCAGTAAGTCAGACATAAAATCACCTCGTAAAATTATTTGGAAAATTCCAGTATTCTCTATTGACAAACTCGAATTTTCCAGTTACGATGTGTATTGTAAATTACAAAACACTACAACCAATCGTAAGGCAAAAGCATACTTGGGAAGGTTAGCAAAAAGCCATACGAAAGGCAGTTTACATTTCCATTCTACCAAAAGATTGCGGAAATGTAAATTACAAATCCGTAACGGAAGGAGGAAAGCTGAATGGGAAAAGTGTTATCGCCTTGGTGTAAGCAGGCAAAGATAGCGATGATCGAACTGGATATGACGGTTGTGGAGTTGGCTGAAAAAATCGGTAAATCCAGGGAATACACTTCCGCCGTAGTCAATGGTCGAATTTACGCCGAGCCGGTGGTAAAAGCAATCAGTGATGTGCTTAATATCCCGGAAACTGCCTGCTCGTTAAATGGTAATTAGATTATAGCAAGAAAGGCTGGTGACGAACATGGGAAAAGACTCCACGAAAGGCAATGATAATGTGTACTTTCGGGCGAGGAAAGAGGCTGCAATATACAATGAGAGGCTATTCAGTAGGGAAGGAGCCGCAGAGCTGCTTGGAATTTCCGTTTCCACCCTGGCTGATTACGAGTTGGGGAATACGAAGGTAGTTCCAGTAGATAAAGTGGTCTTGATGGCTGATTTGTATAACTGTCCGGAATTGAAGTATGGATACTGCAAGCATGAATGCCCGATTGGGAAGCAGATGCCGCTCGCAACTGAGGCGAAAGGCATTGAAGGAATTGCATTGCGGATGATACAGAAGTTCGATCCCGAAGGACTGAGCGAAATGAAGAACAGCCTGGTGGATATTGCCGCCGATGGAATTATCAGCGATGACGAGAAGCCGAAGCTGGAAGCCATTCTCCGTAAGCTGGATGATATGGCAGTTGTCATCAATGAGATGAAGCTCGTTGGCGAGAAAGCATTAAAAGGATAGGTGTTATCAATGGATGCTGCCAAAATGAAAGAAATTCTGAAAACCGAATATGGAATATGCGATGAAGCAGAGTTCAATGCGGCAGTGTCTAAGTCAGCCGGTATCAACCTGGGGATATTCACCATGCCGCTAACCGAAAGGAGTGTCAGATGTGAACAGACGAACAAAAAAGTGGCTACGGCGTAATGCCAAGATACTCGCCGTATGTGGAGGAGTAGTATACCTCACAGCCGGCGTTGCTAAGTTGGCAGCGGAGCCGCAGGAGTCGGAGGTTCCTAGAATGGTGTTTGCACAGATACCGGAAGAAACCGTTGTACCGACAGAAACACCGGAAGTTCCGGAAGAAACAGCAGAGCCGGTAGAAGCCGGATACCATACGATTGTGATGTCGAGAGATTGGGATGCCGATGACTCATACCGCCTTGCTAAATTGGCTATGGCTGAAGCGGAAGGCGAAGATACTGAAGGAAAAGCACTTGTGGTTATGGTAGTTCTGAACCGGGTGTGGAGCGATGATTTCCCCGGAACGATTGAGGAAGTCATCATGGAAGAACATGGCGGAGTCCACCAGTTCAGTGTCACGCAGAAAGAAGGAAGATGGTGGAAAGTAGAGCCGGATGCCGATTGCTATGAAGCGGTCGAGATGGTGATGACCGGATGGGATGAAAGCCAGGGAGCGTTGTACTTTGAAAGCAGGAGCGATTCTGTATGGCATCAAAAGAACCTGGACTTCCTATTTCAGCATGGCAGCCACTTTTTCTACAAGGACAAGGAGGAGTAGGCGATGAAAAAGATGGAGAAGTACATCGTCCGGAATTGGATATGGCTTGTGACTGGATTGATCCTCACTCGGAAGGCTGTTGAGTTTGCCTATGCTGAGAGAGGATGTGTAGCTTTTGGAGGAGAATGGCTTGTATTGCCGGTAATGATGATGCTGGTCCACATAGTAAGAGATGTGAGAAGCAGCCTTTTCGCAACATTTGGGGAGGAGGTCGATGCTGGTGACAGAAGAACTTCAAGGCATCATCGCAGAATGGCGAAATAAGGACGTTCCCATATCAGACGAGGAGGCAGAGTACATCTTGTGGTATTGCAACCGGAAGATGGATGTTTGCAAGACAGAGAACCGGAAGGAGTATCTGCCGCTTTTGTATGCGGATGAAGTCAAGAATTATCTTTTCCGGAGGGCAGTTAATGCAACAACGATGCTCCGGAAGCTGGAGAAAGAATTGAAGGAGGAAGGCAAATGTGCAGTATGTGTCTGAGTTCACCTTGCCATCCGAGATGTCCGAACGCTCTGGAACCGGTGGCGATTTTTATGTGTTGCAAATGCGGAGAAGGAGTTTTCGAGGGTGATAAGTACCTCGATACTTCAGAAGGGCAGATTTGCGAGGACTGCCTGGATGATATGACAGCCGATGAATGGCTGGAATTGTTTGGAGAAAGCCTCGCAATAGCAGAAAAGGAGGAAATGTAGATGGCTGAGAATAAGCAGGCACCGGCGGCGCCGCAGCCTAAGAAGGTTCCGGTCGTGAACCAAGTCAAGAGCATCCTGGGAGAGGAGAATGTCAAGAAAAGGTTCCAGGAGGTGTTGGGGAAGAAAGCCCCTCAGTTTATGGCATCAATCGTCAATGTAGTAAGTGCCACACCTGCATTGAAGAAGTGTGAGCCGAACTCTATTATTGCGGCGGCGTTTGTTGCTTCATCATTTGATCTGCCGATTGACAGTAACCTGGGATTTGCTGCGCTGGTTCCGTATGATAAGAGTTTCAGAAACCCGGCTACTGGAGAATGGGATAAAGTGAAGCTGGCACAGTTTCAAATGATGTATAAAGGTTTTATCCAGCTGGCAATCAGAACTGGCGAATACGAGAAGATGAACTGTTCTGCGGTGTACCAGGACGAAATCGTAGATTACAACCCTATCACCGGGGAGTGCCAGTTTGTTACAGAGTTTAGCGCCTGCGAGCAAAGGAACAATGGAGAAACGGATAAGATTGTCGGATATTACGCATGGTTCCGGCTGAAGTCCGGCTTCACTAAGGAACTGTATATGAGCAAGAATGAGGTCCTCAATCATGCGAAGAAATACAGCCAGTCATACAGATATGATCTGAATGACAATAAGAATAGCAGCAAGTGGTCTACCGATTTCGATGCGATGGCATTAAAGACAGTGATTAAGCTGCTGTTAAGCAAGTGGGGCATCCTCTCCATAGAGATGCAGAAAGCAATCCAGGACGATCAGAAGACGTTCGATGAAGACGGAAACGAGAGTTATGGAGATAATGAACCGGATTTGGATGACGAGCCGGACCCGTTCGCAACGCCTGCACTGGAGGATAACCAGGGAGCGGCGGAAACACCGGCAGATGAAGTAGAGGAAATAGATATTACCCAGTAAAGGAGGAATATGACACATGGAGTTGTCGGCAGAGAATTATTATAGCCAGGAAGCGAACCTGGAGTATATGTCTGTCAGCCAATTCAAGGACTTCGCCGGAACATATGGGAAGATGCAGTGCGAGTTCTATGGAATGGAAAAGCTGGCTGGAAGATGGGAAGACGAAGAAACCACCGCATTGCTGGTCGGAAGTTATGTGGATGCTCACTTTGAAGGAAGCCTGGAGAAGTTTAAGAAGGAGCATCCTGCATTATTCAAGAAGGATGGCGGTCTGAAAGCTGATTACGTCAAGGCAGATGAAATCATTGCCCGGATAGAGCGAGATGAATATTTCATGCGGTGTATGTCCGGGCAGAAGCAGGTCATTATGACCGGCGAAATGTTTGGAACCAAATGGAAGATAAAGATGGACTCATACCTTCCTGGATCAGCAATAGTCGATTTGAAGGTGATGGCATCCATTACAGACTTGAAGTGGGTGAGAGACCTCGGATACCTGGATTTTGTGAGGTATTGGGGATATGACGTACAAGGGGCAGTGTATCAGAAGATTGTTGAACTGAACACTGGAAAGAAACTGCCATTCTTCATAGCAGCCGCCACCAAAGAGAAAGAGCCGGATATTCGAGTGATTAAGATTGAGCAGAACTATCTCGATGAAGCACTCATTCTGGTGGAGCATAATATCCAGCGCATCCTCAGAGTGAAGAACGGAGAAGAAGCGCCGGATAAATGCGAGCTTTGCGATTGTTGCAGACACAGCCGGGTACTGAAAGGCTATATCTCCATCAATGATCTGACTGCAAACATCTGATGTACGCAATTTAGGATGGAATGGTGGTGATAAGATGGCGTGGATAAGCGTACATGAGCAGGTTATCGGAGGGAAGCTGAGAAATCTGGCAAAGGAAATCGGCTGTTCGCAGAATGAGGCGTTGGGTATTTTGATACGGCTATGGCTGTGGGCGATTAACAATGCCGGGAAGGATGGCTGCATTGTCGGGGCAGACAAAGATGATGTGGCAGAAATCCTTAATATCGGCATCGACAGAAGATACAGTGCTGATGACGTTGTTGATGCCTTAATCGCTACGAATTGGATTGATATGGAGAATGGCTTGTATATCCATGATTGGGAAGAATGGCAGGAGCAATGGTACAAGGCAATCGAGGTCAGAGAAAGGGATGCGGCCAGGAAAAGGGAAGAAAGGAAGCGGAAGCGGATGGCTAAGCAGATGACAGAGCAAAGCATCCCTCCGGAAGAACCGCCGCCGGCGGAAGATATGGAGCATGATTTACCGACTCCGCACCTTAATATTCCACTTGAAGAAGCACCAAAACAGAAACCAGCAGAATACTCAAAAGACTTTGAAGCATTTTGGGAAGTATACCCAAGAGAAGTCGGGAAGGGAGAGGCTTATAAGAAATATAAGGCAAGGTTGAATGACGGATGGAGTGAAGCAGAACTGTTAGAAGCTGCCAAGAATTATGCCGGAAGAGTTGCCAGGGAAAGGACAGAGCAGAAGTATATCAAACACGCAAAGACATTTCTGTCGGAGAATACTCCGTTTACAGATTTCCTTCCGAAAGACAGAGGCATAGGGCAGAAGGTATCAGCGGATGACGGTGATGATCCATACGCAGAATGGAGGAATTAGATGGAGACAAATGAGGTTGTTGGAGAAGTAAGTCTCTGCAAAGTCTGCGGTGAACGCACTGAAAGAGAGATAGACTTTCCGATTATGGATGGGAAAGGCGGCACCAGGAAAATGAAGGTGCATTGTATGTGCCGGTGCGAAAGAGAGCGGAAGGAGGCGGAAGACCGAAGGCTTGCGTATGAGGAAGAACAGCGGCAGATTGATAATCTGAAACAGCTGAGCCTCATTGATGCAAAGTCCAGGAATGTACGCTTCTCAACATACCAGGTGAATGAGGAAAATGCGAAGGTGTTTGGGATTGCGAAGCGGTATGTGGAGAATTTTCCGGAAATGTATAGCCAGAACCAGGGAATGTTGTTTTGGGGCGATGTCGGAACCGGGAAAAGCTACACAGCCGCCGCCATAGCGAATGAGCTGATGGAAAGACTGCATCCGGTGATTATGACATCCTTCGTGAAGCTGTTGCAGGATATGCAAGGTTTTGACAATGACGATGGTGCGTACATGAACCGTCTGAATAGGGCGAAGCTGCTGATTATTGATGATCTTGGAGCTGAAAGGGGAACCGACTTCGCATTGGAAAAGGTGTATGACATTATCGACAGTAGATACCGAAGCGGAAAGCCGGCAATCTTCACTACGAATTTGACAATGGGGCAGATGAAGGAGTGTACCGACATCCGCTATAACCGTATCTATGACAGAATTTTTGAGATGTGCTATCCGGTCAAGTTCAGTGGATTGTCCTGGAGGAAGCGTGAGGCGGCAGGACGGTATGCCAGCATGAAGAAGATACTGGAGGGTTGATTATGGCAGAGGCAATGGAACTGAAGATTTACAGTAAGGAGGACCGGCTGAAAGTGGCAGCGATTTTGATTGAC
>OFFP01002492.1_pt1 | contig 10797 bp, 9 predicted proteins | sample 1521431 | NCBI WGS metagenome assembly OFFP01 (sample SAMEA3504104, study PRJEB24116) | mouse gut metagenome | biome: mouse gut; feature: mouse-associated habitat; material: faeces | place: Denmark | collected 2011 | reverse complement strand
TAAGATATTGGAGGTGGACAAATTGGCTAATATCAAATCTGCAAAGAAGAGAATCCTGGTGAACGAAACAAAGGCTGCAAGGAATAAATCAATCAAGTCTAAGGTTAAGACCTGTGTGAAGAAGGTTGAGACAGCCGTTGCTAACAAGGATGCAGAGGCCGCTGTTGCTGCTCTCAAGGTTGCGACCGTTGAGATCAACAAGGCAGGAAGCAAGGGCGTTTATCATAAGAATACCTGCTCCAGGAAGATTTCCCGTCTGGCTAAAGCTGTTAACGGGATTGCCTAAGGCTATAGCATATAGATAGAATAATGCATAAAAAACAGCCATACCGTCAATGGCTGTTTTTTGTCTGCGCAAAATCCTGTCTGTTCATAATGAAGAACCGTTCAAAAAATCTATCATATTGTATTTATCTGGCAGAACACCTCCGTCCCTTCCTCTTTAGAGGAACGAAATCGAAGCTTAAAGCCATGCACCCTGGCGATCTCCTGACAGACCTGAATACCGTATCCATGCATCCCCATACGGCTTGCAGGCACGTCCTGCCCCTTGCTGATGTCCCTTAATAACTCCTCATCCATAGGTTCCCCGTCATTCCAGATACGAACCCCTTCCTCATCTGCCGTAATTCTGACCAGGCTTCCGGCCCTTGCCGCATTGGCTGTCAGATTATCAAGCAGGCAGAATACCAGCGTCCTGTCACCGTTCAGGAATTCCAGCCGACAGTCAACCTCAACATTCGGATATTTTTCTTCCAGTTCAAGAAGCATCTTCCTGACGTCTATTCTCTCGATCTGAATAGCGCCTTCCCGCACATTTCCCATGATCAGCAGCTTCTCCGTGATATTCTCCAGATGCTTTGCGCTGTCTACGATCTGCCTTGCGGCGAAGAAACGCTCCTCTTCTGTAAGCTTCCCCATCATAAGATATTCCGCATATCCCCTAATCCCGGTGAGCGGTGTCCGAAGCTCATGAGCGATCTGGTTCACCGGGCGGTTGATCCGGCGCATAGTATAATATAGGAGCAATCCCATAATTCCTGCAAATACCAGCCCTGCCCCGCAGAATATCCACATCCTCCTCATCTGGATCTGGGACAGGCTCTTAAGCTGATGCACATACTCCACCGTGATCTCGTCTTCTCCCTCCCGTCCAATCTCTCGAATAACCAGGCAGCGCTCTCCCCTGACCCTTCTGATCCCGATCTGTGAGCCTTCTGCCCCCGTATCCGTCGTCTGCCCCTCCTGAATATAATCTGCCGCAGTATACCCGTTCACGCATACCCTGATAAGGAGCCCTGCTTCCTCGTATCTCCTGCCCGCATCATTTAAATTCATGTTCATCCGGCTAATCTCCTCATCCTTAAGCCCGGCAGCCAGATAGTAGATACTTCTCTCATTGTTTCTTGCCTGATCGACCCACTGCTTCATCTCATTCAGAGAGATATAAGCGTCCAGAAGCAATAGTCCGGCACAGACCACCGCCAGAAATATTCCATATATCACCAGAAAATTCTTCTTCCATAACTGCATCCTAAATCTCCAACCGATATCCATATTTAAAGATAGTCTTGATCTCCTCTTCCAAGCCAAGCTTCTGCCGAAGTCTTCGGATATGCACATCCACGGTACGGTCGTCCCCGCCAAAGTCCATCCCCCAGGCAAGCTCAAGAAGCCGTTCCCTGGAAAGCGCGATATTCTTATTGAGCAGCAGGACCTTCAGAAGCTCGTCCTCCCGGTTGGTAAGCTCAACCGAAGTCCCCTCCTTCTTCACGAGCCCGCCCGCCAGATCCACCTCCACATCCCTGATACGGAAGAGATTCTGCTCCTTATTGAATCTTCTCAGCACCACCTGCACTCTGGCTAACAGCTCTTCCATGGCAAAAGGCTTCACGATATAATCCTCCGCGCCTCCCCTTAGCCCCTTCACACGGTCAGGCACCTCGTCTCTTGCAGTCACGCAGATCACCGGAATCACAGCATATTCCCGGGCAATCTGCCGCATCAGCGCGAAGCCGTCCATATCCGGCAGGCCGATATCTAAAAGGATCAGATCGATCCGTTTCTCCTCTAACACAGCTAGGGCTTCCCGGCCTGAATAAGCCGGAAGCCCAATATGTCCAGTCATAGTCAATGTTCTTCGGATGAGTTCGTTGATTCTCCTGTCATCCTCTACGATCAATATGTCTGCCACTATTCCTTACCCCTTCGGATGATCGGAAGTCTCAAAAGCCTTCTCCCCAATCTCGATCAACTGCTCTGTCGTCAGGTCTGAGATCACTGCTTTGTCTGGATCGATCTCATATCCCTTGCACATCTCTCTTATGACTTCTTCACCGTCGCCAAAGGCGTAGATCTCCTGGATATACATCTGAAGCGACGCGAACGCGCCTTTTCCCCATTTCTTTCCCAGAAGCGGACAGTTTCCCATATCCTTCAATAGCCACAGAGCCTCCTCGTAGTTGCGCATTTCACGGGTGACATCCTCACTCTTCACCGTGTCATAATCAAGATTATACTTGTCACAGACCTCTTTTGCAATCTCTTCATCTAAAACTTTATCTTTATAAAGGCAGTCCTCATCTGAATACCTCTGGTAGCTCTGTGAGTCCTCCTCCTTCTCTCCGGCTTCAAATCCCATCTCCTTCTCTGCCGCCGATACTACTGTCTTCTCCGCCTGTCCCCTGGACCAGTAGATTCCCAGTCCCAGTCCTGCCGTCATACAGACCGCCATCCCTGCTGCCGTCAATATCACCCTGAATTTCTTCCATGTTTTGTTCATAATCTTCGCTCCCTTCTCTGGCAAAACCTTTTTTATTACAGGCTCATTATACAGCGCAGTTGTTGCAAAGTTGTTACATGAAATATCAATTCATAAAAATCTATCCTGCAAACAAAAGATGTAAAGCCCTTAAAAATGGAACAAAGACTTTACACCTTTTTATTACTTTGTATCTTTGGTTAAAGACGGATTCTGATATAATTTTTGTTCGATAAATTCTCTTTCAAACGCAATGACTTCTAATGCCTCTTTATCTTTGGTTACTGCCTCGATCCGTTTCAACAATCTCAGCTGATCAATAAGATAACCATTATATTCTTTTTCATTATTCGGCATATTTTCACCTCACTTTTTAAGTGCTATTTGCTTTGCTTCTTTTATTATATCAATCGTTGATTGCGGTGTAAAGCCTTTATTTTTGATGTATCCAAACCAGCATTTCTCCAATGCCCCGGTTATTCCAAAGACAGTACGGAATTGCCCGTATTTTATATGGTACTGTCCGGTTCTCTGACAAGCCATACCGGTATAGCTTACCATCCCATTCTTCCTCAGTTAATCTCTCTGCATCAGCGGTAATAACCACAGTTCCATTCAATAACGCCGGATCAAACTCCGCTTTTAACGCAGTCTTTGCAGATACCATCAATGAACCCAGATTCTTCCCATTATCTGCTTCTTCAAGGCAGTATACCAGAGGGCCTCTGGCAATGGCTAATTTCCCCACATCCGCGCGTACTCTGGGATGGGCGCGGACAAATACCGGCTCCATATCGAACGATACCTGAATCGTACTATCGGAAGACGGCAACGTATCTATCATGATGTAACCATCTCTCCGCTTTGGCTTTGAACTGCTGCCATTTATGATCAGTGAACGAATCCTTCCCCATCCCGGTTCACGGATTGCAAGGGCAAAAGCAGCATCCTGAGGATTCCCGATCTTAATGATAATTTCATCCTCATAAGGATATCTGGTCTTCATCTGCAGATCGACCGTTTTATTTCCTAACTTTAATTCAGCCTTATTAGATACAAACAAGTTAATGTACACTGCACTGTCATCCACTGCATAGATATATTTTGCCAACGACGTTAATGTTCTCGCGATATTCGGCGGACAGCACGCTACTCCAAGCCACGGACGGCGTTCGGGGAGTACATGATGCAAGGTCCGGTTAGCCTGTAAATGTTCCGGCACTGTCTCCAGAGGATTCACATAGAAAAATTCTTTTCCTGACAGCGCCATACCGCCTAATACAGTATTATAAAGCGCTCTTTCGAAGACGTCTGCATATTTTCCATTCCTCTCGATCTGCATCATACGCAGCGAAAAAAGCGCAAGCGCAACGGACGCACACGTCTCCGAATAGTTATAATTATTCGGGAGATCATAATCACAGGTAAAGCATTCGCCGTCAGCAGCCGCACCCACAGAGCCAGTTATAAACATCTGTCTTTGGGCAATGTTATCAAACAGTTCCCTGCAAGCCTCTATCAGCGTTTCATCCTGACATTCATATCCCACATCTGCCATCGCTGAATAGAGATATAACGCGCGCACAGCATGTCCGTCGGCCGTCTTCTGACTTCGAACAGGCATATGCGCCTGCACGTTATTGTAGCCCAAGTGTGCAAATTCCGGGAAGATATGATGAAAAGAAGGATTTTCAAGCTCTCTGGCAAAATAATTAGGCGAACTTCCCCTGGCATCTATAAAATATTTTGCCTGTTCAAGATAACGTTCTTCTTGCGTCGCATAATAAAGCCGGACCAGCGCCAGTTCGATCTCCGGATGCCCGGGTACCCCGTCCATCTGCCCTTCGTTCCTGCCAAACAGACGGCATATCAAATCGGCGGTGCGGCACATGATATCAAGAAGCTTTCTTTTTCCTGTCGCCTCATAATAAGCAACTGCTGCCTCTATCAGATGCCCCGCAGTATATAATTCATGCCCTTCATACAAGTTCGTCCATCGGTTCTGCCGTTCCTTTATCGTATAATATGTATCGAGATATCCGTCCGCCTGCTGAGCACGGCCGATCAATTCGATCGCATCGTCCGCCTGCTTTTCAAGCTCCTCATCCGGGCGCAGCGACAGACTGTATGCGGCTGCCTCCAACCATTTTGCCAGATCGGTATCCTGAAAAACCGCTCCGTAATATTCCCCCTCACTTTCTTTGGCTGCAATGCGGTAATTCTCAATACTATGGCTGGGAGCGGCATTCTCTACCTCGTCGTTCAGTATTTTCCATTGATATGGAATCATGATATTTTGGACAAGAGAAATGTAAGGCGACCAAAATTCATCTTCAATTTTTACCTCTGATAAAAGAGGCGCTATCATCCAGTCCCAATGCAAGGATACCGATCGTTTTCTTCGCTACATTATCCTTCAGGGGCATTACCATATAGAGCGAAGGCGCATATCTTTGATTGACCTCAAAACTCTCCTTCGTAAATATCAAACATACCGAATCACTTCCCAGCGCCTTTTCCGACACCTCCTGACGAAATTCTTCATTCGCCCAGATAGAATTATCCTGTACATTATTGAATGTTTCATATGTATAAAAATCATCCTGCACCCCAATATATGCGGCGCTGTACAGATAATCGCTCTGTGAAACGAATTCAATAAACCGTTGATGCATATTACTTTTTTCCTGTGCCACATTGCTTTGCCTTGCCAGAGCCCAACAGCTGCTCCGAATACTCTGGTCCGTAATCATCTGATACATAATGTTATAAATAGAATCTATACGATGCTCCAAAAACTCCGTGCTTTCCTTTAATTTATACTCGACCAATGTCTCGGCCTGTTCTTCAAATGTCTGTGACATGGAATTCCACAAAACACCTATGACTATCATAAGCGGCAGAATGATCACGGCAACTATGACCAATATCATCTTCTCTGTCCACCGCAGTTTGCGTCCCTGTCTTCCTGATTGTTTTCTCTGCATATTTCCACCTCAGTAGAATCTTCCATATTTCTCCGCAAAAAATACGATATATCTAGAACAAAAAATCTAAATATATCGTATCATAAGATCTATAGCTTTTCTACATCTATTCTGACAGCAATCTCTGGTAACTGTCCGCCGGCTCTGCCATAGCTGCCTTCTTCTGTTTTTGCAGCATCTTCTTCATCAGCTTCTGATCCGCCATAGCAGTCTTCACATCCTCACACATCTGTTTCCATTTGGCAGCAGGATAGATATATTCCTTTGCCTCATAATCCGCATTATGCGCCGTCTCCCTGAATGCAAAGATGAGATGATCATGCAAGAATGCCTTGCTGACAGCCGAAGCGATCTCCGACTCATGATTAATATCAAAATAATAATCACACGTATTAAACAATTCATCTAAAACCGCAGTCTTCACCCCCGGATACAGCCTCACGTTATCATATGAATCCATCCCCATCAGCTTAGATGACATCTCCGTAAACGCTGCAATATGAAAATGCATCTGCGGCAACGCCTTTATAAGATCTTCACAATGTTCGATATTGTCCGAATTCGTACAGATCAGGGCCTCCGGCCGGCCGCTGTTTTCTCTCTCAAACGGATAGATGAATCCAAGCCTGTGAACCATCTCTTTTTTAGCGCCGAGAGCGATCAATTGATCGTATGATTGCTTCTTCTGCACCATAACTGCCGCTGTACGGCTGGTATCACCGTTAAAGATCGCCTGCATATTACCCGGAATATCGTCCCGCTTCGGCTCCTGCCAGAACAGAATATCCCGCTTCACCTGAGCCTTTAAGCGGTTAGACACGAAAAACGGCGTAGACAGAGAATTGAAAAAGATCCTGCTCTGTTTGAGATTCGCACGTACAAAAAAGTGCAGTACAAGCTCTGTCTTATTATGAAAGATAAATATCTCATTTCCTTCATTCAGGATGATATCTCCCGTAACAAAATTCTCTACAATAATCTCCCGTCCATCTGCCGAGAAATACGTCTTATTCACCTTCTGTCCCTTTGCATTAAATACCGTCCGGCCGTAAATCGCCCCATAGCGATTGTAATGGTCACTGGACCGCACCACACCGCGTTCATCATACCAGTCCACAATTCTTACAAGTCTCTTATGCTCCGGTTTTGCGTAAAAAATTCTTCCTCTTTCCTTATAGAGATCCTGCACTTTCCCATTGCTGTTCGTTCCGCTGATCTCCCAATATTCCGGCACCTGAATCTCATTAAAATACTTCGGTCTGGCGCTGTCTCCCAGCACCTCCTTAAAATTCCCAAGGAAAAATCCATATACCGACATCACATCCTCCGGCAGAAAACCATCGTCATCAATCACCACTGCCGGACAGTCGAATCCCGCCAGCTTGAACGACATATGTAACGCCTGACTATCCTGCCCGTAATGATCGAACAGCAGAATTGCATCGCTCGGTTTCAGATTCATTTCAGCAGTTTTGCCCATTGCTCCTTCACCTCCTCCGTCATATACATCTTCGCCTTGGCATAAGAATGTTGATGAAACGCTTCCAAATCTGCCTCCGTAAACAGCTTGATGATACACTCCGTTAATTTTTGAATCCGTTCTTTCTTCTCCATCTTATCATTCACAGCGATCAGATAGCCGTTCTTTTTGTCATCGATAAAATTCTGATTGCCGTACCGCACATCAAAACCAATGATAGGCAGCCCCGAACCAACCGCCTCCATCAGAGTAAGCCCGAAGCCCTCGCTGGTAGAACCTGCCAGATATGCCTCATAGTTCTTATATATATCATCAAGATTCTGCTGCCCGCAAAGGTGCACATAATCGCCGCATTTCAGCGCCTCGATCATCTTTTTAAGCTTCGGTTCCTCTCCGCCTTTGCCATATATATCTAACGAAACATCCGGCACCTGTTCCCTTGCCTTTACCACTGCTTCAATCAGCCAGTCCACGTGCTTTTCATCCGCCAGTCTTGACGCCGTAATTAAGGAAGACTTCTTCCTGCTCTTCTTAGGCCGTTTTAACTCATCAATGCTTCCTACCGGGATCGTTACAATCTTAGGACTGATTCCCTTATATTCCTTGAACTGCTTCTTTAACAAGCGGTTCTGGGTATCCGTCGAAGCGACATAGAACTTGATGTGCCTGTGCTGAGAAAATGCGTATTCATAATAGTTATTCCAAAGAACATGTTCCGCATCCGTACTCCCTTCGCTGAAATGATCCGCATGGATCACAATACCGATCTTGGCCGGACCCGCATTCTGCATGATCGCCTGTCCGATTCCCGTCGTTCTGTCAATGATCACCACATCCCGGCGGGTCAGCTTAAGCCGTGATACCATTTCTCCAACCAATTCTTCCTTAGAGCAGATGAAACGGTCCGGAAACTGGTACATCACCTTATCATCATCCGTAATCTCCTCATAGGCCACCGTTCCGTCTTCGTTAAAAAATCTGCGCTGGTACAGATGTGCCTTATTATCAAGCGGCGCATAGTATTCTGAATAGATTCTGCAATATGTATAGTAATCTTTTCGGATCAGACATCCGTTCGAAACCATCTCTACCCGATGAACCTTGTTTCCCTTCTCATTAACCAGATAAGCCACATAATAACTATTTGATCCAGGAAAGGTATACTTTACCGTTCCTCTTTCTCTTGCGCCCGTAAAACGCCTGCTGCCAAAGGTTTTCTCTAACTGCTTCAGCGTGTATGTCACAGGTGACGTCTTACAGTCCGTGAAAAATGTATACAGCCAGATAACTTCTGAATCTAAGAAGCCGATATTCTCTGTCATATGCTGGATATTATCTCTTGGAAACATATCTGTAAATATGAATTTTGCATCCTGTCCGATCTCCCGCAGTACCTTCGCACGGTAGGCTTGTGCATATTCTACACCGCTGCTTGCCCATCCGACACCTAAGTTAAAATTGTAAACCATGGTTGCACCTCCATTTCTTATACCAATCCTGTTCGCTCTGAAAAATAGAGAAATAATATAAACTATTCCAGCACGCTCTAAAATCCTCTTTTCTGAAAAACTCCTATCCGTCAATTATATAACAACTGAAAAAGCGCATCTGTCAGCACTTTCCTTGTAAAAAATCCACCTCGCAGCAATCTGCCAAACGACGCTACATTCTGCACCATTTGATCATACTGATCTTTTGTCATCTTTTCGATCTTTTCCACTGCCTCATCTAAAGAATCTACAACCAGTCCGAGATTTTTCTGAAAGATTGTATCTGCCTCTGGAATACTATTATGAACAATTACCGGTATTCCCGACGCAAGGTAAAGACTTAATTTACTGCAGGCATTCAGTGTCATATACTCTTTCCAATATTCATATTCAGTCCACAACAATCCAAATCCACCATTATGTCTCATGGTATTTGCTAAAAGATTCTAATCTTGAAACCATCCAAGAAATTCAATATTCTCACCATGCTCCCAATCTCCTTCACTTGCTGTTACAGCCAGTCTGACCGACTCATACTTCCATCTTTGCACAAATGAGAATTTACATCCATCAGTTTGTCCAGCAAATTGTATCAGCTTATTAAATCGCGGAATCACAGAAGTATTAACGGAAAGAGGGCAATCCCACATCCTCTGCACAACATATTGATGTACATTCAAACCTTCTTTGTATAAAAAATCTGCCATATTCTGTGAAGGCAGGATAAGCAAATCCGCTTGATTATATAACTCAATATATTTACCCAAAAGATATCGATTGTTTTCAAACATTAATGGCACAACATCATGAATAAAAAACACCTTTTTTACACCACGGTTTACATTCAACCGTTCCATTAATGCTCTGTCAAAATGTACTCCGTTCCACGAAGGGGATTGAAAAATCACAACATCATACCATTTCACTGCTGCTAAAATTCCATCCTGTCTGGCTCGCAACATCTCCGATGAATCAGATTCAACCGGATAATGATGTATTCCCAATTCAGTACACTTCAGTACACTTTTCGCTATTTCTGCCACCATATGCTGAGACTGTGCCGCTGTCCCCCCTATATTGTATATCTTAGTAATATGAATCTGCATAATTTGCCTCCTCTTTTTCAGATCAAATCACATTTTATATGAAAAACAGCCCCTTTTCTTCTGCTGTGCAAGAAGTAATTTTTGTGTAAATGCCTGATCTTTTTTCAAATATCTTATCACAGGTACTAATTTCTTATAATCCTGTGCAGAATACACACATCCGCCTACCATCAGATCTCTTTGGTGCACAGTATTTTCAAATCCCATAATCAACAGATTCCTCTGACTTGCTTCATCCACCGCATTATCAATCTCACGATAATGGTTAATATCAAGGTAGAAATCACACTTCTCCCACAAACTATTCAACTCTTCCTTGCTGACCACCGGATAAACCATTACATTTTCCCGCTCTGCCAACTTATACAATTTGTCTGATACCTGTGTGTGTGCAGCTATGTGGAACACCATTTCCGGCATCTCCTGGCTCAGCTCATCCAATTTTTCAATCTGATCAGAAGCCGTCAAAATCAGCACATTTTCACTCACATGATTAGGCGGATACTGCTCAGGTATAGCATAAAAACGATATCCGTTTTTTCCCCCAACATTCTTATACTTTTCTAAAAGATTTGAATCAGAAAATAAAACCGCATCCCACACGCTCTCTCCATTTACTTCCAAATCCAGAATCCTACACTGTTCGTCCTGTACAAATAGTATATTTTTATCTCCCGTTCCGATTTCTGTAATACAGAATTCTATAAATTGAACGTATGAATTAAAAAACGCTTTCACTACGCCATTCTCAAGCAACATAACCACATCATTTTGCGGCTGAATAACAATTACTTCCTCGTTTCTATCTGAATAATATACTTTCGACTCAACATTTCTATCCACATCTAAAAATTCACTCGTATATTTCAACCCATATCTATTATAATAATCAATTTTATAAACCCATCCGTTATCCCCATTCCATTCCACTCGCTGTACAATTTCCTTTTTGGCTGGCTCAGCAAAGTATATT
>OFFP01002491.1_pt1 | contig 10798 bp, 10 predicted proteins | sample 1521431 | NCBI WGS metagenome assembly OFFP01 (sample SAMEA3504104, study PRJEB24116) | mouse gut metagenome | biome: mouse gut; feature: mouse-associated habitat; material: faeces | place: Denmark | collected 2011 | reverse complement strand
TGCATAAAAAGGATATTTTCTGTTATAAAATGGTGGATGTTAGGGGTTGCGGCTTCTGGGATATTTTTGATTCCTACAGCATATGGCATTAAAATTTCAACAAGAATGGAAACAGTTATATCAACAGTTTCACTATGGCATTATGATTTTCAAACATATGTAAGTATGATGTTTGACTCTTTTGAACCATCAACATCTACTTTTATGATACTTCCTGCTTTTATAATATGGGGAGTATTATATTGGATTTTTAAAACAGAAAAGTCGAAAGCAGAACTGTCTGCGATGCGCATGATGCTTTTATCAATTCTATTATATTATCGGACAAAAGTCAAGAAAATTTACCCGGATTTTTTGTACATTATACCCAACAAAATTCACTGATGCAAAATTACCAAAAACTATACTTTTTGAGAATGGCACAAAAGGCCCGCACTCTGCGGCCGCCGGCCATGGAAACCCTCCGGGGGCGGGAAGCCGATCCGGACGGGATAGGGGCGGGAAGGCAGGCATAGGGTGCGTCGGCCCGAAAGGACAAGGAATGCCGCCGGAAGAAAAACGCGGGGAGCAGAACACCATATGCAGGACAGTCTGCCAGTACAGCAGGGATCCGGTGCCCGCCGGGGACATGGGGAAGCTCCTGGAGGTTGCGGAGGACTTCCGGAAGGTAAAGGACTATGTGTACGCCCGTTACGGAGGCATAGGGAGCCTTTCCAAGATATCCCCCGGCTACACGGTGCAGAACGAGATGACGGGAAGCGGTCTGCGGGAGAGGCTGGGGATGCCGTCCGTGTACTTCTACCTAGCCATGTTCGAGGCTTTGGGGGACATCCGGGGGCAGTGGAGCCGGACCAGGGCCAGGGTGGGGCAGCTGGCGGGGCAGAACGGGAACTTCACCCCGGAGGAGAAGCACTACCTGCGTTTCCTGCTGAAGGTGGACGCGGCTCTTGACGGGGTGCTGAACGGGAGGGAGCCGGTGCTGCCGGAGGGAATCCGGAGGCAGCGGGAGGAACTGGCCGGGAAGGTGGACGCGGAAAGGCTGCACCGCTACCTGTGCCGCCAGGTGCGCAGGCACCACGTGAGGCCGCACACGGAGAGGGCGGACGGCTTTTCTGCCTCGGAAAGGGCGTACCGCTACGGGGACCACGGGATTTACCTTTCCGTGAAGGAAAAAAGGAAGCGGGTGTTCGTGCCGCTGACGGATGGAAACCGTTACGGGTGCCAGGTTACCGTGCGTCTGTTCCCGGAAGAGAGCCGTGTGGAGATCAGGGTGCCGGTGCAGGTAGCCGTAAGGCAGCATACGGATTACCGGAACACCGTGGGGATTGCCCTGGGAATGCAGGCCATGCTGACCACGGACCGGGGACATGCCTACGGGGAGGAGCTGGGAAGGCTCCAGGCGGAGTACGCGGACTGGGTGCGCCGCCAGACGGCGGTGCACCATGCGGACGGTGGGAAAAACCCCGGGCGGAAGAAGTACGGTGCCAGAAAGCACAGGTTTGAGGAAGGGATCCACGGCTACATCAACCAGGAACTGAACCGGTTCCTGCGGACGGAAAAGCCGGCCACAGTCTACATGGTGAAGCTGCCGGGGGCGGGCACTATAGGCCCCAGCAGGAAAATCAACCACTCGGTGACCATGTGGCAGAGGGGCTACATCCGGAAGCGGCTGGTGCAGAAATGCCGGGAACAGTCGGTGGAACTGCTGGAGGTTCTGGGGAAGGACATCGGCAGGGAATGCAGCCGCTGCGGGGCAGAGGGGGACAGCCGTGACGGGGTCTTCACCTGCGGAGCCTGCGGGTACAGCGCGGGGGAAAAGACCAACACCGCGGGGAATGTGCTGAAACGCGGGACCGGGGGACGGCTGGTCCTATAAGGCGGCCGCGAAAAGGTGCGGGAACAGCAGGGGTCTGCCGGAACCAGGGCAGAGAAGAAATAAAGGATTTGATACAGCTGCAGACAAGGCCGGGTTTTTGCCAGCGGCTGCCGCGTTATGTGCGCAGGCGGGAAAGAAAGAACCTGGAACATTCGTTCTGGCAGATAAACCTGCAGGCCGGATGCCTGCGGAAGAATATGGGTCACAGGGACAGATCCGCGGATAAATTTCGGTGGTGAGCCGGGGTTTTACTGAAGCGGGGGAATGCCGTACAGAGAAGGAATGGTGCATGGCCGGAAGGAAACCACATGATTCTTTCTCTGTGCGGCACCCGGCAGACCGGGGGGCGGTCCATGACAGGCGGGACCATGAACGGAAGACAGTGTCCGCACTTCTGACGGGAGGGTAACGCTGATAGAAAAAAAGAGAACGGCATTGGAAGGCAGTACACCGGTGGAAGCCGGCCTGCGTATTGGGTATGCCAGGACCACGGGAACACGGGGCAGACAGTGCCTCATGACGTACCGGGGAGCGAAGCGGTGAACAACCGCATCATCCGGCACAAGTGCATGGATGACCAATGTGTCTTATTTAAAAACTTGTGAGTATGTTCCTTTATTATGTTACTGGATGTGAATTAAGTGTTAAAAAGCGAACAAAACTATATTCTATACCGAAAAATAAAGGCATTGGGAAATAAAATATGTTTCATACTGTGCCGGCTGTTTCCAGTCAGAAGGAACAGAATCAGTGTGTGCACCTTTGAAGGAAAAGGCGGGTTTGGGTGCAATCCCAGGTATATTGTGGAGGAATTACATAAGAGAAGCAGTAAATACGAGTTTGTCTGGTTCGTCAATGACATGGGGAAGGATTTTCCGCCATATGTAAGGAAAGTTCCCAATACTTTATGGAGCAGGGCCTTTTGGTTGTCCACATCTAAGATATGGATAGACAATTACCGTAAGCCCTACGGTACCTGCAAGCGGAAAGGGCAATATTACATTAATACCTGGCATGGAACAATCGGTTTCAAGAGTATGGGACTATGGAGAGGAGAGGCATTTTCAAAAATGGCCTACCTTGTAAGTAGAAATGATTCGAAAATGATTGACAGACTGGTGATAGATTCAGACTGGTGTGTGGAAGTTGACCCCAAGGGTATTGTGTATGAAGGGAACTTCTTGCGGGCAGGAGCACCAAGATGTGATGTACTGTATGGAAATCGGGTAAAACAGAGAGCAAGATTCAGACAGCAGTACGGATTGGATGATGGAATCAGAATAGTTATGTATGCCCCCACATTCAGGGAAAAGTCAGAAGCTGGAAAACGTTCCGTCTATTCCGGATCATGGACCTTGGATTTTAAGCGGCTGCTGCACAGCCTTGAAACCCGTTTCGGTGGAAAGTGGTATCTGGGATTACGCCTACATCCCCAGGTAGCAGGCCATGAGTCTGGATCTTTTTCTGAACAAGTGATCGATCTCAGCAAGGCAGACGACATGAATGAAATATTGGCGGCAATGGATGTTTTCGTTACGGACTATTCCAGTGCAGCAATGGATGCAGGTTTTGCCCGCATTCCAGTATTCCTTTACATAGACGACATCGAACAATACCTGCATGAAAGGGGAAGTCTGCTCTGGAATTTTTCAGAAAATTCCCATGTTCCGGTTACGAACAATAAGGAAATGACACCAGGCATTGACACAGTGCTTCCCTACCCGGTTGCACGGAACAATGAAGAGCTTGAAAAAAATATACTCTGCTTTAAAGAAGAAACATATGCCTCCAGGACGAAAAGTTTCGAGGAAGCCGTTGGTCTGGTTTTTGATGGTAAGGCAAGCAGCAGGGTGGCAGATAAGGTGGAAGAATATATATGGAAATAATCCAGCACCTGCAGAAAGGTTGTGGAAAATGAACCAGGAGAGGCGTCTTGGGGGTATTGTGCTGGCCGGTGGAAAAGGTGAAAGGTTCCGCGGCCGAAAACAGTTCTGCGAACTGAAAGGACGGCCCTTGTGGGAACATGTGTATGACAAGGTGTGTGCTGTGGTGGAGCGGGACAATGTGGTGGTTGTGGGGATTGACATTCCGGGTGGAGACACAAGAACAGAATCCGTGATCCGGGGACTGCGGGAACTGGTCCGGGACACTGAGCGGGTTATTGTGGCAGAAGCTGCCAGACCTTTGGTTACAGGGCGGCAGATCAGGGAAATTTTGTCAGACAAGAGTCCATCATCCTCATTTGTCATGCCATTGGTAAATACTGTGATAAAAAGGGATGGCACATACCTAAACCGTAAGGAACTGTATGAATTGCTGACTCCCCAGGCATTTGATTACCGTCTGCTCAGGGAGGCACTGGAATCCGGAAGGTATCAGGACATGACAGACGAGACCAGAGTGATGTTTGAGTACCACGGAATTTCCCCGCATCTGATTGAGACAACAGAAAATCTGGTCAAGGTGACATACCCAGGAGATCTGGTCATTGTTGACAAGCTAATGGATACCTGGAGTACAGAGGAGTGAATGTTTTGAAAAAAGTGTTAATTACCGGTGGACATGGGGACATTGCGCAGGCAATTGTAAGGAAACTGGCCAATGCCGGGGGATATGAAGTGAAAGCTCCAGGCAGGTGGGAACTGGATGTGACAGACACCAGAGCCGTCACAAAATTCATAGAGGAATTTACACCTGATATCCTGATTAACAATGCCGGATATGTTTTTCCCCAGTCTGTTAAGAACTGTGAAATAGATAATGATAAAAAGGCCCTTGACATAAATCTTTTCGGCACTTTCAATTGTACTGCAGCCGTACTGAAAAGGAATGTGAAAGCACTGATCATAAACATTGGATCTTCTGCCGCCACAAAAGTACATGGGACATGGAGTGCCTATTGTGCATCAAAGGCGGCAGTTGTAATGGCAACCAGGTGCTGGGCAGAAGACGGTATTTATGCCGTCTGCATATCTCCGGGAAGAACAGCAACCAAAATGAGACGGGGGCTTTATCCGGACGAGGACCAGAACACACTGCTCCGGCCGGATGACTTTGCAACCATTGTCTTATATGCCGTTGAAGGACGTTACAAACCGGGGGAACATATTAATGTAAGCTTACAGAATGTCGAGGCGCTGGTTAATGTTTAAGAAGGAGATCGTGGTTAAAACAGAGAAGCAGTTCATCAGCTTGAAGAATGAAATCAGTGATCTGATCCGAGACCAGAGGGGAGCAGGTATTGTGAATGTTTTTGTGGCGCATACTACCTGCGCTATCAAAGTCATGGAAGGGGAAATTCTGCTGTTGAGCGACGTGGAGGAATATCTGGAAAAGACATGGCCCCAAAACGGCAATTACCGTCATGACATGATTGGGATCCGCGATGTACCTATTACGGAAAGGATAAACGGGTATTCTCATATGAGGCAGCTTTTTTTTAGCTGTGAGGCAAACATTCCTTGTCAGGACGGAAAAATGCAGCTGGGACAGTGGCAGGACGTGTTTCTTGTGGAATTCGATCCCATGCGGGAGAGAAAGGTTATTATTACATATATTTCAGTGATGTGAATTTTTAAAACCTGAAAACAGATTGAATGCTAATGGGGAGATGTATGTGAAAAAAGTATCAGTAATACTTCCAGTTTACAATACAAAAGTTGAACTGCCAAAGTGTTTGGAAAGCCTTATGAACCAGACATACCAGGAGATAGAAGTTATTTGCGTTGATGATGGATCCACAGATGGTTCAGAAAAAATTGTTGACGAATTTGCTTCGGCTCATAAACAAATTAAGGTCATTCATAAACCGAATGCAGGTGAAAGCAGTGCCAGAAATATAGGGTTAAAGCTGGCAGAAGGAGAATATATTGCATTTTGCGACTGTGATGACTGGGTTGAACCAGATATGTATAAGACATTAGTACACGAACTGGAGGACTGGAATGTTGATATGGTAGCATCTGCATGGTTCAAGGATAATTCAACAGACTGCCAAGAGATAAAAAACAGACTTTATGTAACAAAAGAAGTGTTTGGAAGAGCAGAATTATTAAAATATATTTATATGCGTGACTCTTATAGAGGATTTGCATACCTATGGAATAAGCTGTTTAAACGGAGTACACTGGAAAATAAACAAGGTAAAATACTTTTATTTGATGAGACGCTGCAATTGGGTGGAGATGTACTTTATCTGGCCGAGGCAGCTTTGAAGGTGAAAAGAGCAAAATATGTGGAAGCGGCATTCTATCATTATACTCAGCGAGAAAGTTCCGGTTCACATACAAAAGATACAAAAAAGCTTATGGATAGTCTAAAGGCATATGAGGCTGTTATCAATAGATTTGAGGAAGAAAATATAGAATCCGAAACTATCCGTTATGTAAAACGTTTTTTGGCGTATCATGGCAGCAATGCAATGGAAATTGCAGTTTCCCGGGGCCAGGAAACAGACAAGGAAAAATTTCGGAAAATAATGAAAAAATATGAAAAAGAGTATATTGATTTAAATAGGGATTATCCGGAGAGAATACAGCGATATCAAAATTTATTGGAACAATAAGCTTGTTTACGTTGGGAAATGGCAGAAAGGTATGGCTATGAAGTGGAGAAACAAGGGACATGAGTATGATGCTGTATATCAGAAAATGGCAGAAAAAAGAAGTTTTTATCTATTTGGTGCAGGGGATTATGGAAGGCAGTTCATAAATACGCTTTCGGCAGAGATACAGATTAACGGGTATATCGATAATGATCTGAATAAGCAAGGAGACAGTATCCAGGGAAAGAAATGTTATTCCCTTGAGGAAATAAATCTTGCTCCCGATGAAGGAATTATCATAACAATGTCGCAGCTGGCCAGGATTGTGCCCATGGAACAGCTAAAACAGCGGGGATATGTGGAAAATGAAGATTTCTTTGTGATTGAAGAATTTCTTTCCGTCTATAATGTCTACAAAAATGACAGGGTATACTTTTCAGGTATTTCATTCCTGCCCAGCACGATATGCAACTTAAAGTGCAGGCATTGTCTTAACTTCAATCCTTTTGCGAAAGAATACTATGTAAGGGAATGGGATGCACTGGTAAAAGATGTGGATTTGTTTTTTTCCTGCGTGGATCGTATTATGCTGTTCCATATAAGCGGCGGGGAACCTATGTTATATAAGCATACTGCAGATCTGGTAGAATATATAGATAAAAATTATGGCCATAGGATTGACAAACTGCGCACGGTGACAAACGGAACCATTGTACCTGATAACGAAATTCTGGAAAAACTGGCCAGGTACCATGTGGAAGTTACCGTAGATGATTATCGGGAGGCAGTTCCGCAGTTTAGAGAGAAATTTGATAAAGTAATTGGTAAATTAGAAGAATTCCATGTAGATTACTACATTAACAAGGTTGATAACTGGATTGACCTGGCACCCGAGAAAACAGATTATTCTGCCATGACAGATGAGCAACTGGAGGCACATAGGTCAGCATGCAACCAGTCTTGGCAGGAATTACGGGATGGAAAACTGTATAGCTGCAACTATGCGGCTTATGCAACTGTGGCAGGAATTGCGGGAGAACAGGATTTGGAAGAATCCTATGATCTGACCCAATTTACTTCTGAGAAAAAGAAGGAACTTGTAGAATTTCGTCTGGGTTATACGACAAAGGGATACACAAATTTCTGCAGAAAATGCAGGGGATTTACTTTGGAAAACAAGGATAAGGTAATGCCGGCAATGCAGGTGAAATAAACGTGACTGACATAAGCCTGTCAGACAGGCAGGAACGGGGGTATGGAGATGGATGAAAGAATATGTTTTCCTTATGCGGATGATTTAGATGATCAGCCGGACTTTATAAATGACATTGTCCGGATATATGATAAGATGCAGGATGATGTTTCAAGGGAAATATTCGTGAGCCGCCTGATGCTTAGTCTGACCAGGGACTATAAATACATGAAAAATGTCATCCTGCAGACAGAAGGAGGGAAAAAACTAAACTCTTTGTTATGCCATGCAGAAAAACCGCCTTATATATATGGAGCAGGGATAAGGGGAAAAAGGCTTGTGAAGTTGTTTTCCGATTTTAACTGGGGTGGATTTATAGACATTAGTACGGAACAGGAAAGTTATCAGAATATTAAAATAATCGATCCGGAAATGTTCATGAATTTATATACAAAGGGTACGGTCATCATTGTATCCAATATGAAGGGTAGTGAAAAAATTGTGGATAACCTGGTATCCATGGGTGTTGTAGCAGATGATATATATGTTCTCAACGATTTTGACCAGGAAGGGGCCAGGAACATTTATTTTGAGCAGGAATGTGTGGAACCGGTTATCAATGGAGAGAAAATTTTTATTGATGTGGGATGTTATGATGGCAAAGATTCCATCAACTATATGGAGCGGACAAGGAATGAAAATGCCAGGATATACGCATTTGAACCGGATATCAGAAACTATAAGGTATGTAAGGATAATCTGGCACAATATCCCAACATAACGCTTTTCAATGTAGGCCTTTCAGATGTCGAACAAGAGCTTGGCGTTATGGGAGAAGGTGAAATGTCCTATCTGTGTGAAGACAGCAGTCTGAAGGTAAAAACGCAGCTGCTGGACAATATTCTCCAGAATCAGCCGGTGACATTTATAAAAATGGATGTGGAAGGATACGAAATGAAGGTTCTGGAGGGAGCAAAAAAGATGATCCGAGAATACTGTCCCCTGTTGGCAGTATCCATTTACCATAAAAAGTCTGATATATGGAAAATTCCGCAGCTGATACTGAAGATCCAGGACAAGTATAGTTTTTACATGAGATATTATGGCGCTGCCAGTGGCGATGTTGTTCTGTATGCTGTGGAAAAAAAATAAGGACACAAATGAAAGCGGAAAGTGAAGCAGGAAAATATCATGTCTGATGGTTGCGTTTATGAGGTAGCACATAAAGAAAAAAAGGCAGTTATTTTTGGAGCCGGTGAATGGGGAAGAGTTGCATATCATTATTATAAGGAAAGCATTGAAATTGTGTGCTATATAGATAATGATGAACGGATCTGGAATACAGAACTGAATGGGATTCCTATTTGCCCGCCCGAAATTTTAAAGTCAGAAAGATATGTTGTAATTGTTGCGAATAAAAGGTTTGAAGATGAAATAAAAAAACAGTTACTTTGTGATTACGGCATAAGAGGAGCCATTATATTCCGCATCACTGAAAAAATGCAGGAACTGTATCTGGAAGAAAATGAAGATCCTGAAGTGCAGGAACTGATAGTGGCATTCAGTCATGGGCTTGGAAACCAGATGTTTCAATATGCATTATATAAATGTTTACTGATGGAAGACAGAAATGTAAGGGCAGACTTGTCGGCATATATCAAACCGGATATGATGCCGTTTGAACTGCCGCAGGTTTTTCCAAATGTAAAACTTGGTTTATGTAATCCGGCGAAAAAAGAACAATATTTAAAAGGAGGGAAAACCTATATAGAAGAGCCGCCCAGAAATCAGGATAAAACCACATTTAAAAAAGAACTGTTTCATATGGAATGGGGCTATATTGAAGGTTTTCATTGTTCCTACCAATATCCGGAACTTATCCGTCAACAATTACTGAGGGATTTTGAATTTTCGTATCAGAAAGATGAAACGTTGTGCCGGTTAAGAGAATTTTTTTTTAAGGAAAACGTTGTGGGGGTTCATGTAAGACGGGGAGACTTTCTGAATCCTAAATACCAGAGGGAAGTCGGCAGTTTATGTAATAGTGATTTTTACTTCAGGGCGATCGATCTTATGAAATCCATAAACGAAGATTTGATCTTTTGCTTCTTTTCCAATGATCTGGAATGGGTGAAAAATAATTTGGGTGGGAAAAATTCCATCTATATGGATAAGAGTATGTTTTCGGAATACCATGACTGGTATGACATGTACCTGATGAGTATTTGCAAACACAATATTATACCAAACAGTACTTTTGGCTGGTGGGGAGCATGGCTCAACCAAAACCCTGATAAAAAGATCATTGCGCCCAAAAAATGGCGAACCAGATGGGAGGCTACTGACTGGTGCCCGAAAGAATGGATTTTGATTTAACAGTGGTTTAAAAGTTACTTTTTACTGCATGGGGGTTAAGATATATGTTTGGAATGATAGAACGTAAAATTCATAAAATTCAAATTAAGGATTTAAACATGAAATTTATTTGTGAATTTTATGAAGCGAAAGAAAATAGGGAGACTATTTTATTAGTCCTCAATGAGACAAAGTATTATACGAATATAGGATATGAAGAGGTATCAATTTTTAGTGGGGATTTGCCGGAATTGCTTTACCATTTCGGCTTTTTATACAAAGGTAAGTACGTGGATGAAAATGCATCTGAAGATGCGGAGAGAATGATTAAGGACAGTCCGTATTTCCATTATGTTCTGATTTGTGATAAGAGGGATCATGATGACAGAAGGCGGTTTTATTCAGACTGTTACTGCCCGAAGGATATACAAAAAAGGTATAAAGACAGCTTAAATAAATTAAGAACTTTTTTTGCCCGGGGGGGCATTACCAATATATATAATATTGGAATCCCTGAATTAGATGAAATAAAAGAAGACAGCCGGCATCCGGAATGGAGGTTTGAATACTTTTCGGCTACAATAAACTGGCGGGAAGAAAGAGAGTTCGAAGTAAAAAAGTTTTTAAACAAATTTACAGACTTAAAGTATGATGATGCAAAAAATAAGAGAATGAATCAAGATGGGGAAAAACTTTGCATAGAAAATGGTGAGAAAAGAACTATCTTTATGGTTGGACCATGTATTGTTGCGTGGGGAGATGGGTATCCGGAAGACAGACTTGGCAATATGCTGTATACAGAATTAGTATCTTCCGGAATAACTGATTATAA
>OFFP01002489.1_pt1 | contig 10807 bp, 5 predicted proteins | sample 1521431 | NCBI WGS metagenome assembly OFFP01 (sample SAMEA3504104, study PRJEB24116) | mouse gut metagenome | biome: mouse gut; feature: mouse-associated habitat; material: faeces | place: Denmark | collected 2011 | reverse complement strand
TCCTGTTATCAAGAAATACTTTACAGAAGGACAGAAAGGCGCGCAAAATTTCCTGACAGATATCCAGAATATCAATTCAGAATGGGCGCATATGAACGAAGATGGTTCCTGGGATATTAATTTTGGTGTGGGACAGGATCAGGATATTGCAGATGCGCTGAATATGGATGTTGAGGCTGTACAGGCAGTTATGCGTAAATTAAGTGATTACGGTTTTGAAATCAATCTTGATGAACCGATTGCTTCATTGGAAGAACTGAAATTACAGGCAGAATCAGCGAATGAGATATTAAGTGGTCTGGGTGATGATTTAAAAATTGACCTGAATACGGATTCCTTTGAGGGTGTAGATAAGCAGATTTCTTCACTGAAAGAATATATAGGTGAAGTCGAAGCATCTGATTTAGAGTTGGATGTGAAAACGGATAGATTAGATGCAGCTAATTCAATCTTGGAATATCTGGTTGCACGTAAGCAAGAGATAGGAAAGAGTGAAGATGTTGATATTACTGTCAATATAAATGAGGCCGAATTGCAATCTGGATATGCAACCTTGAATCAATTGAAAGCTGATCTGGCAAATATTCAAGGAAAAGTAGGGATCGACACAACCGGAGTGCAGACGGATATTAATAATTGTGTGGCACAGATTGAGGCTATGTCTCCTGAAATGAAGGTTGCATTAGGAATTCATGGAATGTCAATAGATCAGATTAAATCAGGATTGATGGATGGCTCTATTGAAGTTCCTGTTAATGCAGATACAAAACAGGCAAATAGCAATATCAATGAAGTCAAAAAGAATGATATAAAAGATAAGAATTTTACGGTTACGGCAAATGCATCACAGGCAATAGGTGCGTTGGCATCAGTAAGATCCTATTTGTCAGGTATCACGAGTAAAACAGTGACGGTTACAGTAAATAAGGTAACAAATGAAACTACAAATAAGTCAAGTGGTACATCTGGTAAAACTGGCACATCCAGTAAATCTACTAAGTCGGATAAGTCAGGAACTAAGGGACATTTTGTGAATGGTACGGCACATATAAGGGGAACGGCGTTTGCCAATGGTAATTGGGGTAATACCGTGGCACATAAAGCGCTAGTCGGAGAATTAGGTGCTGAAATTATTGTAGATCCACATACTGGTCACTGGTATACCGTTGGCGATAGTGGTGCAGAGTTTGTTGAAGTTCCTAAGAATGCAATTGTATTCAATCATTTACAATCAGAGAGTCTGTTAAAAAATGGATATGCAGCAGGCAGGGGACAAGCATTGGTAAGTGGTACAGCGTTATCAAACGGCACAGGGAAGTTTAATTTCAGTAATAGTGGCAGTAAAGCTTCTTCTGTTAAAACTAAAAAGAAATCCACCTCATCCACTACTACTCCATCCACCAACACAGCAGATTCCATATCAGATACAAACGAAAAGGCCGAAGAATTTGAAGAAACCTTGGATGCAATCGAAATCCTGATCAACCGCATCGAACGTCAAATCAAAAATCTGGAACGTGTTGCAGGCAGTGCTTTCAACACATTTGAGAAACGCAACAATGCTCTACGTGAGCAGATGTCCAGTATCACACAGGAAATATCTGCACAGCAACAGGGATATGAGCGCTATCTACAGAAAGCTAACTCTGTAGAATTATCAGAGGATTATAAGAATCTCGTCAGAAATGGCGCAATTGATATCAGTACCATAACTGATGAAGAATTGTCTGAGAATATCCAGGAATTTCAAGAGTGGTATGAAAAAGCTCTCGACTGCCGTGATGCAATCGAAGAATTAAAGGAATCCGTAAGAGAATTATATACGGAAGCTTTTGAAAATGTAGTAACCTTATATGATGGAATGCTGAATCAGATTGACCACCGGCGTAATATGTTGGAAGGTTATATTGACCAGACAGAAGCCCAGGGCTACATTGTCAGCACGAAATACTATGATGCTTTAATTTCTAATGAGCAAAATAAATTGAATAAGCTGACCAAAGAACGCAATGACTTAATTAATGCTATGAATGATGCCATTGTAAATGGTGGAATTGAAATGTATTCAGAACAGTGGTATGAATTCCAAGAGGACATTAATTCTGTCAATGAAGCAATACAGGATGCCAATACGAGCATCATCAAATTCAAGAATTCGATTCGGGAGATCAAATGGGATATTTTTGACAAAGTTCAAGATAGAATCTCCGCTATTACGGATGAAGCTGATTTCCTTGTAAAAGTTATGTCAGACGAAGATATGTATGATGATAAGGGTGTAGTAACAAAACATGGTACTGCTACTTATGGACTCCACGGAGTCAACTATAATGTCTTTATGTCCCAGGCAGACCAGTATAAAAAGGAAATGAAAGCAATCGAAAAGGAACTTTCCAAGGATCCGTATAATCAAACATTGATTGAACGTAGAAAAGAACTCTTAGAATTGCAACAGGAATCTATCTTAGCTGCCGAAGATGAAAAACAGGCGATTAAGAACCTAGTTGAAGAAGGTATTCAAAAACAATTGGATGCACTTAAGGAACTGATTGACAAATATAATGAAGCACTCGACTCACAAAAGGATATGTACGATTATCAAAAAGATATCGATAAAAAGCAAAAAACTGTTGATTCTCTTGAAAAACAGTGGCTTGCATATCAAGGGGATGACTCTGAAGAAGGTAGTGTAAATCGTCAGCAGACATGGAATGATCTTGAAGAAGCTCGTGCAGAGTTAGAAGAAACACAATACGAGAAGTATATTTCCGACCAGAAGAAACTCCTGGATGAACTCTATACAGAGTATGAAACTGTCTTGAATATGCGTCTTGATAATCTGGATCAGTTAATTGCATCCGTTATTGAAGGTGTAAATGCAGAAGGTTCCAATATCCGTGATACATTAATTTCCGAAAGTGAAAAAGTAGGATATACACTTACTAACTCTATGGAAACCATTTGGGGAAGCAATGGACCTATTGCAAATATCCTGACAACATATAGTGGTAACTTCTCTTCTATCATGACATCTGTTCAAGCAGCAATTAACGATATCAAGATAGCGATTCAAAATGCTGTCTCTGCATCAAATAAGAATGCATCTGAAAATATCTCTAAAATTAATAAAGATCAGACACAGCAAACCACAAAGCCAACAACAGTACAAAAACCTGCCACAAAGCCTACGACAACAAAGCCTGCCACAAATAATACTGGAGGTGACGGAGTTCCTAGAGTTGGTGACAGAGTCACATATACAAAAGACAGATACTACTATAGTTCTGATGGTCTGAATCCTTCCGGGAATCAGATGTTAGGACAATCGGTCTACATTACAAGTATTAATAATGCATCATGGGCAAAGAAACCATATCATATTTCCCGTGGTTCTACTCTTGGAAATGGTGACCTGGGATGGGTGAGTCTCGACCAGTTGAAAGGCTATCGGACTGGCACACCATTGATTGATAAGAATCAGCTTGCTTGGACACAGGAAGTTGGCGGTGAATTAGTCCTTGGGCGTTCTGACGGTGCTATTCTCACTCCGTTGAAGCGTGGAGATGCCGTAGTTAATAAAGAAGGAACGGATCAGGTTGTAGAATTTGCGAAGAATCCGAAAGCATTTATCGGCAAGAGTCTAAGTGAACTGACTCAGGAGATGCCGATTACGAGAAATGAAGGTATCGGAACTACGGTGCAGAATGATATTCATATGAGCATCGGGATCGACCATGTAGAAGGATATAATGACTTTGTAACGCAATTACAGAAAGATAAACAATTCGAAAGAATGTTTGATATTATGCTTGGTACAAAACTGACTGGTGGAAGTAGTTTGAATAAGTATAAAGTGAGATTTCGATAGATATTGAATACAAAGTAATTTAGGGATGGCACTTTTAGTCCCATCCTCATTGAAAGAAGAAAGGATGTAGAATATATGAGCGACACAAAGACAATAGAATTGCTGCGAAAGCGAAATATACAGATGCAGGAAGAGTTAGACAAGTTAAAGAATCTGTCTATAAGGCATAATGATGATTCTGAAAACAAGAAGGTAACAAACTTAATCACAGAGTTAGAGGATATTCGTAAAGAATGGATGAAAGTCTTAGAAGAATTAAATCGGGATCGTGAGGAATACAGAGGGTTGATTGAAGATTTACGAAGTATCAGGGAAACATTTGGGAAGATCTAGGTAATAGAAAAATAGAAATATCAAGTAACTATATTGATTTGATAGTATGCCAAGCGGCATTTTTAGATTATACAGGGCAGTAGATAAGGGTTGACTGCTGCCCGAATAAATTTTCAGGGGTATTAACCTTTCTGATAAACCCACTATCATAAATATAGGAGATGGATTTACTATAGAAGAGAAATTTAATCAGACAGAAATCTTGCGGTATGCATTAGATAATAATATAATAGATTTATCATACGTGCAAGAGAAGATAGAGATGACTAAAAGAAAGGAATTGTTAGAGAAGCATCCGTATAAAATCAGTCAGGGAAAGGATGGTAAATGGAGAACGTATGTACCGGATAAAGAGTCTGGAAGAAAAATGATAAAGAAGAATACCCAGAAAGCAGTTGAAGATGCTGTAATTACATTTTGGAAAGCTGAAATGGAAAATCCGGTTGTTAAAGATATCTTTTTTGAATGGATTGACCGTAAACTGGAAACAGGCGAAATTAAGAAGCCTACATATGAAAGGTATAAAATTGATTTTGAGCGTTATTTCCAAGTGTTTGGTGAACGAAAGATTAAATCTGTTACAGAAGATGAGATTGAAGATTTTGTACTAGACTGCATTACTCAATTCCATTTGACGCAAAAAGCTTATTCAAATTTAAGAATTATTATATATGGTATTTTTAAACGGGCAAGAAAAAAGAAATATGTACAGTTTGGAATAACAGAAGTAATAAGTAATATGGAAATGTCCAGAAAAATATTTAAAAGCAGCCGAAAAGCAGATTATGAAGAGGTCTTTGACGATGAAGAATTTGAGAAACTTGAAAAAGGTTTGATAGAAAATCTTGATTTGACTAACCTCGGTCTTCTGCTTATGCTTTTTACCGGAATCCGAGTAGGTGAACTGGCTGTATTAAAATGGGATGATTATGATGGAAGTTCTATTAAAATACTGCGTACAGAAACAAGGTTTAAGGACAATACAGGTAAATATGCATATGAGGTCAAAGAAACACCTAAAACAGAAGCAGGAATCCGTGAAGTAGTTATTCCGCCACAATGCAAATGGATTATCCGAAAAATGCGTTGTATCAACCCGTTTGGAGTATATATGTTCGAAAAAAATGGGAAAAGATTAAAAACGTATATCTTTAGGAAAAGACTGTATTACATTTGCGATAAAATTGGAATTCCAAGACGTTCTCCACACAAAATCAGGAAAACATATGCAAGCATCCTGTTGGATAACCACGTATCGGAGAAAGTTATTATAGATCTGATGGGACATACGGATATTAAATGTACAAATCAATATTATGGCCGCAATAGAAAGAATAATGAAATGAAAGCGGAAATACTTAACAGTATTCCCGAATTCCAAATCAATATGCAAAATAATCGAACGTGTGTCTGATTACCTTTTTGATTACCTTTTGATTATCGATGTGCTGCAAAGACAGTAAAAACAATGGTTTTGAAATGGAGCATACGGGACTTGAACACATCAACCCCTATCCTAAGACTTTATGTTTTTATAGTTTTGCTTTAAATACGCCGTTTAAAGCACTTTTAAATGTTCTTATAAAAACTGGTGTCGTCGTCCCGTAGCCGTAAATCCCTAGTAATTTTTAGAAGTATTCGTCTAATCTGAGCGTAAAATCAAGCCTTTATTTTAGAGAATGTTTTCTCTAGCTTCTCCATATCGGCAAGTGTTTTCTGCATTAATGGATGTTGATAACGCTTGCTGTTCTCGATTGTGCTGTGTCCGACTGTGCCAATGAGAGATAATTCGCTGAATCCTTCTATATTCGTGCAAGCAGTTATGTAGGTGTGCCGCAAATCGTGCAATCTGTAACAAGGCAGTTCTGGACACTCATTTTTCATAAACCGTTTAAAGTTCTTGTACAGTGTCATCGGCTTCATTAAATTATATGGTTTATGAGGCAGGATAAAGACACTGTTTCCACCTTGGAAATCTGGTTCTGATGACTGCCATTTCATGTGTTCCTTCCTGGCTTTCTGCAGAATCTTATATACAGTCCCATCTACCATAATAGGAATCATCCGCCTGCCTGCTTTTGTCTTAGTTGGCTTCTCCACCATATTTCCATTCCCATCCTCCACAATGGCTCTCCGTACATGGATATAAGCCTCAGTCCTGTCTAACACGATATCTTCCCATTTTAAAGCAATCAACTCCGACCTTCGCAGACCTCCGGCAAGGCAACAGATACCAACTAATAGTTCTACGGTTCGGTTATTGGTTTCCTGCGCACGGGTAAGTATGGTTCTGACTTGCTGTAAAGTATAAGCCTTTCCTTCTTCTTGAACCATTTCTGGCAGTCGGATGTAGTTCGTTGGTACTTCCTGCCGTTTCATGTAGTTATCCTTCATAGCCTGTGTTAATATGGATGAGATAAAGGAAACGTGATTCCGTATTGTCTTGGGTGATTTCCCGTTTTTTACATAATCATTCACCATATCTTGGAGTATTTCTGGCGATATCTCTGCCAGGTAATAATTTCCAAGGATTTCTTTTACTCCGTTAGGGGCATTATATAGTTGCAGGTATCCCCTCTTTGTTGAGACAGAAATATAATTCGTATATTTTGGAAAGTAAATTTCTTCTGCATAGCGTTGAAATGTGAGAGGTTCTTTTTCTATAAAATGTCCGAACTGCGCATTTAGAGCCATTTCATTGCAGATATGCTCTGCAACTGACTTCTTTGTACCTTTAGGTAAGACTTTATAAGTGCGCTTGCGTATGCCATTTACTACTGTATCTTTAACGATACGATAACGAAAGCCGTCTTTTCTCTTTACTTTTTCTACGTTAAATGACATTTTATCCGCCTCCTTTCTAGTAAGTGCCGACTCTGAAATCATAGCTGTTTTCAGTATCATTTAATAATTTCTCAACTTTGGAACGCTGGTAATAGTATCTATTTCCAATTTTAACAAATGAGATATTCTTATTAAGGAATGTTCTCAACTTGCGGATGTCCATGCATAAATACTCGTCTCTAACTTCTCTTGCCGTCATTAATTTACGCTGAACCTTTGTTTTCACTTTGGCTACCTCCATGTATATGATATATATTTTTAATTCTCAAAAACTACAGGTTAAATTTCTCTTATTAAAGTGGCGTCAGTGGCGATAGTGACTGTATTTCGGTAAGAAAAGATTTTAGGTATGCATTAAAGTAATGATAGTTATGCTACAAAAGCACTTTATTGCGTCCCTTCTGCCCCTATCGCCACTGACGATTAAAAATTAATCTCAGAAAGGTAGTTCATCTGGAGATTCAAGGGTGATTATATCCGTATCATCCTCTTTCCCTTCAATCCAAATTTCTATATATCGTTTGCCATTGCTCTTTCCTCTGTCCAGATAAATGCCAAATTGTTGTAAAACTGACTGTGACTGGAATAATTTCTTGCTTAAGGAACTGCTAGCCTTTGTAAGGCTTTTCCCATCAATGCCTGTCTTTGAAGAATGATGGATTAATGCCGCCTGTAACTCTGTCATAGTGCCATGAAAATAGTTGGCTTCTTTTATAAAGGAAACAATAGCGGATAGCAGAATATCGTCCTCAACGCTAATCTCTAATAATTCTTCCTGGTTTTTACGATAAACTTCCAGGAAGTGGTTTCCACCATAGTTCATTGCCTCAGCAATCGCATATCCTATTCTTGCAAAATCTCCCATCCGTGGAAGGTTTGGCAATTCAAGGTTTTCCAAGATAATCAGAGCCTTGGAAAGAATTTTCATCCCACGATAAAGAAGGTAGGGCAAATCATGCTTAAATTCTGCAATTATTTCACTTTCTGTCCGCCTTTTAGAATCGGGGATTCTTACCGAAGATAAGTGAATACATCTATCCAGGATATCCGCCCTATTGGAAAGCATTGTGATTCCGCTAAAACTTAAGTGGGTGTGAAGTTGAATATTAATAGTATCATTATCGGTAAACAGCTTACGTTTACTGTAGAAACCTGATGTAGAACATATACAGAATATGTTCGCTAAGTCAGCAGAAATACCCCCTTCAATATTGTCAAAAGCTACGCTGTAGCTCCCAGACAGTATAGATATAATATCGTTAATAGTTGATGGCAGTGCCATAACATCCGTATGGGATGGGTCTAAAAATACCTTGTCTAATCTCATGCTAGTGGTTTTGGCTGAACCTCTATCCCCTCTGTAATACATAATAGGACAAGGAATGTCACTGAAAAATCTTGTCAGTAATGTAACATTGTGCAACATTAAATCATCAGCAGATTGGAAATTCCAATATTTTTTTGCCAGTGCCCGAAAAGTTGGTTTCTTCTTGCCTTCTTTTTTTTCCCTATCCATTGGCATTACCTGTTCAAGCATATTGTTTGTCCGGATAAAAGGAATGGGGCTTTCCGGTAGAATATGAATTCCTTTCTTATCAATACAAAGTGTTGTCTGTTCCTCATCAGCAAGATAATATAATATCTTATCTCTAAGGTACTTACAGCGGATTGAAGGTTGAATTTGTGCCCCTTGAAAGTTGGCCTCAGCTTCCAGTGTATCGGTTACTTGTTTTAGAGATTCAGTACTAATGGCTTTCCCGTATCTCTGATAGTAAATTCTTCGGAGTAGCTGTTTATAGCTCTTATCCTGTACAGCCATATATTGGCAAGCACTGTTTTCTAAAGGAACGGATACATAAGCGGTTTCACCGGTATCATGGTAGAGCTTATGACCAGATTCTTTAATATCTGCCAGAAGCACTTCTGCAGCACTCATGTTGTCGTCTTTTTTTGCTAACTTCTTTTTTGGCGGTTGCAAAAACTCTTTCATATCTGGAAATTTTTGTAAAAGAGTTCGCCAGTTTTCCCCACTACATGAATCATGGTGACACCCTGCTGTAATCTTTCCATTCGGGAATTCAATAATGTAAGCTGATTTATCCGTATGGTCAGGATTCCAAGGACAGGTTGCAAGGATATAACATATCCCGTCACACCAAGTTTTCTCATGAGATATTGCTATCTCATGAGCCTCACAGAATTCCCGAATATTAATTTGGGAATGTTCGGAAGAAGGTGTGTTGCTTTCAGCATTAATAATATTAGAAGAAACAGGAGAAGAAACGTTCTTTTTGTTCTCCTTGCTTATTGGGTTACAGAGTGCTATAATACCCCTAATCAGTTCAACACTGTTGTTTTCAAGGATTTCTGGTGCGGAAATAATGCACGACCGTCTATGTGGACGTGATTCTGTATTATCTCCCTTGCAGGCTATTGTGCCGTAAAGTTTTGTGATTCTTGCGGCGTTATATGTAGTGGTATCTACTTTTACTGCCTCATTAGAAAATTTCCTATCAATAGTAGCAAGAAAATCCTTTATGAGTGTAGTATTCTCTGGTGTATTCTCCAGTGAGATAGGGTAGAGTAAATGATATCCGTTACCGGACATACATTTTACAGGCTGAGAGAACCCCTGTTCATCTAGGAAGTTCTCTACCTTCTCTGCTAATTCCTTAGCATAAGACAGTTCTTCATCTGTAGAAGAAATACCTGCAGGGCGTTCTGGATCTAAATCAATTAAAATCCAGTCTCTCTGTATGATTTCCTTATCAGTAGTTGTATTCTTTGACCACTCAGTAAAATGATTCTTGCTTCTGCTTACGACATCGGGAATAACGGAATTTAATGTAAAAAATATGTTGTATTTTCCGTCATACTGATTAACCGCTTTTAGCAAATTAGTAGAATCGTTAAAGTAACCAGAAAGTGTACTTTTCTTTGTGTGAAGTATACGCACTTCAAAGAAAGAATCCTCAGTAATTATACAATCGAAAAGTGTCTTAATTTCTTTGTTATTCATATTTAAAACCATCCTTTTTTCTTATTTTGAACTAAAAGACTATATTCAGTTGTCAAGGTGCAGTGTATCTGTTCCCCCAATATTTCACCATACAGGTGGGGACTAATATTTTCACTCTAACGTTAGGTGGTACGGTAATTATAATACAATTTCTTGAAAGATTCGTCAAATTACGGAGACCAGTATGTTTATTGGGCTTATCAAGTTTGATGGTATAGAATATTGAGTAAAAATTATATATTTCTCATATATTCTCAAAATATTTCTTATAATTAAAAATATTGATTTTTCCCAGGGAAAATGGTATATTTAGCATATTAAGGAAAAAAATCTTATTTTTCCTCTCATTTTACTTTTTTTGAGTTAATACCTAGCAATATCTAAAAAAAGTTAGGATATGATGTTTTGTGGCTTTTTGTTACAGAATGTTCTTGTAAAAAAGGAGAGATTATATGGATAAATATAAAAAGGATGGTCTATCAGGTAAAGAAATAAAAGAGCGTGTAAAAGGAGCTATTCAGGAATATGTGGATACTTGTAATAAAAAGGGCAAGAGGATAGAATCTAAGAAGCAAATTATTGATGGTATACGGGAGGAATGTGAAGAAGCAAGTATTTTGGTAGATTCAAGTCTATACCGGTATTTAGATGAAATGAATTGTCAACAAATTGTAGAGGGGAAATTTGATTTTGTTATTGAAGATGATCGGCTATCTTTAGGGGATATTCTACAATATAAAAAA
>OFFP01002483.1_pt1 | contig 10824 bp, 10 predicted proteins | sample 1521431 | NCBI WGS metagenome assembly OFFP01 (sample SAMEA3504104, study PRJEB24116) | mouse gut metagenome | biome: mouse gut; feature: mouse-associated habitat; material: faeces | place: Denmark | collected 2011 | reverse complement strand
ATCCTGACCGCATCGCCGGTCAGATGCGGGAAATTCGTAGAATGCTGATAATTACCGCCGATTCCGCCGCTGGCAAGAATCGTATGATCTGCATAGATCTTAAGTGTCTCCCGCTGCTCCTCCGGCCCATCCGCCTTCCCGGCCAGAATTCCCGCACAGGCGCCATTCTCTTCTACAATATCTGTCATCTCCGTATACTCATAGATCGTCACGTTCGTAAGCTCCTTCACCCGCTCAAGCAGAGTACTGGTAATCTCTTTCCCTGTAATATCCTCGTGAAATAATATCCGCGGTCTTGAATGCGCCCCCTCTCTCGTATATATGAATTCCCCGTTCTCCTGCTCGAACCGGACTCCGTAACCGACCAGATCCTGAATCACCGCCCGTGAACCCCGGATCATAATATCCACAGATTCCCGGCGGTTCTCATAATGTCCCGCCTTCATCGTATCTTCAAAATAACTGTCATAGTCTTCCTCGTCTCTCTGTACACAGATTCCGCCTTGTGCCAGAAAGGAATCACTGCTCTCCAGATCTGATTTGGTGATCAGCACAACCTTCATATCTTCCGGAAGCTTAAGTGCGCTGTATAGGCCTGCTATCCCGCTTCCTACTATGACTGCATCCGTATGTATCTCCATCTTCATCTTCCCCCGATTACGCCAGCTCAAGCATCCGCTCAAGAGGCCTGACCGAACCTTCCCTGAGCTCTTTTGTCACATGAATCTCATTTTCGCCGTTCTTCAGCACATCTCTGATCTTCTCTAATGTGATCATCTTCATATCCTGACAGACTGGTTCCGTCTCGGTGAAATAGAAGCTCTTCCCGGGGTTCTGTCTTTCAAGTTCAAACCGGACCCCCGTCTCCGTACATATAATGAATTCCTGACACTCACTCTTATGGGCGTATGCAATGATCCCGGACGTACTCCCGATATAATCCGACATCTCCCGCACCGCCTGCGGGCATTCCGGATGAGTCAGGATCTCTGCCTGCGGGTGAAGCTCCTTCTCCTTCTGTATCTCATGCACCGCCATCTTCTCGTGGACCGGACAGTACCCTTCATTATATACAAAATGCTTCTTTGGCACCTGTTCTGCTACAAAGTGCGCAAGATTCCTGTCCGGTATGAAGAATATGTTCCGATTCGGCAGCGCTTCCACAATCTTCACCGCATTCGACGAAGTGACACAGACATCCGAATGCTTCTTTAACTCGGCTGTAGAATTAATATAGCACACCACAGCAAGATCTTCGTATTCTTCCCGCATCCTTTGGATCGTCTCCGCATCTGCCATGTGCGCCATTGCACAATCAGCAGACAGCTCCGGCATTAGGACTGTCTTGTCCGGATTCAGTATCTTAGCGCTCTCTCCCATAAAGGACACCCCGCAGAACACGATTGTCCGTTCCTTCAGATCAACTGCTGCTTTACTTAGATAGAACGAATCTCCGACATAATCTGCAATCTCCTGCACCTCAGGGGCCACATAATAATGTGCCAGGATCACTGCATTCTTCTCTTCTTTTAATCTCTGGATCTCTTCCGTAATACTCATATCCCTTGTCTCCTTTTTTAAACTCACCCCATTATATCACTGTATACTACATATGACAAGACATATGAATAGACAAAGCATCCATAAATTCTCTTTTGCTCATACACAAAGCATCGATCATTCCCTGCTGGTCCTCTAACAATCCGCGGATCTCCCTGTCATTTTCAGCACAATGTTCAAGCATATATCCAAGCCGCTGATAATATAGACCGATCTCTCTGTCCTCCTCTTCTTCCTCCTTCTTAAGCCTCCTGCACCTCTGCCATAATTCTTCCGCATTTTCTATCATTGCCGGCCTCCTGTTACTATCTCCTCACTCCAGAAGAATATACACCTTCGTTCCTAATATCCCGGAATATTCTCTCTCCTTCTCCAGCTTGATCTTATCCAGATATTCACATCTCTCTCTCATATTGTCCGTTGGAAGTAGATTGCCGGATGCATCATATCTCTCAGCATTCGAAATCTGCAGTACCAGTGCCTCATTGGGAATCCTGGGCTTCCTTCCCTGCTCCTCCGAATAGAGGAAGCTGCCTTGATCTTCTCGATTCCCGGGATTCCTGACCATTATGACCTCCTTACAGGTTTCCCCTGCCATCCGCTTAAGCTCATCCGTCACTGCTGCCGTTCCCTCTTTCAGCTGAGTCTCCAGGAGCTTTAGCTGGTCTTTCTCCAGATATTCGATGTAAAGATTATTCCTCAGATAGATAAATTCCAACCCCATCGTGGATTCTCTCTCATACAGATTCTTATTCGCAGGTTTCTTGCTTACGAATCCCAGGCTGCTGTTCTTCAACTCCTCGTCCAATGTTCCAAGATCAAGAATTTCCAGCAGATACGCATCCAGATTCGCCCTGTATACTGCCTGCATACACAGATAATACCGGCTAAGCCTGTCCCCCTTCGACAACCCCTTTGCCTCACACAATTCATGATTATAGCGGTATATGTAAGGGTTGTCCGACACCTCCTTAAGCGACGGAACCTTAAGCTTCCCGGCAAGTTCGCACTGATATTTGCTCTCCATACCTTCCTCCTTCCCGCGGCATCCCTGTCCCAGCCAGCATACTGTCAGGAACAGGGCCGTCATTGTTATTTTATTTATATATTTTTTATACACTCTCCCTTTACCTCTCTTTTGGCTCATTGAATTTAACAGATTGTATTTTTATGTAAGCATCCCCGGCGCGGTTCTTCTCAGGCTCCGTATAATCCGAATCCTCCGGTGTGATATAGTACCGCTCTCCCCATGATGAGACTTCTATCCTCCCGTCGTCCGTAAGCCCAGTCACCGTCATCGCGTGCCCTCCGTCCATATGGGCCGGCTCGTCTTCATCATCCACAAGCCTTACCGGACAAGTGCTGATGATGATCCGTTTTCCCTGCTCCATCTCTTCTTCGCATCTTTTGTATACCTGATTCGGCGCACACTCAATATTCTTAATCCTAGCCTCCAGACCATAGCTCTCCATATATCTTTCAAAACGATAGATCCTGTCTTCCTGTGTCGTCCCCCTTCCGACCGTTTCTGACCGATCCTCCCCGGCATCGTAAATATCATATTCCGCCCCCATGATTTCTGCCTTGTTATGATTATCGCTGGCGCAGTACAGATCCATAATAAGCCGGTTATAGTTTACATAAGTGTTTCCATTTACATTCTCAAGGAAGAGAGGAAAACCAAATACCTTCTCGAATTCTTCTTCTTTCCTTCGGTATTCATCCGCAATAATATTCGCGCACGCCACATATCCGCACCCTTCGCTGTTCAGCTTCATCAATAGCATCTCAATATCCTCATCCGTGTAATCCGCGTATTCTTCATAGCCGCGGACCAGTTCTCTCATATATTCCCTGTCAGTCTCTTCGCCCCTCTGCCATAAGGTATACGGGCCGTTCTGATCCCCGCCCTTATCCCGGTAACACATAGTAATGCGTATACCCGCATTTATGATCTGCCTGCGCCATTCGCTTCCCCCAGCCGTCATATATCCGCCCTTTTGAAACGTGCCCGCAATCTCGGCAAGCCCCTTTTGTATCCATGCGTCAATACTCTCACTGTCTGTAAACAGACGGTCTGTCGCCGCTGCGATCTCATCAAATCTCTCTGATTTCTCACGCCATTTTTCGTATAATCTCTGGCTGTTATCGGCCAGACGTGCATATTGTCCGACCTTCCGATTATAGTAAAGGGACAATAGCGGTTCCTCTGCCATAGCCGTCTTTCTTCTGAACAGAGCTTCGCTTAAGAGATACCCTTCCTTCATATTGAGCGCATTTTCCATCTGACTGTATATGTTCTCTCCGTCTAACACTTCATCTCCCGCAAGACCCGCAAGCATGTGAAAGTCCGAACTGCCGGCACAGCCGGCGGCCTGCATCCCCTCAATAAGGATCTTATAATCTTCAAGCTGCCTTTTCAAAGCTTCAAAAGCCGCGCTCTCTATCTCACTGTCTTTGGCAAAACGGTCAATACTCCTGCTTACGATCTGAAGCGCCTTTTGATTCTCCTGAAGTCGGTTTACCGCTCCTTTGCACTGATTTTTCAGATCAAACGGATTCAGATAATCATCTCGCCGCATCATACACCTCCCCCCAATTGCCCTATCATCCTATCAAATTCGGTAAACGCAGCGTTAAGGCTTCTGATATTGCCTGCCTCCTGATCAAGATTCCTTCCAAGATCAGCGATCCGCTCCTGCAGCCTTCCATATGCCGCCTTGCTCTTCGCATTGGCTGGAAGGGTCGTTCTTGTATCCTGCGAAGATAACGGGGCATTAGCAAGATAAGCTGCCGCGCTCCCTATCTGTCTTGCGTCTTCTTTCACTTTTCCCTGATGAATATGAATTCTGTCTGCCATCTTGCCGCTCCTTTTTATCGTCTGATCAGATATACTTCGGAAGACGTATTCTCCTGCTGACCCCGTTTCTGAACAGCAGACCGTCCCCAAACCTTGGATTCTCTCTCATACTTGCAACCGGAAATATGGGTACGACTCCCTGATCCCCCAGTACAAGCCCGTTCGCGGCCTGTTTTACCATTCTGTCGATCTCGCTGATTCCCCGTGACTTTGCCGCGTGCACTGTGATGATACAGATGATCCCAAGCGCGGTTCCTTCCTTAATGAGAGATACTGCCTTGCCCTGCCTGTTCCCTATAAACTCTGAGAAATCCTCCAGATCATCGATCAGGACCGTGCAAAAAGGCATTTCTCCGACGATCAATTTGGGACTCGATCCGGGAGATCTTTTAAGCCTTTCCTGCAAAATTATCCGCCTGTCCTTAATCTCCTCTGTCAGCTCGTCCAAAAATATCTCCAGTTCCCTTTCCCCCTCCACATACAAAATATTCGGCTTCTGACGGTAAGAATAGAGTTCCATGCCTTTCCCGTCAAACAGATATGCTTTCCCCTCGGCAGCCGCCTGATCCGCAAGCACCCGTAAGATATTGGTTTTTCCTGTCCCAGTGTTCCCCACGATCACAAACATGCCTGCCGTCCTGTCAAATCCTATCGCCGTTACCTCCTCTGTATCAAGCCCCACCAGATAACCTCTCCTGTCATCGGTATAATCCTTCAACATAGCCGGGAACAACTGCTTTGGAAGGATCGGAATATGCGGCGCCTCCCTGCCCGGATATCTCTTGCGGATATCCTGCACCAGCATCTTCAGCGCCTTGCTGTATGCCGCCTTATCCCCGCATTCTGCCATAACATAGATCTGCGCCTCATGCACCGTCTCGCCGCCAGCCAGCACCCGCCCTTTTATATCTGACTGCTTATACTCTGTCCGCCCTACTGCAAGAAACGTCTCATTCTCATCAAAGTTATACCCTGCTATTTTATTTTTGAAATTATTCAGGGTCGCCTGGCGGACCGCGCTTTGCCTTGCTGCTGCGGCAACCGTATAGATTCCAAGCCCCATACCGTCCCTCGTAAGCCTCGTAATAAATTCTTCCTCTTCTATTCCCAGCTCTTTCACAACATCAAGCTGGTCTACCGCCACGATTATCCATTTGAGACGCGTGCCTGATAACTCCTGATATGCTTCCGGCGAGGAAGCAGCGTACCTGGCGAACTGACTTTTTCTTGCAGCGATCTCCTCTATGATTAGTTTCCTGAACTTCCGATACCGTTCTTCATCATCCAGAGATATGTATTCTGCCGTATGCGGAAGCTCCTTCATAGGCATACAGCCGTTGTTCCCGCAGTCCAGAATGTAGAAATTCACCATATCCACATCACAGGCTATTGCTAAGCTTGCAAGAACCGTTGTCAAGAACACTGTCTTGCCAAACCCGGGGGATGCCGTGAACAGCAGATTGCCGTCTTCTGCAGGACAATACTCCAATTCCTTCTGTTCCTGCGACTCCGGGATATCCACCCTTCCTATACGGACAACCGGCAGCTCTCTTCTCTTTCCTATATCCGCATTCCCGGCAGCATACGGACTGATGATCATGTTCTTAAGAGGCGGAAGCCAGGGCCTCTTAACTACTGTTCCTCCTTCCCTCGCGAAAGCCTTCTTGATCTGCTCTGCCGCTGCCTCTATCTGTGTCTTTCCCTCACGGTACTTCTCTCCTTCGCCGCTTAGATCTTCATTGATAAGTTCTCCCTGCCCCAGTTCATTGACCACATAGACCCGGTCGTCCGCCTCATCTTTCTCTTCATTCTCCCTGTACGGCGCTTTACTGAGCGCCGACTGGAACAATTCATAGATCTCATTATTCCCAACCTCAAGATACGCTCTTCCCGGTATGGTGATACCCGCCGCATCCATTGTCTTCAGGACTTCTTTGCTGTCGCTCTCATTCTGCACCTTCAGACATATCCTGAACCGGCTGTTGCAAAAGATCTGTTCGTCCACGATACCGGCCGGCTTCTGCGTCGCCAGGATCAGATGGACGCCCAGACTCCTTCCTATGCGCGCCGCCGAGACCATCTCCTTCATAAAATCAGGCTGCTCCTTTTTAAGTTCCGCAAATTCATCACAGATGATAAAAAGATGCGGGATCGCTTCGGGCGCCGTACCTTCTTTGAACAATTTCATATAGCCGTTGATATGGTTCACATGATATTCTCCGAATATCCTCTGCCGCCGGGACAATTCTGCCTTCACCGAGACTAACGCCCTAACGCTGCCTCCTCTGTCCAGGTTCGTGATCGTCCCCAGATGATGAGGAAGCTCCCGGAACAGATCTGCCATCCCTCCTCCCTTATAGTCGATCAGCAGAAATCCAACCTCATTAGGATGAAAATTCACCGCCAGCGACAGGATGTAACTCTGAATCAGCTCAGACTTCCCGGAGCCGGTGGTTCCTGCCACCAGACCGTGAGGACCGTGCGCCTTCTCATGCAGGTTCAAAAACAGGATATCGTCCTTCGACCGCATCCCCAAAGGCACCGCCAACGATTTGTGCGACTGATTCCTTCTCCAGCGATTCTGGATATCAAGTTCTTCTGGATGCCGGATCCCGTACATTTCAAAAAAGGTGATCTGCTCTGGAATATGGCTTGTAATCCTCTGCTCATGTACCAGTACGCTCAGATCTCTCGCCATCCATTCAAAGTCCGCATCCCGGTCATCATACAGCCCAAGCCTCTGCTCCAGGTACTTCCGTTCTTCCGTCAGGAGCACCCCTTCCTCAGAATTCTTAAGAATCAGAACCGTACCGGCGAACTCAGGAAGGCTGGCCCGGATATCACCGGTATACACTGCAGATACTCCCAGCGCCTCCCCGTCCATATGGAGATATTCCATGATCCTGTGATCCAGTATCCAGGCAGGCTCATCGATCAGAAACAGATAATGCGGCAGATTCAGCGTCTCCTTCTTTCCCTCCTTCAGACGGCCCGCCCGCTCCTTCAAGATCTGATAGACACTGCCCAGTACAAGATCCCTTGACCGCTCTGAGCTGACCATTCCCAACACATTCACCGGACGTATCCTCAGATGAGGCAGCCAGCGCATCCATGAGAATTCCTCTTCATATCTCCGGTCATAGACCGCGATAATCTGTACATCATGATAACTGTGGAAAAATGCGATCTGAGATACCAGTAACTTAATCTGCCGGTGCAGAAGCTCCTTAGCTCCCGCCAAGCCAAGATTCGCCTTCCTCAGATTGACTGCCTTGGGCTTATCCAAGACAGCGTATCTTCGCCGTATCCTTCCCGCAAGCTCTGTCAATTCATCCTCCCCCGCATTCCATGCCGGTTCCTTTCCCTCGACTGTACATTTCGTTTTTCCCGTGTAATGCCCGATAGCCGCGGTAAGGAAATCACTGTCCGAATGCATTCTCTCATAGATTCGGCTGTCATATCTCCTCACCATCTCACAGAGCCTCTCAATATCCGGGAACTGATATGCATAGATTGCCTGTTCCCTCTCATAGCACAGCGCAATCTCTTTTTGCTTATGCCGCAGATATTCCATATATTGTTCGCTTCGCTTCCTGTTCCTTGCTCTTCGTTCCTTCTTACCGCCTATGTATTTTATCCCGGAAAATACGGCCGCAATCCCGGCCCCCGCCGCCGATACAAGCAGATATATGCCGCGGCCTGCGCAGCCGTCACCGCCGCCATTCCAAGCGGCGGCAGCATTGCCATAAGAAGCTCTCTTTTATTCTGTTTTTCTTTTTCTCTGGGAAGTTCGATCTGAATCTTATCTGCAGACGGCCTCTTTATCAGCCTTGGCGAACGTTGATAGACCGGAAAACCTTCCGGGTCTTGTACCGGTAATTTCTCTGTAAATGCTGTTGTATATCCGTCGGAAGAGCCCCAAACCGACATCTCATCTTCCCAGATCTCAACCTTTATATTCTTTAGTTCCAGAATATCACCGGGACGCAGCTTAAAATCACCCGGCGCCAATGCCCTCTGGTTCAGGCTGACATGCTCCCCGCCTGCGGCTTCATAGAACCCCTGCATCCCTCTTATATAGAATCGGCTCTTCAATCCATAGATCCGAAGCACAGCTTCCTCACCCGAAGAGACTGTGATATTCTCCTCCCTGTAAAACAGACGCATTCCCATCCCCCTTCCCGGCAGATCCATTCCGATTATATATATAGGATCACCGCAAGAAATATCAGCGCCAAAACTACAGTGACGGCATATAATCTGACCAATCGTCTGTACTTTTTCACTTCTGCTCCCCTCATATACCGCTTTTCTTCCTGTAAAAGGTTTTCATAATGCTCCGTAAGAACCTTTTTCTCTTCCTGCACCGTCTCCGGTTCCAGGAAATCAGCAAGGTCATCCCCTGCATTCAGAAGCTCAAAGCCTTCGTACAGATAATCCTCATACGGCCTTGAGCCGTCCAGCACGTATCCGATCAACGCCTGATAGCGTCTTAAGAATTCCTTCTCCCGGTCCTTCCCGCAATGCCGGATAACGTCCCTTCTTTTTACCCTCACCCTGCCAAGTATATCGTAATACAGATTCTCAGGTTCCATTGAAAACTCATACTTCATATATAATTCCTGAAGCTCCGCCGCCTGCAGAAGAACCGCGAGCTTTACAGGCCCGTCTGCCTCCCTTATCTCTTCTAATACCTGCATTCCCCGCAGATCAAAGCTCATGCAGACCGTCTCCTTCTCTTCTTCGATCTTGCAGGGAAGCAGCAGATGATGTCTCTCCTCCAACCGTCTGAAGTCATAGACCGTCTCTGCCGCCATATCGCTTCTCTGAACCCTGTCTCTCAAAACTCCCTCCTCCATGCGGCGCGCCCTTCGCCTGGCGGCAGTCCGCGCCTTCCTGCTAATACAGCTCGCACTCGATGAGAAGAATATCTCCCTGGAAGATCTTTCCCTCCTGAAAACTAAGCATGGAATTCAAATACGCCTTTTTGCGCAGAGAATACACCCTGATCTGCCTTCCATGACATACCGATGTGAAGTACCCGTTTTCGCGGAGTCTTTGGTATACTTCCTCGATCTTCTGCTCCGGTTTCACCATGACGTCCAGCTTCTTGTTATCTGCCGCAAATGTGACGATCAACTGCCTTCCCCCTAACCGCGGTTCATGGCGCCTGCTGCCCGGTCAAACTCCGCATACTGCTGTGCGTTCCTTACCACGCCCTGACCGATCGCGCTGATCAATTCCCTCATAGCGTTAAAACTCGGCGCCATCTCCGCAACTCTGGCAGCAAACCCTTCATATCCGCTTCCTTCCCATAATTCCGGAAGCTGACGGTTCACAACGTCGTTCAGATAATTCTGGAGAGCAGTAACATCCTCCACATGGCTTCCGATCTCATGCCCCCTGGCAATAACATCCTCGGTGTTCATCCTAATACTCATAGGCATTCTTCCTCCATTTTTCAACAATTTTCTGTTAATACTCCTGTTAATTTCTTTCACATGGGATTGTCATGATATTCATGATATCGAAGGTTCAGATGAAACCTTCAATACAGACTGATGTAAATCTGATCTGATTAATTCGGATTAATTGAATTCAATTTGATAAATGAGAACCATACATGTATTCAACAGCGCCGTATGTATGTGAGTCGTATCTTACATTACCTTCACCGATTTGTCAATTACTAACCGTTCGACATTTCCCCATTCTCTACTTTTTACACAAAAATAAAATCGAAAAATTAGATATTTTTCACAATGGGAATCACTTGGCAAACCGATTATTTCGATTTATACTACAAGTACAAGGGTCAAAAGATTATGTATGACATTCAAGACCTCAAAATATAGAAAAGGAGCTTGTGAGTATGGAAAAATATCATCGTATCTTCGTAATCGTCGCAGATTCCCTGGGCGTCGGAGCCATGGAGGACTCGGCGGACTTCGGCGATATCGGCGTCAACACTCTCGGACATATCTCAGAAGCAGTGGAGACTCTTCATATCCCCAACCTTAAGAGGCTCGGCCTTGCCAACATCACGCCGCTTAAGCAGACAGGCTCCGTTAAGATCCGGCGCGGATATTACGGGAAGCTAAGAGAACAGAGCAAGGGTAAGGATACTATGACCGGACACTGGGAGATGATGGGGCTTGAAGTGACAAAGCCCTTCCGTACATTTACAGAGACCGGATTCCCGCGGGAACTGATCGAAGAGCTGGAACGAAGGACGGGCCGCACCGTCATCGGCAACAAAAGCGCCAGCGGGACAGAGATCTTAGAAGAACTGGCGGAAGAAGAGATCTCCACAGGACATATGATCGTGTACACCTCCGCCGACTCCGTCCTGCAGATCTGCGGCAATGAGGAGACTTTTGACCTTGAGAACCTGTACCGGTGCT
>OFFP01002481.1_pt1 | contig 10829 bp, 7 predicted proteins | sample 1521431 | NCBI WGS metagenome assembly OFFP01 (sample SAMEA3504104, study PRJEB24116) | mouse gut metagenome | biome: mouse gut; feature: mouse-associated habitat; material: faeces | place: Denmark | collected 2011 | reverse complement strand
CCTGCGACCTCCTGGTCCCAAACCAGGCGCTCTAGCCAAGCTGAGCCACACCCCGCAACATCAAAACCATACGCCCAACCCGTGACGCAAGATTTATTATATAGTATCCGAAGCACATTGTCAACAAAAATTTTATCGAATTTTTGCATGATTTCTTTTACTGTTTAGAACAGTAAAAAAATCGTTACTATGAACGGTCGGTCATAGTAACAAAAAACAGAATGGGTATGGTTTATTGCGTGCAAAGCCTTGACATACTTGCTTTACCATGCTATTTTTGAACACAGTGTAACCTAAGTCTGGGGAAGAGGATTGTACAAATGAGAAGAGCTGACAGGGAAGTTAAAGATGTAAATGAAATGATTGAGATCATGAAGCGGTGCGATGTATGCAGGCTTGCACTGAATGACGAAGGATATCCGTATATACTGCCTTTGAACTTCGGAGTAAAGGAGCAGGGGGGACAGGTGACGCTGTATTTCCACGGAGCGGAGAAAGGGAAAAAATATGAGGTGATCGAAAAAGACAGCCGGGCTTCCTTTGAGATGGACTGCTCACACAGGCTGGTCTCCTCAGAAGAGGATGGACAGTGTACGATGGAGTACGAGAGTGTGATCGGAAAAGGAAATGTGGAGATCGTATCAGAGGAAGAAAAAATGGAAGCTTTGACCATCATGACAGACCACTACCATGAAAAGCATTTTGAATTTCATACAAAAGCGGTTCCCAGAACCGTGGCGATGAAGCTTGTGGTGGAGGAAATGACGGGAAAAAGAAGAGTGAAGGGAGAACATTAAAGAATGAAGTATATTACTTTTGCAATTCCATGTTATAATTCGGAAGCGTATATGGAAAAAGCAATCAATTCGATCCTGCCGGCAGGCGATGATGTGGAAATCTTGATCGTAAATGACGGTTCTACGGATAAGACGAAAAAGATCGGAAAGCATTATGCGGAGAAGTTTCCTTCCATTGTGAAAGTGATCAATAAGGAGAACGGCGGACATGGGGATGCGGTCAATTCCGGGCTGTCTCATGCGTCCGGGAAGTATTTTAAGGTCGTGGACAGCGACGACTGGGTAGACGAGGATGCATTGATAAAGCTTTTGGATGTGATCAAGGGATTCGTCCGGGAAGGGTCAGAGGTGGACATGATCGTATCCAATTATGTCTACGAAAAAGCGGGGATGGAGCACAAAAAGATCATTCATTACCGAAATGTCCTGCCGCAGAATGAGATATTCCGCTGGGACGACATCGGAAGCTTTCATCTGGATCAGTATATCCTGATGCATTCGGTCATGTACCGTACAGAGATGCTAAAGCTATGCCAGCTAAAGCTCCCGAAGCATACTTTTTATGTAGATAATATTTATGTGTATTATCCGCTTCCGCATGTACGTCTGCTGTATTATCTGGACGTGGATTTTTATCGGTATTTTATCGGCAGGGATGATCAGTCGGTGAACGAAAAGATCATGATCAGCCGTGTGGACCAGCAGATTTATGTGACAAAGAGTATGATTTCCATGTATGATCTGCGGCTGATCGGGAGCAGGAAGCTCAAGAAATATATGATTAATTATCTGGCGATCATGATGACGGTATCTTCCATATTATGTATCCGCTCTAAAAATGCAGAGAACCTTCAGAAGAAAAAAGAATTGTGGAAATACCTGCGGCAGAGGGATTATAAGATTTTTCTGAAGATCCGCTATGGTATTCTGGGTCAGACCATGAATCTTCCAGGACGGTCTGGGAGAAAGGTTTCTTCTATGGCTTACAGCGTTGCAAGAAGGCTGATCGGATTCAATTAATGCTCGATGGAAGCGGATTTTAAAATCTGGACAGGAAGCTTATTCCAGAAGATAGAAAATATTGGTTTTTGAAGTATATTTATCCAGCCTGGGGACAGACTATTTATCGAAAGATATAGAAAAAGAAAGGGAGTTTGTTCTATGGCTGTTAATTTTAAGGAAAGCAAGACAAAAGAAAATCTGATGCGGGCATTTGCCGGGGAGAGCCAGGCACGAAACCGCTATACGTTCGGAGCGGAAAAAGCACGGCAGATGAAATTATATTCAATCGCGGATATTTTTGAATATACGGCAGATCAGGAGCGTGCACATGCCGAGAGGTACTATGAACTGCTGAAAAGCCTGTCGGGAGAGACGATATTCATTGACGGCGGCTATCCGGTGGACCAGCAGGAGAGCCTGGCACAGCTGATTCGTGCCGCGGAACACAATGAAAAACAGGAGGCGGACGACGTGTACCATGAGTTTGCCAGGGTTGCCAAGGAAGAGGGATTTCTGGAGGCTGCATCTGCATTTTCGCTGATCGCTGAAGTAGAACGGACGCATCAGCTTCGCTTTGCGCAGGTGGCGGAGATGTTGGAAAAGAACGAATATCTTGCCTGCCAGAGTACCGGAAAGTGGATCTGTACAAACTGCGGATATATTTTCGAAGGGAAGCAGGCACCCTCCTCCTGTCCGTCCTGCCACCATGAGCAGGGGTATTTCCTGCCTTATGAGCTTGCTCCTTATAAAGGAAACAATTAGTATATTGCTGTATGAACTGTAAAACTCTGCAGGATAATTTTTCATCGGCAAGGCGGCTGAATGAGGCGTAGCCGGTAGCTACGTCGAAAGTCGCCTGCCGGCGGTTCTAAGTGCCAGCGACGCTTGTTTAGGATGGAGCGGAGTGCAGACGGGCTGGATGCCCGTCCCATCATTGAATTGGCCGGATGCCGTGCAGCAAGTGCACGGTGCCGTGTGAACTGTAACTGAATAGTAACGGATAGCAACAAAATCGTAAATCTATATCTTGGCAAATGAGGACTTTTGTGCTATTCTTCTATATAGATATGAAAAGAGAGGCTGGATTTATGTTCTGGAAAATGACAAATCTACAATTAAAAAAAGGCTACATTTTTCCGATTAGCGGGGATAGTGCGCCTTTTTTCAGGAGGATTTGCAGCAGAATGGGTACTTATAAGCCGGATTTTTGAAGGCTTATGCTTATCATCCGCCAAATTAGAAAAGCGGCACATTATCTCCTTAACGAGTCTGAAATTACAGTTAAGGAGATTTTTTTATGCAGAATATTCAAAAACAAATATCGAGATTATATTTATCAACTGTGCTTGGCAGTTTGTCGCTGACAGGTGCATGGGTGGCGATTCTTGCGTCACGGGGGTATACATTAGTTGAAATTGGCTTTGCGGAAACCGCATTTCATATCACCAGTTTGATATTGGAGATTCCATCCGGCGTACTTGCCGACGTATTTGGAAGAAAAAATATGCTGTTCGTCAGCAGCATTATGAGGATGACCGGCAACATCATTATGATATTTTCCGGCAATTTATTTATGGTGTGTATATCTATGATGTTCCAGGCGGCAAGCTACAATTTTTCATCGGGGTCAGGGGAGGCCTTGGCATATGATTCGCTGAAATCAGTGAAACAAGAGGTACGCTATGAAAAGTATGCATCAAACCAACTGATTTTATATCGGCTTTGCGGCGGAATCTCTACTTTATGTGCCGGCTTTGCGCTTTTTATCGGATATCAGGCGGCATATGGAGCAGACCTTCTGATTGGGACAGCACAGATGTGGATACTTTGTTCATTAAGCGAGGTACGATGCTGTGAACATGAAAAAAATGAGCAGGGACTCCAGCCGGAATCTGCGGTACATAGTCAGAAAATCCGAGCCGCTATACTTGCTATAAGGTCCGAGCTCATATCCTGCTTTCTTACGAGTCTTGACTTTATGAAAAAGGAAAGGAGCGCCGTCCTTCTTATGGTCTGTAATTCGATGGTCGGTGCGGTTGATGTTTTACTGCTGTTTTTCCTGCAGGCAAAGCTTCCAAAGGCCGGTCTGCCGGATCACATGCTTGGTTTCGGACTGTTTTTCATGCAGCTCGGCGGCATTCTCGGTGCGAAAACTATACTTAGATATAAGGAACTGCGGTATCGAAGCATAGTTGTGATCACTGTTTCACTTGCGCTCTGCGGTGTACTGGCTGAGTATTCCGGAATGTATCTGCTTATGACAGCTGGCGGTTTTGCCGCCGCACTGGGTGATGATGCCCTCCAGGTCAGAACAAATACGATTCTGCAGGATATGTTTCCGTCAGAGCAGAGGGCGACCTTGATTTCTATGGAATCATTTATCTTTTCGGTGATCATGATCGTATTGTCACCGCTTGCCGGAATTTGGTTTTCACGTTGGTGAGCAGAGCGGATCATTAGATGATCTGTGACGGCATTAATGCACGGGCTGTTTTGAATTTGGGGAACGGCCCGTTTTTTCATATATAGAAAAGAAGGTTTGGCATCAGATTCGCACTTTGCCGGAAACCGGCATATTGTAAAAGGGTGAAATATGGAAAGCGGCGGTGTGTTATGGATAGCCAGAAAGCAGACAATCAGTTAAATCTTGCCCTGGATGCTACAGAGGAAGAACGGCGGAAATCTTTGGAACTGGATGTAGGATATGACCCGGTTGACAGGAAGTGGGAACTGATCATTAAATATTCCGGTGATCTGGAGGAGGTCCGCCTGATCGCGGAGTCTGTGACGGAGATGGCCAATGAATATGCGGTCATCGTGATACGGGAATCCAGAATCTCTGAGTTGGTAAGGATTCCGGAAGTGGAGTATGTGGAAAAGCCGAAGCGGTTATTTTTCCAGGTAGCAAACGGAAAAAGAGTTTCCTGTATTAATCCGGTACGACAGGTTCCTTTTTCTTTGAGAGGGAAAGGGATTCTGGTGGCAATCGTAGACAGTGGAATTGATTACAGCTTGTGGGATTTCCGCAATCCGGACGGTACGACCAGGATTCGTGCGTTATGGGACCAGTCGATCACAGGGAATCCGCCAGCGGGGTACTCGATAGGAACGGAATATACACAGGAACAGATTAATGAGGCATTGTCAATGGTAAATCAGCAGGAGAGAAATCAGATCGTGCCAAGCCGGGATATCTCCGGACATGGTACGGCGGTGGCCGGGATTGCGGCCGGGAATGGGCGGCAGCGTATGTCATCAGAGAATATCCGTAATAGGGAGAATGGGGGGCAGCCAGGTATGCCGGCGGATGAAGGGAATGGAAATGGCATTCAGGCGGGTATGCCAGAGGATACGGGAACCAGCGCGGGGATAAGCTACCGTTCCGATAGTTCGGCTGTGGCGGAGCAATATGCAGGTGTGGCTCCGGAAAGTGAATTGCTGATCGTTAAGATGGGCAGTCCGCGCGCGGATGGATTTCCTAGAACAACAGAACTGATACAGGGTGTTGATTATGTGATCAAGAAAGCTCTGGAGCTGCGGATGCCGGTGGCAGTCAATATCAGCTTTGGGAATACGTATGGTCCTCATGATGGTTCGTCATTGCTGGAACGATTTCTGGATGATATTTCTAATTATTGGAAGAGCGTGATCTGCGTAGGTACCGGAAACGAGGGAACCAGTGCAGGGCATACGGCTGGGCGGATGCGTGAGAACCAGGAAGAAGTAGTTCAGCTTGGGGTGCAGACGAATGAACCGGCGCTGAATGTGCAGATCTGGAAGTCCTATGTAGATCAGGCGGATATCTCCCTGGTCAGCCCTTCCGGTGTTCGGGTGGGACCGATTCAGGAGATCCTGGGACCCCAGAGATTTGTGCTGGGAAATACGGAGATATTGCTGTACTACGGGGAACCCAGCCCTTATAGTGTTCGGCAGGAGATTTTTATAGATTTTCTGCCCAGACAGTCTTATATTGACAGCGGAGTCTGGAAGATCATACTGACCCCCAGAAAGATTGTAAACGGAGAATACGAAATGTGGCTCCCAAGCCAGGGAGTATTGAATGTCGGAACGGCATTTTTATACCCGGAAAGCGGGGCTACGCTTACGATTCCATCTACCGCTTCGAGGGTGGTTACGGTGGGGGCATATGATGCTTTGAATTATGCGTATGCAGATTTTTCCGGAAGAGGGGCAAGGACGGAATATACGGCAGGGTATGAAAATGTGGCAGCCTTTAAACCGGATCTGGCAGCGCCGGGAGTCAATGTGATGACAGCAGCTGCAGGAGGCGGATATGCTCCGGTGACGGGGACCTCATTTGCAACGCCGTTTGTGACAGGAGGTGCGGCGCTGCTGATGGAATGGGGGATCGTAAGAAATAATGATCCGTATTTGTATGGGGAGAAGGTGAAAGCTTATTTGAGGCGCGGGGCAAGGGCGCTGCCGGGGTTTGAGGTGTATCCGAATCCGCAGGTGGGGTATGGGGCGTTGTGTGTGAGGGATAGTATACCAGTGTGAAGATGGAAGCCCATAATTTAGTAATCGCTTTATTAATCACATGTGTGATTAATAAAGCGATTATTAAGTGTTGATTAAATTGACGAAAAAGGATATACTTTATGGAGAGGAGGTGTACTGATATGAATCTTGGTATGGAGACAGAATTGGTTGAATTCAAAAAAACAACAGGAGAATTAAAAGAAGGCCTTATTTCTATCGCCTCTATGTTGAATAAAAACGGAAAAGGAACTTTATATTTTGGTGTAAGGAATGATGGTGAAATTATAGGACAACAGATAGGAGACCGTACCATGCGGGAAATATCCCAGGGTATTGCAAATGCAATCAAACCACAGGTTATTCCAACGATTATTGTGGAACTGTGTGATGATAAAAATATAATAAAAGTCACTGCTGAAGGAGATGAAAAGCCTTATTCGGCATATGGAAAATATTATATGAGATCAGCGGATGAAGATAGAGAAATATCACCGCAGCAGTTACGTCGTCTGATGCTTAGTATATCAGATTCTATTGTAAATATTGAGGCGAATAATCAGGAACTAACTTTTGAACAATTAAAAACATTGTATGCAGGAAATAATCTAACACTTCGGGAGAATACTTTTCAGCGAAATTTAAATCTTCTGACGCGAGATGGGACTTATAATTTGATGGCAGGTATTTTAGCAGATGTGAATAGTTATTCCATTAAAGTGGCAGTGTTTCGTGGAACAAATAAAACGGATCTGGTCAAGCGGAATGAATATGGTTATAAGTGCATGCTTGTGGCTGTAAAACAGGTGCTGGATTATATGGAAGCATTGAATGATACCATAGTAGATGTGGGAGGAAGTCTTAGAGAAGAAAGAAGCTTGTTTGATTTCTCATGTTTCAGGGAGGCATGGCTGAATGCATGTTTGCATAATCGCTGGTCAAGACAGACGCCGCCGGCGGTATATATGTTTGATGACCGTATTGAGATTATTTCAGTGGGAGGCTTACCGGAGGGACTTACACTGGAGGAGTTTTATGAGGGGAAAAGTAAACCAGTGAATCTCGAACTTCAGCAGATCATGGTTCAGTTGGACTATATTGAACAAACAGGGCATGGAGTTCCATTGATCGTATCCAGATACGGAAAGGAAGTATTCGATATAACAGAGAATTTTATTACCGTGACAATTCCATTAAATAAGACTGAAAGAACAGAATCTGCTCTGCTCCAAAACAAAAAAGTGTTGCTTGAGGATAGTGATGAAAAGATAGTTTCATTAATGAAGGAAAATAGCAGCATTAAAGTAAATGAAATCAGCCGGCAGGTTGGGTTGGGAATGACTACAATTACAAAAAGAATTCGTCAGTTGAAAGAAAAGGGGCTCATTGAAAGAAAAGGTTCTAAGAAAAAAGGATATTGGATAGTAAATATAAAGTGACAGGTGAGATGATGAGGATTATATAAATGAATGTAGAAGCCTATGATTTAGATTCACTTCGAAAGTTAGTGAGAAGCCTTCAGGATGAAAACAGAAGATTGAAAGAACTGCTGGATAAGGCCGATATTGCTTATGAGTCAGAAAATGTGTTTGATGAAAAAATAGAAAGCATTGAAGAGTACGATTCTGACCAGGGAGGACGTATTCAAAATAAATATATTACAGAAGAACTGGCAAATAAATATTTTGCAATGTTTTGGGGAAGAATGGATGTTTATGCCAAAAGAGGCACGAAGGGAGGATATTTTCCACAGTGTGATCATAGATGGAATGACCGAATATGTCCGAAACAGCGTGGTGAAAAAATCAATTGTGAAGCCTGTGAGAATAGGAAGTGGACGGAACTTAAGCCCAAGAAAATTATCGAGCATCTCCTTGGATATAGAGAAGATGGTGCGGATGTATTAGGCGTATATCCATTGTTCCCAGATGGCACATGCCGATTTATTGTTTTTGATTTTGACAATCATGAGAAAGGTGCTGAAAAGACAGATTTTGCAAATACGAATGATGAATGGCATGAAGAAGTGGATGCTTTAAGACTTATCTGTGAAAGAAACGGCATCACACCATTAGTCGAAAGATCAAGGTCAGGCAGAGGTGCGCATGTATGGATATTTTTCAAAAAACCGATATCAGCTGCTCTTGCAAGAAATTTCGGCTTCCTGCTGTTGAATAAAGGCTCAACTTCGATTAATCTGAAATCTTTTCATTATTATGACCGAATGTATCCGTCTCAGGATGCTGCAAGCAGTATTGGAAATCTCATTGCATTGCCGCTGCAGGGACAGGCACTGAAAAATGGAAACAGTGCTTTTGTTGATAAAAATTGGAATGCTTATCCGGATCAATGGGACATTTTGCTCAATCATACTCAAAAACTGTCAAAAGAAGATGTAGAAAAATATATGTCAAAATGGCAGACAGAGCTTGCCAGAGAAAAGGGAATGCTGGTTCCTTCCATTTCCGGAAATCGTCCAAAGCCCTGGAAGAAAAAAGAGGGATTTGTAAAATCGGATGTTGTTGGAAAAATGCACATAGTTCTCGGGGATGGAGTATATGTCGATACATTAAATTTGATGCCGCGTCTGCAAAATCAGATTCGAAGTATGGCTGCTTTTGATAATCCTGTGTTTTATAAAAACAGGCGACTTGGATATTCTAATTATTACAATTTCAGTGCCGTTTATATGGGGAAAGATCAGGATGGTTATATCTGTATTCCAAGAGGACTTCGGGATGACCTGCTTAGTTTCTGCAAAGAAGCAGGTATTGAGTATGATCTTTTAGATTACAGAGAAAAGGGAAGACCTATAAGAGTGTCTTTTCATGGTGATTTAAAGATGCAGCAGAATCTGGCGGCACAGCATTTGCTTGCATTTGACTATGGGATTCTCAGTGCAGCTACAGCATTTGGAAAAACGGTAGTCTGCAGCTATCTGATTTCAGAAAGAAAAGTGAATACACTTATTTTGCTTCAAAGTAAAGATTTGCTGGAACAGTGGGTGGATGAGTTAAATAAATTTTTAATCATAGACGAGGAACTGCCAACCTATCGAACAAATAGCGGGAGGGAAAAGCGTAGGAAAAGTGTGATTGGAATTTTGCATGGCAGTAAAAATACTTTGACTGGTATTATTGATGTGGCCATGGTCGGCTCCATGTATAGTAAAGGAAAATTCAATGATTTTGTTAATTCTTACGGTATGGTTGTGATGGATGAGTGCCATCACTGCGGTTCCAATACATCTGTGGAAGTGATGCAGAAGGTAAATGCCAGATATGTTTATGGTGTGACGGCAACGCCTAAAAGAGGGGATAATCTGGAGAAAATAATCCATATGCTTTTGGGTCCGATCAGACACAGCTATACGGCAAAAGAGCGGGCAGTTGAACAGGGGATCGGGCACTATGTATATCCGCGGTATACAAGGGTGGTTGATACAAATGAAAGTAAAAATGGTATTAATAGTGCATATGCTTTGATCAGTACGAATACTGTTCGGAATGAAATGATTCTTGCTGATACAAGAATTTGTGTGAAAGAAGGAAGAACCCCTGTAATTCTCACAAGGTACAAAGAGCAGGCGAAATACTTGTATGATAATTTGCAGAAAGACGCAGATTATGTGTTTATCCTATATGGAGATAACAGTGATAAGGAAAATTCAGAAGTCAGAAGAAAACTAAAAGAGGTGACCAGGAATCAGAGTTTGATTTTGGTGGCAACGGGTCAGAAGATAGGAGAAGGGTTCGATTATCCGAGACTGGATACTTTGATGCTGGCTTCGCCCGTTTCTTTTGCAGGCAGACTTGAGCAGTACATTGGAAGATTGAATCGTGACTATGAGGGTAAAAAGGAAGTCATAGTATATGATTACGTAGATTCTCATATCCGGGTTTTTGATAATATGTACTCAAAAAGGCTGCGTACCTATAAGCGAACAGGATTTCAATTGATAACGAATCGTATTCTTTCAAAACAGACAGTAAATTCAATTTATGATTCCGGGAATTACATGGATGTATTTGAGAGGGATATTGTTGAGGCGGAAAAGAAAATCATTGTGTCCAGTCCAGAACTTACGCAGGATAAGATAGAGCGTTTTATCTATCTTGTCAAGGCAAGGCAGGAAGCTGGAATAACAGTGACAGTCATAACAATAGAACCACAGAACATATCTTATGGAAGTCCGGAGTTTTGCCAGAGATTCATTCAAGAAATGCGGGAAAGTGGCATTCAAGTCATCGTAAAGGAGGATGTAATCGAACATTTTGCTATTATAGACGATGAACTTGTGTGGCATGGAGGAATGAACTTGCTGGGAAAAGAAGATGTATGGGATAATCTGATGCGTATCAGGTCTGATCAGGTTGCAGCAGAACTGCTGGGGATTGCGCTGCAGAAAACTTTTTCAAAAAACGGAAGGTAGAGTTTGGAATTCGTCTGGAGCACCGGACAAATACTACGCCGGATTTTTATGAAAAGCTGCCGATTAAATTTGCGGCAAATGCAGTAAAGCGTTCCGGACGG
>OFFP01002473.1_pt1 | contig 10883 bp, 9 predicted proteins | sample 1521431 | NCBI WGS metagenome assembly OFFP01 (sample SAMEA3504104, study PRJEB24116) | mouse gut metagenome | biome: mouse gut; feature: mouse-associated habitat; material: faeces | place: Denmark | collected 2011 | reverse complement strand
GTATTTTGCACAATTTTCTCATCCCATTTCACAGCACTTTTCACATATTTTTCAAAACATCTTGACATTATTCATGACACATCTTATAATGACGCTTAGAAATTAGCTTGTATAAGTTCATGATTGGATGAGCGTGTCTACCAACTGCCGTAACAGTTGACTACAAGTCTTCGGAATACCCGAAGATTTTTAGTTGATTGTTACGGCAGTTTTTGTGTTTCCATAATTTGACTGCCGGCATGGAAAAACAAATCTGACGCGTTTGGCATATGCATCTTCCTTTGCGCACGGAATATCGCAATTTCTGTAATGATAAAGACAGCGCTGTAAATACGCTGTCCTGTTCTGAACAGTTACATTCATACCAATCATGCAGCTTATCTGGTCAGCGTACACGCTGACGCTATTTCACACAGTAAAAACAAACTACGATTTAGTGCATTAAAAAGTCCCCGCAGCCAGCTTCGCGGGAATAAATTTGGAGGAAAAATCATGAGCAGCTTATTGATAAAAAATGCTTCTGCCATTGTGACCTGTGATAAAAATGATGCCGTATTGGAAAATTCCAATATTCTGATCGTTGACGGTGTCATTACATACATGGGCCCTGAACCTCAGTCAGCGGATGAGACCATTGACGCTTCCGGCTGTATTGTCTATCCCGGATTGATCAACACGCATCATCACCTTTACCAGACGTTCAGCCGGAATCTGCCCCAGGTGCAGAATATGGAGCTGTTTGACTGGCTGACAACACTCTACGAGATCTGGAAAAATCTGGACGGCGGCATTATTTACCACAGTTCCATGGTGGGAATGGGCGAATTGTTAAAGACTGGCTGTACCACCTGCTTCGACCATCATTATGTATTCCCCGGCGGTAATTCCGGAACGCTTCTGGAATCTCAGTTTGCCGCGGCAAGGGAGCTGGGGATCCGCTTCTACGCATCCAGAGGAAGTATGGACCTGAGTAAAAAAGACGGAGGGCTGCCGCCGGACAGCGTAGTCCAGACCGTAGATGAGATCTTAAAAGATTCCCGAGATGCGGTAGAAACATACCACGATCCGGCGCCGTTTTCCATGGAAATGGTGGCGCTGGCCCCCTGTTCCCCGTTCAGCGCCAGTGAAGAGCTCTACCGTCAGTCCGCGATCCTGGCAAGGGAGCTGGGCGTGCGCCTGCATACGCATCTGTGTGAGACCATAGATGAGGAAAATTACGTACTTGGGAAATATGGAAAACGTCCGCTGTCCTATATGGCGGATATGGATTGGGTCGGAGACGACGTCTGGTACGCACATGGAATCCACTTTAATGATGAGGAGCTGGCGCTGCTGGCAAAGACCGGAACCGGTGTCGCGCACTGCCCCATCTCCAATATGAAGCTCGCCTCTGGTATCTGCCGGATTCCTGATATGCTGAAGCTCGGGGTTCCGGTTGGCCTGGCGGTAGACGGAAGCGCAAGCAACGATGGATCTAATCTCCTGGAGGAACTGCGCACGGCATTCCTTCTGCACCGTCTCAATTCCAGTAAGCTGGCCCCCAGCGGATATGATGTGCTGAAGACAGCCACCAACGGCAGGGCAAGGGTGCTGGGCCGTGATGACATCGGCTCTCTGGAAACAGGAAAAGCAGGAGATCTGTTCCTGATCCGCCGCAGCCGCCTGGAGCTGGTCGGAGCTGACCTGGATGTAAAGTCTATGCTGGGCACGGTAGGCATAAAGGGTGCTGTGGACTACACCGTCGTGAACGGAAAGGTCGTGGTGAAAAACGGGGAACTTGTGGGAATTGATGAAGAAAAAGAAATCAGGGCCGGCAGAGAACTTGTCAATGATTACCTGAACCGGATCTGATCGGCCAAACCCCTGCGGCATTTTGAAATGATATCCTGCCGGGATATATGAGATACCTTTTGGCTGTGCTTTATCGGATTCTATATGAGGAGGATATAGATTATGAGTGAAATCCAAGAAAATAAAACCAAAAAAGAAATCGACCGGGAAATGGTCTACCAGCTTGACGGAAGGCCGGGGCTGGCTACAGCTGTTCCGCTGGGCCTGCAGCATGTACTTGCCATGTTTACTTCTAACCTGGCCCCCATCCTGATCATCGCAGGCGTATGCAGCCTGTCCGGCGCCGATACGGTCATCATGGTGCAGTGCGCCATGTTTGTATCCGGCCTGACGACATTTATCCAGTTATACCCACTGAGGCTTGGAAAGAATTATCAGGTGGGTGCAAAGCTGCCTATTGTAATGGGAACCTCGTTCACCTTCGTCCCCACCGCCTCCGCCATCGGAGCGGCAGGCGGGATCGGAGCTGTTTTGGGCGGCTGCATGGCGGGAAGTCTGGTGGAAGTATTTATGGGCTTTTTTTACAAGTATATCCGCCGCTTTTTCCCGCCACTGGTCGTAGGCTGTACCCTGGTCACCATCGGAGTCAACCTGCTGGGGATCGGCGTAGACTATTTTGCAGGCGGGGCGGGAGCCGCTGATTACGGCTCCCTGCAGAATCTCGGCGTAGCATTCTTCGTGCTGGCCATTGTCATCCTGCTCCAGCGCTTTGGGAAAGGGCTTGCAAAAAATTCTGCGATTCTGATCGGACTTGTAGCAGGTTATGTTCTGGCTGCGATCTTGGGCATGGTAGATACATCGCCTATCGCAGACGCCAAATGGTTCGGCCTGCCTCTTCCGTTCCAGTTCCATCTGGAATTTCAGCTGCCGGCAATCCTGAGCTTCGCAGCATTATTTGTAACATCCGGACTGGAAACCATCGGAAATACTTCCGGAATCACGATCGCGGGATTTGACCGGGAGGCTACGGAAAAGGAAACCTCCGGCGCCATTCTCGCAGATGCCCTTGGTTCCACGACGGCTGCCATCTTCAATGCGCTGCCGAACACTGCTTTCGGTCAGAACGCAGGAATCGTCTCCATGACCAAGGTGGTCAACAGATGGTGTATTGCAACCGGTGCGTTTATCCTGATGATATCCGGATTTTTCCCGAAACTGGGCGCCCTGTTTTCAGCCATCCCCAACGCGGTACTCGGCGGAGCGATCATTACCGTATTCGGCATGATCCTGATCAATGGGATTAAGATGATCTCCAAAGCCGGATTCAGCGAAAGAAATATTCTCGTAATGGGACTGACTTTTGCATTCGGAATGGGCGTACCCGGACACCCGGAGGCTGTTGCACAGCTTCCGGCGGCGCTGCAGTTTATTTTCAATGATCCTGTTACGGCTACCTGTATCATAGCGATCCTGGCAAATATCCTGTTTCCGCTTAAGGACGAGAGCGATATTGCGAAGGCAAAGGAAGCGATGCTTGGATAGGTCTGAGAAACAAGTGACCGGCCGATCTTTCGTACTCAGCTCGTAACCACTTGTTATGAATAATACAAGGGATTTTTAAAAAACGGCGTATTCCTCTGAGGATCCAGAGGAATACGCCGCTATCTGATTTTATTCCGATTGTACAGCAGCAGCTTCGTCCTGTAGACATTTTTTCTCCTCTGTGATATGATATCCCACGGAAAGGAGGTGGGCGCTATGCCTGCTCTGAATGTTTTTTTATATATGTTTGCAGATTTGGTTACCGGTCACGCCATATTTGCGGTGTACTTGTTCATCATTATGGATGAGCACGGACGGAATCGTCTGAAAAAGCTGCCCGTCCTGCTGCTCTCTCCTCTGACAGTCTCATGCATTGCCCCGGCTTTCTGCACGGATATTCCCGATAACTCGATCCTGCACTACTGCCTTTACTCCTGTATGATCCTGCTGATGTGCACGCTGTGGGTACAGTGGGCATGGCATCTCGGATTTTGGCAGGCCTTTGCCGCCGCCTGCATGGCAGGTATATTCCAGGTGGCTGTGTCCAGCCTGTGTCAGGTTCTTTCCTTCAAGCTCTCTGTTCCCCTGCTGCAGGGCTCCCAGTTTGCAGTGGTATCGGCCGTCTATTTTGCCGTTGTATTGAGCACCTCTGTCCTGTTGTATCGCCTGCGTTTCGGAACCTGGTTCCGGCTGCTGCTGATGGATGAAGGCAATCAGCGCCGCACCGCCCTGCTCCTGTTCGCGCTGGAAGCTGCAATGGAGACTTTCCTCCTCCTGCAGAGCGGGGTCCGCTCGGATTATCTGGCTCAATATTACTTCCTGACGCTGGTGATGGCTGCGCTGATGACCGGTCTGGTGATCCATCTGGCCCAGCGGTTCGAAGCTGCCCGGCAGCTGGAAGCCCAGCAGGACACGATCGCCCGGCAGCAGCTTTATGAACAGGATCTGGAAGCCATCCGCCAGGAGGTGCGCAGGTTCCGCCACGACTATAAAAATCTGCTGGCAGGCCTGTCACAGGCAGCAGCCAACGGGGAACTGGATCAGCTGCGCGCTTCCCTGTCCGAGCTGGATGCAGGCTTCGACAGACGCATCGGAGAAAAAATCCAGGTCTCAGTACAGATCGGTAATCTGCTCATTCCCCAGGTGAGGAGCCTTCTGCTGACCAAGCTGGCAGCGATGGGCGAGAAAGGGATCGACTGCCGCATAGAGGTTCTCTATCCTATAAAAAAGGCAGGAATCGATGTGTGGGATTTCGTGCGCTGCCTGGGCATTCTCCTGGACAATGCCGCCGAAGGAGCTTTGGAGACAGTTCTTTGACCACGCACTCAAATCTCTCCAGATCCATCTTTGTCGTTATCTTAAAATTACCTTCGTCCCCAGGAATCATAGCAATATCCATCCCCGCCATAACTGCTGGCTCTGTAGAACCGTTGATCTGCAGAATCTTATCCGGCAGAAGCCTTCTGTTTGCTTCATAATATTTTCCCAGCCGAAACACTTCCGGCGCCTGCCCCGCAAATACCTCGTTTCTTTTTACCAACGCGGAAATCGTCTTTCCATCTTTGCTGGTATAAACAGTATCCTTCATAGGAAGTACCGGAATTACTCCGTCATGCCCCCGGACTGCCTTCAGACATTCTGTAATCTGATGTTCTGAAAGCAACGGCCGGGCAGCGTCATGTATAAAAATGCAGTCCCGATTATCTGCATAACCTTTGATATCCTCTAACCCCTGTAAAATGGAAAGCTGGCGATTTGCCCCCGGCAGACAAAAGCCCTGAAATTTTTCTGCATGGTCATAAAGAGAAATCCATTTCCTGATCTCTCCCTGCCATGCAGGCTCTGCTACAATGTGAACCGCATTTATATTCTCATGGTAAAACAGCTTCTCCATCGCATAGGCAATAACCGGCCGGCCTTCCACGCTGAGGTACTGTTTCGGGATGCTTTCTCCAAGCCGGACGCCCGTCCCTCCTGATAATAAAAGAGCGATGTTCATTTTATTTTCCTTTTCCGTATCTTATTAAACGGCCGAGTGGCCATAGTAGGGTACCCTTTGATATACCGGCTGAATAAAATACTCATAAAATTCATATTTTGAATAATCCATATGTATCTTATAAAATCAATCATGCTTCTGGCATTTATTGTAACTTTAAAAATCCATTTTTGAAATCAAGTCAATGACTCTGCTGCAATATCCCCATTCATTATCATACCAAGTTATCAGCTTTAATTTATTTCCCTCTACGGTAACCCATCGTGTATCAACAATGGATGAAAAACTTGATTTTCTACAATCAATCGATATGATATCTTCCGTATTCAGGGATACAACCTGGCTTTCGATTTGATTTAACAACTCTATAATCTCACCCTTTGATGATTCCTTGGATAAAACAACTGACATGTCGGCAGATGCAACAATCTGTGTGGGTGTTCTATATGAAAAGGAACTAATTTTATTCTTTAATTCTGGTATAATTCGTTGTATTACCGGGCCAACCGTTGTTGTCTTAGGAATCAATGTATCTACAGATGCTCTTCCTAATGGGAAATAATCGCTCATTTCTCCCTCACGCTTTTGCATTCTTACCGGTGCATCCATAATGTTTTGATACGAAAGCCACGGATGCAGAGTAGTTAAAAAGCAATAGTCTATTCCAATACAATCATTTATCTTTCCAAGGAGTGGTATAGTCGCGTTAGCATCGCATATACTTGTAGAAATAATCTTGTCTTTATTCACTTTCCATGATTTGCCATTATATCCCATTACATACGTAAAATCTGAATCAAAAAAAGTATTCGTTATAATACAATATTTTGCTCCGTATTCAAGGCACTTTCTTGATGACACGGCACAAGAATCTCTGCCGGAAGACTCAATCACAACATCGAAGTCAAACTTATCTCCATCCTCAAAAAAGTCTCTTTGACCATACACTTTAAAGCGCCATTTTTTTTGGTCATCAAATACACAGACAGTATCATCATCCTCCTTATATACATTGCCATCAAAAGAACCATATATTGTATCAAATTTTAATAGATAAACCATATTATCAATCGACATGGCCGGATCATTTACCGCTACACATTGAGAATTATTTCCTCTTTCCCAAAGATTACGAAAAACACATCTTCCGATTCTTCCAAATCCGTTAATTAAAATCCTTTTCATGATTGGCCTCCCACCGAATAGTAATTATTTTATTGTTCATTGCCTTTTTCCGAAAAATAGCGCTTTTCTGCCAATGCCTGATTAATCGGAAATGTTTTCTCGTTTTTCAAAAAAACGCAATTATAGCAATAAGTACCATTTATCTCGCCTTGCAAATGTTTCCTTCTTATTTCTCGCATAACATCTGACCTCCAAGCTTCGGCAAGCGATATTTCTCTCAAGTCCGCAACAGCCATTTCATATCCAAAGTCAACACAACAAGCATCTAGCAACCCCTCGCATGTGACATGGAAGCGATTGAATAACATTCCGCATGGCAGCCCTCCCCCCAAGGACTCAAGACTTTCTGGAGAGATTATCCCTTGGTGTATCATGGATTCCGTATCAAGCCAGCCGCCCTGAATCTTACAGTCCCATACATATATTTTATCAACCAATTCTCCATATTCTTGATATAGTTCGTCTATATTATTTTTATTCCACTCTGTTTTAATGAACGAAATAAACACACCCAGATCTTTTATTGCGTTCTTTTTTTTATATTCATTCAGTTCAATCACATTACGCTTCACCTTGTCAAAATCATCCCGTCCATGCATCTTTTTATATTCATAACGATTTGAACCATTTATTGAATATTTAATGCTGTCAAGTCCCGCCTCATAACATTTTTTAACTTTTTCTATATTTGCCAGTGTTCCATTAGTAGTAATGTAAATATATGTATAACCCAAATTCTTTGCAGTCCGTACATAATCATCCACATCATCCAAAATAAATGGTTCCCCAATCATATAAAAACCCACTTCTCTTGTTCCTAGTTCATATGCTTGTTTTAACACATCAAACATCAATTCCTTGTCACATTTTTTGCGCGGACGCTTCATTTTCTCATAGCCACAAAACAAACATCTATGGTTGCAAATATTTGTAAGTTCCATTTGCATATTTGGGGGAAAGGGAGGAATTTCATCATAAACTATCTCACGGTCTTTCTGAAGTATAACTTCTTTTTTTTGTAGTTCTGATCCCTGATGTGAATTTATCGTACATTTTTTAGACGACTTCATATCTTGCCTCCTTTAACCATTTTTTATTGACACAATTCCTCAATGGTTTTCCTTCAATCAGTCTCTTGACGGCTTCAGCGGCTTTTCTGCGCATCTCAATACGGCTTTCCTCTGCATAAAATGCTGCATGTGGAGTTATTAAAACTCGGTTTTTTATATCCTCTTCTTGATTTATATATGCACGAATGAGATCATCCTCTATATCCGGAGGCTCACACTCAAGCACATCTGTTGCAAATGCGCGTAGTCTGCCGGATTTTAGTGCGCGATATACTGCTGAATTACTCACAACCCCTCCCCGTGAAGTATTAATAAGCATAAGTCCTTTTTTAGAGTGTCCCAAAACATCATCGTTAATCATTTTTTTTGTTTCGTCTGTAAGTAGTGTATGCAGGCTTATAAAATCAGATTTCTCAAATATATGATTCAAATTATAAATCTGAGTGCAATGAATTGCTTTCTCATACCCATCCGGAACATATGGATCATAGAATGACACATTCATCCCCAACGCTTTAGCTCTTAAAGCCATGGCAGTCCCAATTCTGCCGCACCCTATAATGCCCATATTTTTCCCACTAATCCTTGGAATAAATCCGCCAATTTCTGCCAGCCAATTGCCATCAATATCTTCTATCAACTTCTCATGATATAAAGGTATACTCCTATTAAGGGAAAAAAGAAGTGCAAGTGCATGCTCTGCGACATCTTCTGTACCATAATCCGGAACATTTAATACTGGAATACCCTTTTCTCCAGCATAAACATAATCCACACTATCATATCCTGTTCCAATTCGAATTATCATCTTACAATTTTCCAATCGATCAATTATATCCTTATCGATAAAAATATGATGCCAAACCATGACTGCATCCAGCGAGCCGATATCATCGGGCAATTCTTCCTTATGCGTAGCCCTATAAAGATTGATCGAATGTTTTTTACCTATAACCTCTTGTTCTATTTCAGCTTCTATTGAATAATCAAAAATTGCAATACGCATTTACACATCCTCTGTAATATAATTTTTATTTGTATGGTGTTTTTTCTGTACTGAACCCATGTTTCTTTAACCAATACTCTGTTTGTGCAATTCCATAATCATGGTCAATATCAAGGCCACCTTCTTGAAACAAAGGCAACGTTTTTCTCCCCATCCATCTAAACGGCAAAATTCCATATTCCTTATCCATGCATCTGTCACGCAGTACCCATACTGAGCAATCGCAAAAATAACATGCCTTTGCTGAGTCACGGTCACAGGAAGCACTGTCAATTTTGTTTACATCGACATATGGAATCAAAAATCCATCATCATCAATTGCTTTAGCTCGTACAGGCGAATATTCATTATACAAAGACACAGAAACTGCACTATCCAGAGTGGGATTGTTCCAAAGTGCCTCTATCCCCTTGTCAATTATACCTTGTGAAATTGTTGCACTATTACAAAATAGAAGAACGAATATTTCCTGTCTGCCCATTCTTTCGCATATTTGATTGTATCCATTGACTACCACATCTTCAACCAAGGCTGAATCCGTACATAGTTCAGGGGCTCGTTCCATAATTTCCACCCCATTTCTTTTCCCTACTTCTTTTATATAATCTGCATCTGTACTCAAGAAAACCTGTCCTACATGCTTGGAATTTCTTGCAGCCATAATCGGATACTCCATTAATGGTCTTCCTAAGATTTCCATAGTATTCTTACCTTTAACACCCCTGCTCCCACCTCTACCAATCAAAAGAACCGGAACCATTTCATACATTTTCGAATCTCCTTTCCAAACACTTTAATCTTTTTTCTAACCTTATACGAGTAGCCTTTATACATGGCTGTTCATAGAAGTTTATCAAAATCAGCCCTTTCGAATATCTCAAGATATCCTCCTCTTGTTGCGTTATAAATTTTTCTTCCTTCTTCTTCAAAAATAAACCGTGCCGATTCAAAGGATTTATTTAATTTGAGGTGACTATCTATTTTTGTATAATCAGGCAGCAATTCCCAGACAGCATCCTCTTCGCTATTATAAAAATGCTCCACTTTTTTTGTTTCCATCAGAGATGCTCTGTAATGGTCACAGCCTATTAAATAAACTTCTTCGAAACCTAAATAATACGCAATTTGAAGCATCGTATATACCGTCCCTCTCCCATCATAATGGCATATACTTACATCTTTGCTGAAACGAGTGTAATGATTGTTGTCCGGTTGCTCCGGCAAATGATATAATGGGATCACATTTTCATCATTATTATAAAGTACCGTGCCATTGCAAAATGCATAATTATAAAAACTGCATACTTTAGGCGTTACATTTAATATATTTCTCGTATCGCTTCTTAACACCCAAACATCCATCATGACATAAAAATCCGGCCGCCATTCTGTGTTCCTAAATACATTATAAATTTTATTGCACGCAAAAGTAATTTCATGATGTTCATGCAGTTTATCCAGATCCTCTATCCTTAAACTTGGCCCGTTTCCAATCAGAAAGCAGCGTTTACCTCTGTATCTATCCTTTAGTTCTCTTACCTTTGGTGAATGAAATTCTGGAACAAAGTCCGCAATATCAAAAAGATCTATCGTCGTAATGTCGCTCACACGCTCATATTCATTACATATCTCATTGTCACTCCGTTTAACGGCACATAGCAGACAATCTATACTGCCAATAAGAAGATTCAACGTCCTCTCTGCCGCTTCTCCAGGATGTGCCACGCAGACTACATTTTCTCCTTTACCGACTGAACAAATCAATCGCAACAAAGCATCGCAAACCTCTGGGTATGCATAGATAAAGATTGTATTATATGCTGATAAATCATAATGATAAAATGATCTAACCAATGAAAACGGCAGATATTCCCATCCTTTGCCGCTATATATTGGATTATATCTTGGAAAATCCAACATCTTTTCTTTGCAAAAAATTTTATGTATACTCAAATCCCACACAAAAAAATCACTAATGCCACTCCTTCTAAGCTGTTCTGCCATTTCCAAAGCATATTTAGTCGAGGCCACAACAATGAAAACATCCTCTTTTCTTTTTAGAAATTCCGCATAGCTAATAACTGGCTTACCACCTAACTCCACCTTTTCTTTATTATTACAGAAGAAAAACTCAATTAATTCGGTTCCCAGTATATCTATAATCTGTTTGGCTATATCTCCTGCTCCAAATATCGCCAGCTTTTTCATGAATACCTCCACAATATTATTCTATTTTCTTGCTATTTCATCCAAAAAATCTTTCACGGAAAAAAATTTATTCTCTATATAT
>OFFP01002467.1_pt1 | contig 10901 bp, 7 predicted proteins | sample 1521431 | NCBI WGS metagenome assembly OFFP01 (sample SAMEA3504104, study PRJEB24116) | mouse gut metagenome | biome: mouse gut; feature: mouse-associated habitat; material: faeces | place: Denmark | collected 2011 | reverse complement strand
TCGTATGACTTTCAAAATAGGATTTGTCTGGTTTTTTCGTTGTTTTTTGCGTTTCAGAAAAAGGATCTAATCCAGGATTGCTGCCTTTTTTCGCTAATTCTTGGTTTTTCTTTTCCATTTTTTCTTGAAGTTCAGCCATTTCTTTGGTGTTTTCTTGGCTTGCTTTTGCTTGATAATGAGCGATAATTTGTTGATCCAGATAGTTATTTAATGCATCGCTAACAAAAGGATACGCAAATGCACCTATTCCAATAATCAGTAAAAGAATCATAAAACCATCAATGATACGACGTTTCTTTTTTGACTTCATTGCTTCCTCCTTAAAAATAAAGCATGAGAGCCTGGGACAGTGATTGGCCCAGGCTCTTTGTTTTTCTAAAAATTTCTTCGGTGATGCTAGAAATTAAGCATTTTCTTTTCTACGTCTAGCAAAGTAGACTCCTGCAATAAGTAGCAAGACTGCGCCACTTCCTAAGTAAACGTAGATTCCTTTGCCACCTGTTGAAGGTAAGGTACCTTTGTGTTTGTTTGGTACTTTTTCTGGTGAAACTAGGTTTTCTGTTGTGCCATATGATTGTTCATTGACCACAAATTCAATCCGATTTGTTAACAAGACATAATCATCAGGAGCTACAGTTTCTTCTAAATAATAGGTACCGTATTTAAGCCCTGTGATATCAACTAATCCATCAGCCGTTGTTGTAAAAGTAGTTGCTTCAGCTTTTGTTTTCACCCAAGTTGCTGCTTTCGTTGTTTCATCGATTTTCAAATAATTTGCTGTGTCGCTGTTTTGATCACGGACGACAAAGGAAGCTCCCGCCAAGGCTTGTGTCGCTGTCACATCGCCATCGACTTTAATGAAACGTTTCCCACCTGTCACAACTTCAACAGTTGGTGGTGTTTGGTCGTCGGTATGACCGTTATCAACATTCGCCTCATTTTTAAAGCCTTTCGTAGGATCTGCTTTTTCATTTAAATGCATAAAGTAAACGAATTTTAGTGTGCCGCCTGGTGTTAGCGTAGGAATATACGCTGGATTAACGGCGACAGTGAAGCCATTTGCTTGTTCAGTCACTTGATAATTTTCAGGAGCAATCACTGTATCCCCATCATATAACGCATAAGCATACTCTCCAGAAGTCACGTTATCAAAAGTTAAGGCTGCATCATGTTTATCAACTAAATTGAATTTGACGTATTTATTAGCGTCGCCTTCTTTGTCTGCAATCCCCAATGGAATATTTACAGAAATTTGATATTTAATTTTTTCGCCAATTGCCACATCTTTACCATCTAAGCTTGGTGTTGTTTTATCAACTTTAGAGGTATCATTTTTGACTGTTTTTTCAACAGGTGTTTGATTGTTTGCTTCAATTGTAAATGGTGTTTTTGTTTGATTTTCAATTAATTCTGCATTATTTGGAGCTTTTACTTCTTCTAAAATATACGAACCAACCTCAAGATTTTTAACTGTTAATTCTCCCGTTCCATTCTCTGCTTCTGTGAAATCATTTTCGCCAATTTCATAACTTTTCCCAGTAATAAAGCGTTTTGCTTGTTCTTTATCCGTTGTCCATGTATATAATCCATCTTTGACTCCTTGGATATATTTTACTGTGCCTGGTGAGCCTTCGCTTTTAGAAATAACAAATTCTGCGCCATTTAATCCTTCATTTTCAGCAGTTCCTACTTTTTTCACATGTAAACTACCATCATTGGCTACCACATTTTTAGGATAAATATGAACAACCGCTAATTCTTCTGTTCCATATTTATAGGAACCATCTGTTTGCTTGATCATTTCGTAAACTGGGAACGCCACCACCATATTCGTAGCAGCAACTACACCCTCTTTTGGTTCTTCTTTAATGGTATACACTGCATCTTTACCATTTTGTTTTTTAGGTAACTGAACAGTGACATTCCCATTTGCATCGGTGGTTCCTTGAGCAACAGGTTTCCCAGGAGTTAAACTTTGGACAGCTTGTTTAGCTGCATCAACGCTTGCGCCTGCCGCTCGTTGCTCGTAAAATTCGTTCGTCACGTTATAAATACTAAACGTCACATCTGCCAGTCCTTGATATTTATCAAACTCGCTCATTTCTTTCCCGCTATTTTGAATAAGCGGATCTGGTAAATCCGTCATTTTCTTTTTGTGAATCACGAGCTGTGCGCTCTCCCCATTTTCTTCTGCAAATGCAGTTGTTGTCCCTAATACACTTGTGAAAAGTGGCAAAATTAGTAACAAGGTACTAACGGTGTACCAAACTTTTTTTAATTGCTTCATTTTCTCTCTCCTCTTTTTTGTTTTTGATAAAATAGCCAAATGACTACCATCCCAATGATTAGCAGGCCTGCAATCGTCAACCAAATAGAACGTTCTTCATTTGTTTTTGGTAAGAAGCCTGACTCTTTTACTTTTTTATTGATTACATGTAACGGTGCTGTTCGTTGTCCGTTCGTTGCATAAGAATTTTTTCCCACCGTAAAAGGAATTTCTGTTTGATTCAGAAGATAACCTTTTGGTGCAGAGATTTCTTCCAAGAAGTACTGGCCATCTTTTAAGCCTTTAACTGAAAATTCACCGGCTTGATTAGACGTGAATTTTTTAGCTAATGCTTTTTCTTTTTGCCAACGATACCCGTTTGCTGTTTCATTGAGGTATTCCCCCGCTTGATTTTTGACGATAAAAACAGCCTCTGGCAAGGTGATTTTCGCATTTTCACTATCAACTTTGACAAAAGACTTGCCGCCTGTACGAACTGTGGCTCTTTTAGTCAAGGTATGTTTGTCCGTGACTAATTGTCCTTCGTTGTTAATCGCAGTGTCAGGTTCAGCGGTCTTTTCTAAACGCATTTGATACGACACAGTCATTGTTTGATTTGCAAAGTTTTGTAAGTCTTTAATTGAAAAATCAAGCGTAAATCCATGCTTTTGCGTCGTCAGTGTGTAACCTGTAGTAACTGTTTTTCCAGCCACTTTTACCTCAATTGATTCTGGTAAAAGTGTCAACGTTGTATCCGCCTTATCTGACAAACGGAATTCCTGATATCCTAAAATATTCGCTGGAATCTGAGTCGTTAACTGATAGTTAATGTGCTCTCCTTGATTAAAGCCTTGTTGCTTATCGAGTACCGTTTTTTCAAGTGGTGGTAAGTCATAGGCATTTTCTTCATTTTTTGGATATAAATGAATATGCGTTAACGATTGCCCTTGTGGATCTTGAACAGGCAAAATCACTACTAGGTTGCTAGCTTTTTCCTTTACCACTTCTGGTGCTTCCGCTTCAACAAATAAATAGGCTTTATCTCGTTGCTGCGAATCTTTGCTAGCTAATGAAAAAGAAACCACTCCATCTTCTCCATTTATTGTCTGTGTTTTATCTTCTGCGATCGGTTTTCTATTTGTTGCACCGGTTTCTGCTAATTGACGCTGTGCCTCTTGGACCGTTTTTCCTTCAGAACGAAGCTGATAAAACGGATCCGTCACATCATAGACTTGATAAGTGACGTCATTTAAGCCCCGATAATTTTGAAGCAGCGTTCCCTCTTCCCCTGTGTTTTGCTGCTGTTCTGGTAATTGACCATCAGGGAACAATAATTTGTGCAACGTAACTTGAACGCTTGCTTGCGATGCCTCTGCTAATGCTTGCTGTGAAAACCCGAAAAGAGCGAGTAGCATGACGCAAATACTTAACCAACGTGCGTTTTTCATTGATTACACACTCCCTTCTGGTCGTCTAATAAAGAGATAAACACCCGCTATCACGAATGTACTAATCGCTATCAAGTAAAACCACAAGCGTCCTATGCCACCAGTTTCAGGTAAAGGAACCTTTGCTTGGTTCGTAACGTCTAAAGTAATTTGATTATTCTTCTCTCCAGAATTTAAAACATCTGCTACTTTTTCCCCATCTATCGTGACTGAACCATCTTCACGAATTATTAATTCGATTGGTTCTTTTAACCCCTGATATCCTTCTGGCGTAAAGGTTTCTGTTAGAACATATTTCCCTGGTTTTAAGTTTTCAAAAACAAAAGTATCCGTTTCTTTGCCATCTTTTGGTAATTCAATATCCGTATCTGGTCCTGTTAAACGGAATTTCGCTCCTTTAAGTGGCGTCTGATTATCGGCTTTTTTATGAACTGTTAAGTCAAAAGGTTTCAAATTATTTTGATGTGTCAGTGTCCATTCTGGCGCATTTTCTTCAATATTTTTGCCTGCATAGTGAATTTTCCCATATTTATCAACAGTAAATTCATAATTTCCAGCAAGAGTGTCGTAGCCTAATGGTCCTGATTGTTCCACCATTCGATACTCACCAGGTTCACTAATTTTAAAATAGCTCAATCCTGTAGTATCTGTTTTTTGAGTTGCCACAGTTTGGTAACTTCCTTGAGCATTTTTTCTTTGCAACGCAAAAGTCGCCTCTGCTAAGTTCACTTGTTTGCCATTTTGCATGGTGTATTTTCTAATTCTGATTGGCAAAGAAGAAAATTTATTTTCAATTTCCAATGGAATAACTTGATTTGTGGTGGTCACTTCTTGTCCATCGATGCTTACTTTGCCTTGCTCACTCACCTCAATTTGCCAAGTCGTTTTCTTGCCTAACTCATGTCCTGCAGGTGCTTTTACTTCAGTTAATGTATAGCGTTCCCCTTTTTGTAGGCGCACATCTTTTGGCAAGGAATAGCTACCATCTTTATTGTCCACTAATGTTGTTTGAACATTTTTACCACTCAATTCAAAGACGGCTCCCACTAAGTTTTTCTCACCTGAGGAAGAATTTTTGATTACTTTTAAATCTAATGGCTTGAACTGCTTCGTGTTTTTCCAAGTAGTATCGTCGATTTTTTCTTGACTGTAACCAGGAACTGCTAATTCACGGGTTGTTTGATAATTGAAAGCTTGTCCTTGATTGTTGTATTGGGGAAGCCCAAGAACTTCTTGATAGCTTTCATCCGCGGTTTTGGAAAGTTGGGTTACATTTTTGCGCTCCCAACTATTGCTGGTATCATTTTCTGGTTTTGATAATTTAATATACCCAGTTTGCCAGTTGGCTGTGTCAGTTACTTGCTTTCTACTAATTTCATAAATCACATTATCTGGCCGACTTGTCGGGTCTTGATCATACTCTTCCCAGATTTTTTTCACGTTTAACTTCACGCCAGGTGCTTTTCCCGAAGGAACCCCAAAATCAACTTTTTCAGGGGCCGTGGCTAATGGCTGAAACGTTGTCCGACCATTCATTTGATACCAAAAATCAGGTTTGAAGTTTTCTGACTCTGTTTGAATACGTACTTGATAATGAATTTGAATTTCTTGCCCTTTACCCAAATAAATCTCATTACTATTAATTGTAGCGCCTGTTAGCGACACTTCTGGTAATGTTTGAACCTGAACAGGACCCACACTTTTCATTGATAATGTATTTGGCTCGTATTTAAAAGGTTCAGCAATTGGATCAACTACTTTTCCGTTTACAACCGTTCCTGAAATCTGAACGGCTTTTTTCGCTAAATAATCAGAAATGTCTGGTGCATAATCCGCGGATTCATAATAAAGGTCTCCATTTTCATCGGCTGACACCATCTCACGCATTTTATCTTCAACTTGTTGTTTAGATAAATTAGCTCGTGGATCGCTTTGCAATTGAATGCCCAATCCATGTATTTCAATCCCACGTTGTTTTAAGGCCATTGCCTCACCTATCGTGGCGATAAACGTACTGTTAATCCGTTTATTGATATTGTTTTGATCTGGCGCATTATAGCTACCAGAGATATAAGAAGTGCTACCTGGTTGATCTTGTCGATTCGTAAATTGTGTCCCGTAAAAGCGACCATCCGCCTCTGTTTGAACTCGACTCACTTTATAAGAGAAGGTTGGGACGCCATCCGTTAAAAGTACAATGACTTTCTTATGTCCATTTGGCGTTGCTAACATATCACCAGCATCTCTTAATGCTTTTTGAGTGAAAGTTCCTCCTCTAGTGCTACTTGGCGTAATATTTTTAATTGGATTTTTGACTGTATCAAACGGCCCCATTTGAATGGCGTTGTTATTATAACCGTCACTTGAGTAGCCAACATAGCCCATGTTGATGTTATTGGTAATACCGCTATCTGCCAATGTATCAACAAAACGGTTCACTCCTTTTTGAACTTCACCAATCCGATTGTTTTCATTCATACTACCGGACCAGTCAACGACTAAGACCAAATCCAATGGCGTGATTTCTTTCTGAACATTCCCACGCACATTAAGATATACATCAAAAAGCCCTGGTGTTGTTGTTTCTCTAGCATATTTTCGGATGGCATAATCGGCTTGGTCTCCTGTACCGCCATACTCAATATAAGAATTTGTGCGATTAGTAGGGTCCCCATTCCAACTCGTTTGGCCGTCCCATTGTGCACTACCGTCTTTATTCCCTTGATGGTTTAACACATTTTGATTGCCTGTGGGCTGCCAATTAGCTGTCGGATAAGTCCCAGAATTATCCGTCGTGTATTGTGGTGCAATTAAAGGCAGTGCCAGATTCGCTCTCAAAGTAGCTGGCGCCATTCTTGCTTCTGCAAATGGATTGGTTACCTCTTCTGTTGCGGTCGGCTGTTCTGTTTTTTCTGGAGCCGAATCATTTTTGTTAGTTTCTTTCGTATTTTCTGGTACAGTTATTTTTTCTGGTTCAGTTGATTCTTTAGCAGAATCCTCTACTGTTATTTTTTCAGAAGTAACTGAAACATCATATTCGTTGTTTTCATACAATAACTTAGGTGGCTGAGCTGTTTGAAGCGAACTTTGCTCAACAGCTAACGAAAGCTGTACCGGCTTTTTTACTTGTGCGTCCAAAGTCAGATAAAGCGTACCATTAGTCACTTGGTAAGAATATCCGTCTTTTTCAATTACAGCAGTATCCATGAACTGTGCATTTTTCAATTGAATTTCTCGTTGTAATGGCTGCTCTGTTTGGTTGAGAAGATTTAACTCGATATTAATATTCGTTTTATCATTCTCATCTGTTATCATTTGAGCGGATGTAATTTCAACTTCTTTGGCTGTTTCTGCATAGCCAATGAGCGGTATGAAATAGGATGAGACAAGTAAAAAGACTACGCCGAAAACCCCAAATTTCTTTAGTAATTTAATGTCTGTTCTCTCCTTTCTTTTATGAATTAACAGTTAAATTAGAATTGCCTAGCACGTAAAATTTCATTATTCTAATCTGATAATTATTATACAGAGAAGGAGCTCATTAAATCACACCAGCTTTCATACCAAGCGGTTTCATTTCTGAAATTGCGTTATTGTTTCGATGATTGTTTCATTAAAGTAAAGGACTTGGGGGGAAACAATATGATTAGGTTTTTAGAAAAAAATTATCGGAAAATGGAAGAAATCATTCGTGTCTTATCCATTTCTGATAAATGGATGACTAAAAAAGAACTTGCAAAATATATTGGTAGTTCTGAGTCTACTTTTATTCGTTATATTGAGGAGATTAAACAGCGTTGGGGCGAAAGTTTAACCATTAAAACATCGCATAAATTAGGCTATCGTTTAGAAAACTTTAATGTGTCCTTATATTTAAACGTGCTGACGGATATGGCAAAAACGTCAACGACCACCCAATTGCTCCATGAGTTTATCCAAAATCCTGGCAAAACCATCGAATATTATTGCGATACCATCAATATTAGTCGCTCTTCTTTTGCTCGAAAATTGAAGCAGTGTAATCAGGTCTTGGAAACTTACTCTCTTCGCGTTATCGTTGATCAAGGCTATCAATTAACTAGCCAAACAGAAGAATTGCCTTTACGTATTTTTACAACCTTTTTCTTTTTAATGTATTATGGTCATTATGAATTGCCTTATCAATTAGATAAGCAGGAAATCAAACAATTAATGCGTCGTAATCAATGCCAATTAAATATTATTAGTATGGATAACAGTTATGAACACGATTTCTTTATTATGTATTTTATTGTTGATTTATTAAGAGAGCATCAAGGATTTCAACAACGTTTCCAGAAAAAAACAGATAAAAAGAGTCCAATCAAAATGGAAGATTATCTTTTACTCAGTCGTCATTTCACTGGACTCAGCCGTGAAACCTATCGGGAAGTTCTCCGATATTTTCAAAGAGGCGCTTTTCAGCAATACTACTCCGAAGACCAAGAAGTCATCAGTCAAAGAATACGTGAAAATTTAAAATTTAATGCTTTTTCACAGATTGAACAATTAACAGAAGAAGTCGTCGACTTCGCTGTTCACTTGTTAACCTGTCTTTATTTGTTTTCTCAATTAGTGCCTTTTGACACCTCCGAATTGACACAAAGGGCCACCTTTTTCACTCGACAAATTCATTTTACTCAGCTTCACTTATATGCACGATTAAAAGCAGAATTGCATTTCTTTTCCGCTCTTTTAGAAACAAATCTATTAAACTATTCATCTTCTTATATTTTTTGGTTGCTTAATACTTTTCCAGAAATTAACCAGAGTTTCGACTCAAAAAAGATTTTGATTATTAGCGACATGGGCCTGAATCATAGTCAATATATTGGAAACTATGTCCACGATATTTTAGCTTTGCATCGGATTCGTTCAAATACGTTAGCAATTACGGAAGAACAATTAGGTGACCATCGACTCGAAGAATTTGACTTGATTATTACCAATCAACCAATTATTGAAACCAGTGTTCCAAGTATTTTAATTAATGATGCTATCTTATTTTCTAACAAAAGAGAATTGCTCGATTTATTAAACTTTTAACGTCTTAATGGTTTTCCCTATCTACCAAAAAGATAGCCCCTTTATCAAGAACCGCGTAATGTGAGGTGCCATCATACAGAAGATATTTTTATTTTTCTGAAATAAAAAAGAAAATAGGACATAAGTCGAAATGACTTATGTCCTATTTTCACTCTTAAGATAATCAGCTAAACGAAACCAGCAAATTAAATTTCTGATTGATTCACTGGCCATCTTGTGTGACTTTTACTTGGCAAAATTAATGTAATGAAGATCACTAAAGTACCGATAAAAGGAAGTAAATAGAATAAAATCCACCAGTTACTGTGGTCGCGATCATGCAATCTTCTTGCTCGAACAGTAAAGTTTGCCAACCAAATTAAAGCAGTCAGCAAGAAAAAGATAATGGTCACAGTATTCCATTCTTTAATGATTGTTCCATCATTGGGTGTTACTTCAATATATCTGTAAACGCCCGTAATTGCTGAATAAATCCCTAACACCAAATAATTAATTAATTGTGGCCACCAATATTGTGCTCGTGTTGCTGACGCATTCATTGTTGTAATATTATTCCAGTATTCTCTATATGCGTTAAACATATTATCACCCCCGCATTAACTATTACAGAAGTCTTTCGTTTTGTCAAAGAATAACGTTATTTTAAGCTGCTTAATGACACGTCCATGTGCCTTCCTTAAACTCACACGAAGCTGACTCTTCAGAAGAAGGAGTTAATGAAACTAACGGTTGCTGTTGTTTTTCTTCTGCGAGAATTTTTTGAATAGTTTGGCTGATTTGCTGTTTCGGTACTGCACCATTAATTAGATATTTTTGATTAATGATTAGTGCGGGAACTCCTTGTAAACCATAAGCAGAAGCTAGCGCAAAATCTTCTTGAACCGCCGTCCAAACAGCCTCGGAAGCAACAGCTTCTTTCCATAAAGCAAAATCAATCGTTGTCTCTTTTACTAGCTTCTCAATTACTTCTGGCTCTTCAATATTTAAACTTCTCACAAATAAACCTTCTTGTAACTTATCAAACAGTAACCAATAGGTGTCTTGGTTGCCAATGTATCCAGCTGCTTTTGCTGCTAATAATACATTCTTTGATGTTGGAAAATCAAATCGTTGCTTCCTCATCCCTTCAATATTAAAACGATGCTTTGAATCGTTTTGATTGGCATGCACCCAATGCGTCAAAACTTCTTCTTTTACTGCTGCTCGTGAGCCAAACATTGTTTCAAAATCGTTTGCTGACCATCCTAACGCAAACGACCGATGAATCAATTCAATTTCAGGAAATTCTTGTTGAATCTCATGCATGCGGTCAGACATTGGAAAACAAAAACTACAAATAACATCATGGAAAAATTCTATTTTCATCCTTACCCTCCAGTAACTCTTTTTTCAAAACAGATTGAACTAAATTTACCATTTTACTTACTAAAAGTAAACAAATGAAGCCAATTAAAAGAAAAAGATGAAACAAAATGCGCTATGGCTTTTGTCTCACCTGTTCTATCTACTTATTCTGATGTGTCCATTCCATTACCCGCTCACCATTCGTATCTAATTCACCATTAAATACAAAACCGAGTTGCTGATACAACCGAATTGCTGAGCTGTTCGTATCATAAACACTCAAGTATAGCTTGTTTGTTTGGTATTTTTCTATTAGCTTTAACATTAAAAGTCGACAGGCTGCTTTCCCATAACCTTGTCCTTGGAACCGTTGATCAATTAAAAAGCGGTCTAGCCAAACGCGCCCATCTTGCCAACGTCCATACATGGCATAGCCGATTAATTGATTGCCGTCATAAATCCCTGCCGATTCCCATTCTGGAAATTGGTCTGATTCTTTTAGATTTTCTGCCATTGATTCAATGAAGGTTTGTTGTTCAGCGAAAACTTGTAGGTTTTCCACTGCTTTACGATTATCGCTTGTTACTTTTTCAAAATGTATTTCCATTGTTTTCACCTAATTAGTTGTTATTTTCTGCATACTTGTATTCTTTCTTGCTTCTTATTTTAACATACTTATTTCCCTTTGCTTTCTCTAACTCTCTGTGATTATACGTTTCTCTTTTTTATGGGAAATCTTCCCTATAAATGGAGACTCTTTTCAAGAGATTTCTTTTTAC
>OFFP01002464.1_pt1 | contig 10911 bp, 7 predicted proteins | sample 1521431 | NCBI WGS metagenome assembly OFFP01 (sample SAMEA3504104, study PRJEB24116) | mouse gut metagenome | biome: mouse gut; feature: mouse-associated habitat; material: faeces | place: Denmark | collected 2011 | reverse complement strand
GCGGAGACGGTGCTGAGGGCCGCCGCGGAGAACGCCCTGTTCATGGACCGCCATGTAGGCAGGGGCAAGGGGCCTCTGCCTGTCATCCCCTGCGGCGATGTGCCCGCAGGCAGAGCCATCCAGGACACGGACCAGAAGCAGTACATAGAATTCGTAAAGGCCCTGGACGCCTACATCGCCGGAAAATACAAAAACCTCTCCAGCCGGTCGGTGGTCGTCTCCGAGGATTCCATGGAGAAGATCGTCTGTACCTCGGACGGCTGTGACGGGCATATCTGCGCCCCCAGGAGCCATGTGTACATCGTCCTGGGCGCAGAGTCCGCCTCCGGCAGCCCCCTGGAGCTCTTCCATCCCGCGGGCGGTTCCGGCATCTTTTCGGAGAACTTCACCGATCCGGCCCTGCTCTATCCCCAGATAGACGCCCTGTACGAGAAGCTCATGCACAAGCGGGAGGGCGTCCATGCCCAGGCCGGCTACAAGACCGTAGTATTGGGCGGATTCCTCTCCGGCATGCTGGCCCATGAGGCGGTGGGGCACACAGTGGAGGCGGATCTGGTGCTGGGCGGCTCCGTGGCGGGCCCTGCGCTCCACAAGCGTGTGGCATCCGACCTGGTGACCCTGGTGGACTTCGCCCACACCGCTTTCGGAGCGCCCACGCCGCTGCCTGTGTACCTGGACGACGAGGGCACCCCCGCCCAGGACGCGGTATTGATCGAGAACGGCATCCTCCAGGGCTATATGCACAGCAGGGAGAGCGCCCAGCACTTCGGCATGAAGCCCCAGGGCAATGCCAGGGCCTGGAGCTTCTCCGATGAACCGCTGATTCGTATGCGCAATACCGCGGTGCTCCCGGGAAAGGATAAGCTGGAGGACATCATCGCCTCCGTGGAGGACGGCTATTACCTGCTGGACACCACCAACGGACAGGCCGACACCACGGGAGAATTCATGTTCGGCGTCAGCATGGGCTATGAAATCAAAAAGGGGAAGCTGGGCCGGGCCCTTCTGGACACCACCATCTCCGGCGTGGCCTTCGACATGCTCAAGACCGTGGACATGGTATCGGATACGATGGAATGGGCAAGTTCCGGATTCTGCGGCAAGAAGCAGCCCATGCCCGTGGGAATGGGCGGACCCGCCCTGCGCTGCAAGGTAATGATAGGAGGTCGCTGATAATGAATAGGAGCATTTATATGGAAAAGAGCATTCAGGAAGACATCAGGGAGATCGCCCATAAGACAGGCGAGCGCCTACGGGAGGCAAAAGCGGACAAAGCCCAGTACACCGTAACGGAGACCCAGACCCATGAGTTCAACGTGGACGGCGGGGAGTTCTCCCTGTTCCGCACCCTCTTTGGCCACAGCCTGTCCATCACTGCATACAAGGATCGGAAAAAAGGCTCTGCCTCCACAAACCAGTTCGATGACAGCGCCATAGAAGCCGCCGTCCGGGACTGCCTCAAGTCCGCGGAGTCCGGCGTGGCCGACGAGGCCTACGACATCGCCCCTGCACAGGAGAGCGAGACCTTCCGGGAGGGCGCTTACGAGCCCGACATCGACCTGTTCTTTGAGCGCACCAGGGAGCTGATGCGGGACATCCGGGAGAGGCACCCGAAGATCCTCATGGAGCAGATGATCGTAAGCCACGACCAGACGCACAAAATCTACCGCAATACCAACGGAACGGAATTCGAGGCCTTCCAGGGGGCCTATGCCGTCTCGCTGATGTTCTCCGCCCACGAGGGCGACGCCGCCACCTCCTTCTTCGGCAGCGACATCTATACCGACAGGCTGGACAGGCCCTTCATCGAGCTGGGCTCTCTGGAAAAGGACCTGGCCGACACCGAGGCCCAGCTGTCCACCGTGCCGGTGGAGGGGAAATTCCAGGGCGTCATCCTGCTGACCCCCGGCAGCCTGCCGGACTTCCTGGGAAACATCATCGGCAACTTCGCCTCCGACGGATGCATCCTGGACAAGACCAGCATCTGGCTGGACAAGCTGGGGCAATCCGTGGCGGACAGCCGCATCACCCTCTCCCTGCGCCCCGAGGATTCCCGCATCGTCTGCGGCGAGAGGTTCACCCGGGACGGCTTCCGGTCGAAAGACTATGACCTCATCAAAGACGGGGTGCTGAAATCCTTCTGCCTCTCCCTGTATGTGGCAAACAAGTCCGGCTTCGCCCCCGCCGGGAACTCCTCCTTCGCTTTGGTGGCAGAGGGCGGGGACACGCCTTACGCGGACATGGTAAAGTCCATCAAAAGAGGCCTCATCGTGGGCCGCTTCTCCGGCGGCAATCCCAGCGTCAACGGGGATTTCTCCGGCGTGGCCAAGAACAGCTTCCTGGTGGAGGACGGCGTGGTCAAAGGGGCTGTCAGCGAGACCATGATAAGCGGCAACCTGGCGGACCTCCTGAACAGCCTGGTGGCCATCTCCCGGGAGACCGTGGAGAACGGCAGCAGCGTGCTGCCTTATATGGCCTTTGATGGAGTGGTCATCTCCGGAAAAGAGAGCGGGGCGCAGTAAGCCCCCTGCCCTATATGGCCTTTGACGGGGCGGTCATCTCCGGGAAGGAGAATGGGGCGCAATAGGCGGTAAGCTCCGTCCTATTTCCAATGCGCAGGTCTGCAATATCATAAAAAGCCATGTCAGGGGGGTTGCCCCTTGGCATGGCTTTTTCATCTCCTACTCAGCGAACATGGCCGTGGAGAGATACCGGTCCCCGGTATCCGGCAGCAGCGCCACGATGGTCTTCCCCTTGTTCTCCGGGCGCTTCGCCAGTTGGACGGCAGCCCACACGGCAGCGCCGGAGGAGATGCCCACCAGCACGCCCTCGCTCCTGCCCATGCGCCTGCCTGCGGCAAAGGCGTCTTCATCCGCCACCGCGACGATTTCGTCGTAGACCTGGGTATCCAGCACCTCCGGGACGAATCCGGCACCGATTCCCTGAATCCTATGTGCGCCGGAATGCCCCTGGCTCAGCACGGGGGAGGAGGCGGGCTCCACGGCCACCACCTTCACCTGGGGATTTTGGCCCTTCAGGTACTGGCCCACCCCCGTCAGGGTGCCGCCGGTGCCCACGCCCGCCACAAAGATGTCCACCTGCCCGTCGGTATCTGCCCAGATTTCCGGGCCGGTAGTGGAGCGGTGGGCGGCGGGATTGGCCGGGTTGACAAACTGGCCGGGGATGAAGCTGTTGGGAATCTCCTGTGCCAGCTCCTCTGCCTTGGCGATGGCCCCTTTCATCCCCTTAGCCCCTTCGGTAAGAACCAGCTCCGCGCCGCAGGCCTTCATCAGCTGCCGGCGCTCCACGCTCATGGTCTCCGGCATGGTGAGGATGACGCGGTAGCCCCGGGCCGCCGCCACGGAGGCCAGCCCGATCCCCGTGTTGCCGGAGGTGGGCTCGATGATGGTGGAGCCGGGCTTCAATTTTCCGCCAGCCTCCGCCCGGTCGATCATGGCCTTGGCGATGCGGTCCTTCACCGACCCGGCGGGATTGAAATACTCCAGCTTTGCCAGGAGGCGGGCCGGCAGCCCCGCTTCCCTCTCAATATGGGTCAGCTCCAGCAAGGGCGTTTTGCCGATCAGCTGGTCGGAAGATGTGTAGATATTGGACATAACGGATTTCTCCTCTTATTTCTGTGCGGCGGCACAGGCGAAGCCTTTTTCCAGGTCGGCGATGATATCGTCGATATGCTCGGTGCCGATGGACAGCCGGATAGTATTGGGCCTGATGCCCTGATCCAGCAGCTCCTCGGGGGAGAGCTGGGAGTGGGTGGTGGTGGCCGGGTGGATGACCAGAGACTTCACGTCCGCCACGTTGGCCAGCAGGGAAAAAATCTCCAGATTGTCGATAAACTTGTGGGCCGTTCCCTGCCCGCCCTTGATCTCAAAGGTAAAGATAGACGCGCCGCCGTTGGGGAAATACTTCTCATACAGGACATGGTCGGGATGCTCAGGCAGGCTGGGGTGGTTGACCTTCTCCACCTGGGGATGGTTGACCAGATACTCCACCACTTTTTTGGTGTTTTCAGCGTGGCGTTCTACCCGAAGGGACAGGGTCTCCACTCCCTGGAGAAGCAGAAAGGCATTGAAGGGTGAAATCGCCGCTCCGGTGTCCCGCAGGAGGGTAGCCCGGATGTAGGTGACAAAGGCGGCGGAGCCGGCGGCGGACCCCTTTTGCATATGGCTTCTCCGTGCCCGGTCACTCCACCGTGACGCTTTTCGCCAGATTCCTGGGCTTATCCACGTCCAATCCCCGGGCCACGCTGGTGTAGTACCCCAGCAGCTGGAGGGGGACTATCGCCAGCAGTCCGGTGAAGCAAGGGGCCGTTTTAGGGATGTAGACGGTGAAATCCGCCGTGTCCTCTATGCTGTAGTGCCCATAACAGGTCAGCCCCATAAGGTACGCTCCCCGGGCCTTACACTCCGCCATATTGCTGATGGTTTTCTCGTACAGATTGCTCTGGGTGAGTACGCCGATCACCAGGGTGTTGTCCTCCACCAGGCTGATGGTGCCGTGCTTCAGCTCCCCCGCGGCGTAGGCCTCGCTGTGGATATAGCTGATCTCCTTCATTTTCAGGCTGCCCTCCAGGCTGGCAGCGTAATCCGCTCCCCGGCCCAGGAAGAAGATGTCCCGGGCGTTGGCGAACTTGGCGGCAAACCACTGGATGCGGCCCTTGTCCTCCAGCACGCGGGCGATCTTGTCCGGCAGGGCGGCCAGCTCCTCAATGTATCCCGTATACTCGTCCTCCATGAGTTTCCCCCGCACCTGGGCCAGCTGCACCGCCAGGGCGTACATGGCCATGAGCTGGGCACTGTAGGCCTTGGTGGTGGCCACGGCGATCTCCGGCCCCGCCAGGGTGTAGAGCACACTGTCTGCCTCCCGGGCGATGGTGGAGCCTACCACGTTCACCACCGCCAGCGTCCGCACCCCCCGCCGCTTTGCCTCCCGCAGGGCGGCCAACGTGTCCGCTGTCTCCCCGGACTGAGAGATGACGATGACTAAGGCGTTCTCGTCCAGCAGCAGCCTGCGGTAGCGGAACTCGGAGGCCAGCTCCACCCGGACGGGGACCTCCGCCAGCTCCTCCAGGACGTACTGGGCCGCCACCCCCACATGCCAGGCGGAGCCGCAGGCCGCGATATGGATGGACGAGACGGACCGGAGGACCTCCTCCGTCAGCCCCGCCCCGGACAGGTCGATCCGCCCGTCCTTCAGCAGACTGTTCAGGGTGTCCCGCACGGCGGCGGGCTGCTCATGGATCTCTTTGAGCATGAAGTGCTGGTATCCGCCCTTTTCCGCTGCCTGGGCGTCCCAGGTGATCTCGGTCAGGGGAAGCTCCACCTCGTCTCCATTGAGGTCGTAAAAATGGATCTCCCCCGGGCTGAGTCTTGCCGCCTGCTGATTGCCGATGTAGTACACATCTCGCGTGTCGTTCAGGATGGCGGGCACATCAGAGGCCAGATAGGTCTCCCCCTCCGCCACGCCGAGGATCATGGGTGAGTCCTTCCGGGCGGCGAAGATCTCGCCGGGATAGTCCTGAAACATCAGTGCCAGGGCATAGGACCCTTGTATGCGCACCATGGCCCGGGTGAGGGCGTCCACAGGGCCCAGCTTGTATTTTTTGTAGTAGTAGTCCACCAGCTTCACCGCCGTTTCGGTGTCGGTGTCTGAATAAAAGGTGTAGCCGTGGCGTTCCAGCTTGGCTTTCAGCTCGGAGCAGTTCTCGATGATCCCGTTGTGGACCCCCACCACCTGAGACTCCACCGCGTCGGAGCCGGAGCTCACACCGCTGCCGCTGACGTGGGGGTGAGCGTTGATGAGGCTGGGAGCGCCGTGGGTGGCCCAGCGGGTGTGTCCAATGCCGCAGCAGCCGGCAAGGGCCGCGCCGCCGTCTGTTTTCTCAGCCAGATTGCGCAGCTTGCCCACGGCCTTCACCACCTGGGCCGGCTCATCACCGTCCCGGATGGCCAGGCCCGCCGAGTCATAGCCCCGGTATTCCAGCTTGGCCAGCCCGTCCAGCAAAATGGGGGCGGCCTGCCGCCGCCCGGTAAAGCCTACGATTCCGCACATGATATGTACTCCCCCCGTCGGATCTGTTGTGTTCCATTATATTCCCATCGCATTCCGCTGTCAATTGGTTCGCCTTCAAAACTGCAAGATTAAAATATTAAACTTGCATATAAAGGGGGCGTTGTTGTGCCACATCCTTGTAATATGCAATAAAATATGTTTAAATTGCAAATATCATCTTGACTTTCCTGCTTCTACCGGCTATACTGGCCGTAGTTCAGGCGTGAACAACGGCGTTCCGACCCGGAAGGGGGAGGAGCGCCGATTTCTATTTCTCGGGGAAACAGAAAGGGGATCTCATTTATGGGCTGCAGCAGAGAGGATATCATTCGAATGGTGAAAGAGGAGGATGTAAAATTCATCCGAATGCAGTTCACCGACATCTTTGGCCAGCTGAAAAACGTGGCCATCACCGCCTCCCAGATCGAGAAGGCCGTGGACAACCAGATCATGATCGACGGCTCCTCCATCGAGGGGTTTGTCCGCATCAACGAGTCGGACCAGTATCTCTGGCCCGACCTGGACAGCTTTGTCATCTTCCCCTGGCGGCCCCAGCACGGCAAGGTGGCCCGGCTGATCTGCGATGTGCACAACCCGGACGGTACTCCCTTTGTGGGCGACCCCCGGGGGGTGCTGGAGCGGGTGCTGGAGAAAGCGAAGGCCATGGGCTACGACACCTTCAACGTGGGCCCCGAGGCGGAGTTCTTCCTGTTCCAGACCGATGAGGAGGGCAAGCCCACCACCCGCACCAACGACGAGGCGGGCTATTTCGACCTGGGCCCCCTGGATCACGGGGAGTCCACCCGGCGGGAGATCTGCCTGGCGCTGGAGGAGATGGGCTATGAGATCGAGGCCAGCCACCACGAGGTGGCCCAGGGCCAGCACGAGATCGACTTCAAGTACGCCCCCGCCCTCCAGTGCGCCGACAAGATCATGACCTTCAAGCTGGCTGTAAAGACCCTGGCCCAGAAGAATGGGCTCCACGCCACCTTCATGCCCAAGCCCATCTTCGGCATCAACGGCTCGGGAATGCACACCAACATGTCCCTGTTCCGGGACGGGAAAAACGTGTTCTTCGATGAGAACGGTTCCAAGGGCCTGTCCAGGGAGGCGTATGCTTTCATCGCGGGCATCCTGGCCCACATGAAGGGCATGGCCGCCGTCACCAACCCCCTGGTCAACTCCTACAAACGGTTGGTCCCCGGCTACGAGGCTCCCTGCTATCTGGCCTGGTCCGCCTCCAACCGTTCCGCCCTCATCCGCATCCCCGCCGCCCGGGGACAGGCCACCCGGGTGGAGCTGCGCTGCCCCGACCCGGCCTGCAACCCCTACCTGTCTTTGGCCGTCTGCCTGGCGGCGGGGCTGGACGGCATCGAGAAGGGGATGACCCCGCCGGAGGAGATCACCGAGAACATTTTCGCCATGTCTCCGGCGGAACGGCAGGCCAAGGGCATCGAGGCCCTGCCCGGCTCCCTGGAGGAGGCCCTCCTCGCCATGAAGAAGGACACGCTGGTGATGGATACCCTGGGCCAGCACGTTTCCAGCCAGTACATCGCCGGAAAAGAGGCGGAGTGGGACGAGTACCGCACCCGCGTTTCCAGCTGGGAGCGGGACAAATACATGATGAACTACTGAATTTCCCGGAAGCGAGGTGAGGGCCATGCGGCAGATCGTGGTGGCCTTTGAGCGCCAGTCCAACTGCGACCGGCTCCGGGAGGTGCTGGAGAGCACCGGAGAATTTTCCTGCCTCACCTGCCGAAGCGCCGCCCAGGTGAAGCGGACGGTGGCCAAGCTGCGGCTGGACCTGGTGGTGTGCGGCTTCAAGCTGACGGACGAAAGTTGTGAGACGCTGTATTTCGACCTGCCCCAGCGGTGCGCCATGCTGATGGTGGCCCCCCAGGCCCAGTTGGAGCTGTGCGCCGCGCCGGGGATATTCAAGCTGCCTGCCCCGGTGGGCCGGGGGCCGCTGCTGGCCTCGGTGCGGATGCTGGCCCAGATGGCTCAGACCAGTCAGGCCCCCGCCCGGCGCAACCAGGAGGAAAAGGAGCTGGTGGCGCGGGCCAAAGCATTGCTGATGGAACAGGACGGCATGACGGAAGCGGAGGCTCACCGGTGGCTCCAAAAGCGGAGCATGGACCACGGCGCGCGGCTGGCGGACACCGCCCGGCAGGTGCTGGAGAAATTTTGACCGGGCAGAGACGCCTGACAGAACGGGACGGCGCTCATTGGGCGGCCGTCCCGCTGACTTCATATGCCCCCGAAAAGAGGTTTTCGCTATGAGACAAAAGGAAACGCGGCCCGTGGCCCCCATGTACGACCCCCGTTTCGAGCACGACGCCTGCGGCATTGGGGCCGTTGTGGACATCAAGGGCAGAAAGACCCATCAGACGGTGGACGACGCGCTGAAGATCGTGGAAAAGCTGGAGCACCGGGCGGGAAAGGACGCCGCGGGCGAGACCGGCGACGGCGTGGGTATTTTGCTGCAGATCTCCCACAGCTTCTTCACCAAAGCGGCGGCGGAGCTGGGCTTTGAGCTGGGGGGCGAACGGGACTACGGGGTGGGGATGTTCTTTTTCCCCCAGGACGACCTGCGCCGGAATCAGGCCATGAAGATGTTCCAGCTCATCGCAGAGCGGGAGGGGATGGAGTTCATCGGCTGGCGGGAGGTGCCGGTATGCCCCCAGGTGCTGGGGCGGAAGGCACGGGATAAAATGCCCCGGATCGTCCAGGGCTTCGTCCGCCGCCCGGAACGACTGGCAATGGGGCTGGAATTCGACCGCCGCCTCTATATCGCCCGGCGGGAGTTTGAGCAGTCCAGCGGCGACACCTATGTGGCCTCCCTGTCCAGCAGGACCATCGTGTATAAGGGGATGTTCCTGGTGGGCCAGCTGCGGCAGTTCTACCTGGATCTGCGGGATGAGGACTATACCTCCGCCATCGCCCTGGTCCATTCCCGGTTCTCCACCAACACCGATCCCTCCTGGGAGCGGGCCCACCCCAACCGGCTCATCGCCCACAATGGGGAGATCAACACCATTCGGGGCAACGCGGACCGGATGCTGGCCCGGGAGGAGACCATGTCCTCCCCTGTGTGGGAGGGGGAGCTGGACAAGGTGTTCCCAGTGGTGGACGCCAGGGGCTCGGACTCCGCCATGCTGGACAACACCCTGGAATTTCTGGTGATGAGCGGCATGGAGCTGCCCTTGGCGGTGATGGTGTGCGTCCCGGAGCCCTGGATGAACGACCCCAATCTCTCCCGTGCCCGCCGGGACCTGTACCAATACTACGCCGCCATGATGGAGCCCTGGGACGGCCCCGCCGCCATCCTGTTCTCCGACGGCGACCAGGTGGGTGCGGTGCTGGACCGCAACGGCCTGCGCCCCGCCCGGTATTACCTCACCGACGACGGCCGGCTCATCCTGTCCTCCGAGGTTGGGGTGCTGGACATCGACCCTGCCCATATCCTGAAGAGATCCCGGCTGGAGCCGGGGAAAATGCTGCTGGCGGACACGGTCCAGGGCCGCGTCATCGGTGACGAGGAGCTCAAGGAGGGCTGCGCCGCCCGCAGCCCCTACGGCGAATGGCTGGACCGGGAGCTGCTCCAGCTGAAGGACCTGGCCATTCCCAACCACCGGGTGGAGACCTGCCCGCCGGAACGGCTGGCACAGGTGCAGAAGGCGTTCGGCTACACCTGGGAGGATGTCAAGGACGCCATCCTGCCCATGGCCCGGACAGGGGCGGAACCCACCGCCGCCATGGGGGCGGATATTCCCCTGGCGGTGCTGGACCGCCGGGACCGGCCGTTATTTGACTATTTCCGCCAGCGCTTCGCCCAGGTGACCAACCCGCCCATCGACGCCATCCGGGAGGAGATCGTCACCGACACCGCGGTGTATGTGGGGGATGACGGCAATCTGCTGGAGGAGCGGGCTGAAAACTGCCGGGTGCTCCAGATCCACAACCCCATCCTCACCTCGGTGGATATGCTGAAGATCAAACACATGGACCGGCCCGGCTTCCGCGTGGAGACGGTGTCCCTGCTGTATTTCAAAAATATGCCCCTGAAGCGGGCGCTGGACCAGATGAAGCTGTCCGCCGACCGGGCCTATCGCGGCGGGGCCAATATCATCATCCTGTCCGACCGGGGGGTGGACGAAAACCATGCGGCCATCCCCTCTCTGCTGGCGGTGTCCGCCCTGCAAAAACATCTGGTCCGCACCAAGAAGCGCACTGCCGTCTCTCTCATCCTGGAAAGCGGCGAGCCCCGGGATGTCCACCACTTCGCCGCCCTGCTGGGCTACGGGGCCACCGCCATCAACCCCTACCTGGCCCAGGACTGCGTGGAGGAGCTGGTATCCATCGGCCTGTTGGACAAGGACCCGGGGGTGGCGGTGGAGGACTACAACAGCGCCATCCTCCACGGCATTGTTAAGATCGCCTCCAAAATGGGGGTATCTCCCATCCAGTCCTACCAGTCGGCGCAAATTTTCGAGTGTGTGGGCATCCACCCCGACGTGGTGGACCGGTACTTCACCAACACGGTAAGCCGGGTGGGGGGGATCGGCCTGGAGGAGATTGGCCAAGGGGTGGTGTACAACCACGACCAGGCTTTCGACCCCCTGGACCTGGGCCGGGACGCCACCCTGGATTCCCTGGGCGGGCACAAGCTGCGCTCCGGGCCGGGGGTGGAGGACCACATGTACTCCCCCCAGACCATCCTCCTGCTGCAAAAGGCCGCCCGGGAGGGCAGCTACGAGACCTTTAAGGAGTATTCCGCCCTGGTGGACTTTGCCGACAAGCCCCATACCCTCCGGGGCCTGCTGGACCTCCGCTTTGCCGAGG
>OFFP01002459.1_pt1 | contig 10929 bp, 10 predicted proteins | sample 1521431 | NCBI WGS metagenome assembly OFFP01 (sample SAMEA3504104, study PRJEB24116) | mouse gut metagenome | biome: mouse gut; feature: mouse-associated habitat; material: faeces | place: Denmark | collected 2011 | reverse complement strand
CCGTGGGTTCAAATCCCGCCACTCGGACCACAAGAAATCCTCGCATTCTTCAAGAATACGAGGATTTTTCTTTGTTTTAGCCATGTTTCGCCTGAAAAAGTTTCTGTTCTAAGAACTCGTATTTCAGTTTACCCCAGCAAATACCCCTTACAGGATTTTTTCTGTTTTGGGGTATGTTGATGCGGATTTACAGTTCAGAGCAAAAGCCTTGCACCCATATAAGGGTACAAGGCTTTTAATCTTTAACCACTTTTCTTAATCCTGTCGATGTAGTCCTGCATCCGGTCAGCACTGGCACGTTTCATCTGGTCGGTGACATGACCGTACTTGTCCAAGGTGAACGAGGCCGTAGCATGGCCGAGGTTGCCCTGGACCGTCTTAATATCATCCCCGGACCGGATGGCAGCCACAGCATATGAATGTCTGAGGTCGTGGAAACGTGCGTTCGGAATACCGATAGACGCCACAATCTTCTTGAAATTGTGATAGACCGTGTGGGGCATCAGATGCACACCCAACTCGTTTGTGAATACTAGGCCGCTGTTTTCCCAAAGCTGTCCGGCCTTCAACTGCCATTCGGCCTGCTTGCGCTTCTGACCGCGAAGCAGCTTTATGACATATGCGGCGGGCGTGATAGTCCGCCCCTTGCTGTTCTTCGTGGGAACCAGATGGTAGACGCTGCCGCCTCCAGTCTCCTTCTGAATCTGCTTATTGATAGTGATGATTCCGCTGTCCAGGTCCACACAGTCCCAGGTGAGGCCCAGGACTTCGCCCTGACGCATTCCGGTGAACAATGTGACCAGGAACACGGTTTCGTATGGATGGCCCTTGATGGCCTCCAGAAAGCTCGCTGTGGCATCCTCGTCCAGCGGTTTGATGTCCTTCTGGACGATTCGCGGCAGCGTACAGGCATCGGCAGGGGTTCGAGCGGATGTAGCCAATCATGACCGCCTGGCTCAACGCCTTGTGCAGCACACCATGAATGTTCTTGATGGTCTTGGCAGAAAGAGCTGGCTTGCCGTCTCTCTCCTTGCCAAGATTGTTGTAAAACTTCTGGATGGTATGAGCATCAAGCATATCCAGCTTGATGGCTCCCATCGCGGGGTTGATGTGGTTCTTGATATGCTGGGTGTAGTTGAGGACGGTGTACGGTTTCACACCGCCCAGGTACTCTTTTGACCATATATCCATCCACTGACTGATGGTCATTTTGGATGGCTCTTTGTAGTCATCCTTGTCCAGAGCGGCCACGGCCTCGGTCATTTTCTTTCGTACTTCCCGCTGGGTCTTAGCATAAACGCTCTTGCGGATTTCCTTCCCGGTTCCAGGGTCGATGCCGGTGACAAACCGGGCCTCCCAGGTTCCGTCTTTCCGCTGGCGGATACTGCCCTCGCCACGGGCGCGGCGCTTTTTTTCAGCCATGGTGAAAACTCCTTTACTGTAAATTGACACCAGGCATGTCTCATGATAAAATGGCCCATGCTGCGATGTCTGTGTGTTTTGCCCCTCCACTACAGATTAGACGTTTTGGGAGAGAACTTTCACAATCACACCCGTATCCGCTTGCGGATACTGCCTGTCCAGTGTGTGGAGCCGTGGAGCTGGCCCACACACTGGATAGCAGACGACTTGGAATTACAGATTAGGGATTTCCGTATGGCTTGCTGCCTGTTCGTTCAGCCAGGCTTCAAACTTTTCGCGGGGGACGATGTAGCGGTGCCCGACCCGTAGAGCTGGAATCTTTCCAGCTTTCGCCAATTCGTACAGGCGATTTTTCCCGATGCCGGTGCGTTTGGCCGCCTCGGGAATCGTCATAGTCAGTTCAGCCATGACATTGGACCTCCTTTCCTAGATTCATGTCCGTATCGTTCAAGTAAGATACTTGACGAAGGACCTGCGTACCAGTCCCCGATAGCCATCATTGAGCTTGGGGCAATATAGAGCCTGTTGATTCGCGCCGTTTATCCAGCCTGTCAGATTGTATTCACCAATCAGAGGTTCTGGACCTGGCATAAGATGAATGCCGTGCGATTTAATCTGCGTTGGAATTTTCCTGCTTTTATCCAGACATATCCACTCGGGATTGTCACAGGCAATTTTAATCAATTCCTTGATGAACGTATTGCGCCCCACTGGAGCACCAGAAGGCTGGTTGATACGAAGCCATGCCTTGTACAAGTCATAGAGGAATGTAAAAGGGAGTAAATGCCATCTGCAAAGCGGGAGAATTTCCGCTGTAAACTGCCGCAGAGGGTCATTGTATTCCTTGTACTCTGCTTGCAAATCCAAACATGCTTTAGGAACAGTGAACGTGTCATAGTTCGATTCGAGAACCAGCTTCAACACGTATTCCAGTACGTCCGGTCTATGGAGGTATTCCTGCTTGATATACTTGCGCTCGTGACCTGTAAAGCATTTCGGCATTGGAACCATCAGCATCCGACGATAAAAGGAATCAGATTTATCCTTGATGCGGGGAAGTTCGTTGATACACTGGACAACCAATCCGAAAAAGCGATACGCAATCGGATTCATGTACTTGCGATTGATTTGGATTACATCATGCGTAACAATCGCTTTCAGAATTGCTGCTTTGTCGATGTATGTACCCACATCGTTTTCGTCCACGATGACCGCCGTAGCGTGGGTCAGTGGTTCCAACATGAAGTCCTTTCCCATGTCCGATAAGGGAATACTGGCATAAGTTCCTTCGCCGCAAAGCTGGCGAAGGAGTTCACAGAGAGTTCCCTTGCCGTTGGAACCGGATTCTGAGTAGAGGAGAATAAACTTATCCCAGCTGACGAACGGCCGGATGATTGCTCCAACAATTTGCCAAAGCAGCAGAACAACCTGCGGGTCATCCGAAAGAGAGTTCATCCAGGATACTACATCCCAATCGGTGCCGTCTGTGTCATTATGAATCAGGACGTTCCAGGCATTTGGATTGTAGTTGATACGGCATTTTGAAAGCAGGACTACATCAGGACTAAACGCATGGAATTGCTTGCTTCGATAATCGAAAATGCCATTGTTCACCGGAATGTAATCTGGATTAACGCAACGGGACATTCTAGGTGCGAGGTCACGCAAATGCACCTGGACTTCCTCGAAGTCCCGCTTTGTGATGTCAAAACGAAACAGCCGGATTGTTCTCCGAAGTGTGGCATCATCAGTGGCGTAGAGGCCCATATTGGGTTCATCGGTTTGATAGACCCCCAGCAGGTCTCGGGATTCATCCGTGCTTTCCCCTGCGCAAGAAATCCTGACTACCTTGAAGTACACAGGAACAAGCATAGCAACTTGAACAAGGGAAAGGTTTCTGGGGACAGGGAATTTCTGGCTCCTAACCTTTACGGAATTTTCCAGTTCAATTTCATCGACCGTGCGCGACATCAATTCACTTGCAGCGTCTCTCGGGGACGGTAACTGGTTGGTTGGAAGGGATTTGAGGTGTTCAATATATTCCTCGGTTGCGTCAAGGACGACCTGAGAATAAGAGCGATTAGACATAATCCATCGCCCCATTTCCCAGGCCACCCGTATTGGGTGGATGCGTTTGCCAGATAAAGGTATGGACAAACATGTTAAAGCTCCTTTCAAAAAGAATCTGATTCTGGAGGAAACATAACAATCTCCAAGAGGCTTTATACGCCTTTGTTGATACCGCTTCGTCCTTCATCTGGCGCAAGTTTATCATAGCAGCCAGGAGTTGTCCAGGAAATGTCCAAGCGATTTCTTTGTGAAAATTTGTTTGTAAATTTATATATTTTATATCTAAATAGCTGAAAAATATTGCATGAAAATTTGCACTGTTTTTTCGCGTCCAACTTTCTCGGGAAGAAGCGGTCCGATGTCCAATTTCACTATGAGGCACCATTTACTATGTCCAGAAGAAATTTTTTTGAGGGAGTTTGAAATATGATTGACGATGTATCATTAGTACCATTAGAAGAAATTCACTTGAATGGAGACTCATATTCCCCGACGGAAATTGTTGACGAAATAATCAAGTATTGGAGCATTTCGCTAATAAAGACTGACAAAGAAGATAAGAAAAAGTTTGATTCACTCCGCAGGTATATTGAGAGAGCATTTAAGCGTAAAGGAATATCTCCAGTAGAACCATCTAAAGGTGGCATAAAAAGATATGATAGGAAGAACGTTGAAGCCATTCTTAACAGCACACCCGTCCGAAATCACATCTTGAAAATAAAAAAGGATTGGTATAGTGAACAACTCCGGCGCTTAAATGATTCCAAATCCCCAACAGCTAAGACTATTCAGGAGAATTTGAAAAAGGCTGATTCCGAAAAGCAGGCCATACCTTGTGCGGAGGCTGCCGCAGAAGCGTATTCGGAACATATGTGTAAACTAATCGCTAGTACATATGATGAAGAAATTGCGGAAGCTATTGATGCAGAAATAGATGAAAACGAAAAAATCAAGAGGGCGAAGCAGGAGATTTTGTCACAAGTCCTTGAAGACTTTATTTTTAGAGAAGTTATAAAATTTGACGAGGAAGCATACAAAGCCGACTTGAAAAAAGTACCAGATGCCTCCGATTTATACCCTTCCTTATACCAAGCCTATGCAAATGAACGCCTTTTGGATTTACGTAATTATTATAAATACAGAAACGATGGTGCTTTTGGCGAAACTGCCCTCTCTCAAATGATAAAGCCCATATTAGCAGAGCTGCGCAAGGATATCAACGATGATATCCGAAAAGCGTTAAAAGAAGCGTTTATGTAAAATTATCCGGGATGCCCAGAGACCGGGTTAAAGCTCCCAAAATTAAAAAGGTGGTAGAGCACGACGGTAAACGCCGTACTCCACCACCTTAGTGTCTGCTTGTTCTTATTTGCTAATTCCTTACCAGCCTGTCAACTTTCCGTTCAAAAAATCTGTTCATGCTGGCCGTATCGTTAATATCCGTATTTCCAGATTCCACGTATTCTTTCGCCCAGTCATATGCATGCCGCATAATACAATCCACCGGAACATCAGAAAAACGGGAGTTTTCACGTTTTAAGGAGGCAGCTACTTTTTGGGAAAATTTGTAGAATGCAATCTCCCTGATTTTCTCCTGTTCCCTTGCGGCCTCTCGTTGGGCATTGCTCCGATTGGCTTCTCTGTTCATGAGGGAAATAATGTGCGACATTTCGGGGATGTCTACGCGAATTTCATCCGTGCTATGCGCCTCAGCATTTTCGTTTATGACTATTTTGGAAAAACCATGTTTCTTGCACAGTTCATTCGGCACGAACCGAATAAATTCTCCGTAATCCAGGGTAGTTATACTGGAATCAGGTTGTTCCTGATACTTGTTATAACAGTATTCCACCATTGCGTCATGGATGCTCTGCCGGAGGTCATGTCCTTCCGATATACAGTACATCACATATATGTCCGTTATTCCGTTTGCAGTATTACACGGAACACAATGTAGCTCCCACATGACAATCTCACTCCTTCGTGGTAATATTTGAATAACTTTTCCTGGGATTATTATACCAAAATAAAATGAGATGTCAAATTTTCGCCCAAAACTCAGAACTTTTTGAGATATTTAGAGCATATTCATAAACGAGGAAATTCGATACCTTCTGTTTTAAGGTGCTCCACTCACGAAAAAATTTTTTGAGAAAATCGTAACGAAGTTGCAGCAAACGGGCCTGCCCCCACATCGAGGCAGGCCCGTTCTGTCGCTTTAAATTTGGTGTGATTTCAGAGGTTTATTTCCCTTGGCTGCGATAGAGGAATGTCACGGTCTGTCCACGGGTGACAGTATCGGCGGGGCTGAACGTGTTCGCTCCGGTGCCAGAGGTAATGCTGTTCTCGACGGCCCACAGCACGGCGTCATAGTAATAGGTGCCGGACTGAACATCCGTGAACGGGTTGCTGCTGGCCGCAGGCTTCGGAGAACCGGCAGAGCGCCAGAGGAAGGTCACGGTCTGCGCACGGGTACAGGAGTCATTGGGGCTGAACGTATCCGCGCTGGTGCCAGAAGTGATACCCTTCTCCACGGCCCAGAGGACAGCATCGTAGTAGTACGCTCCCGCCTGGACGTCTTTGAACGGATTCGTGGTAGTCGTGGACTTCGGAGAGCCGGAGGCGCGCCAGAGGAACGTCACGATCTGCGCACGGGTACACGGGTCATTGGGGCTGAACGTCGTGGCGCTGGTCCCGGAGGTCACTCCGTTCTCAACCGCCCACAGCACAGCATCGTAATAGTAGGCGCTGGAGGCTACATCGGTAAAGGGATTCGTTCCGGTGGGCTTGGTGGGCTGTGTAGTGCTGACGTTGGGAACTGTCCCCGCCAGAACAGAGCTGTCAGAGCTTTTCCCGTCTACTTTCAAGGTTCCCTTGGTGTCCAGGTTAGTCCCATACAGCTTGCCGGAGATTTGCGCAACAGCGGTTGTCTCCGCAGAGGTCGTACCGGTCAGGGTGACTTCCTTGTAGCCCTGGTCCAGCGTTGAGGAAAGCGTAATGTCATAGCTCTTGCCCGCACCGTCCACCTGGACGCTGTTGGTGGCCTTGCTGTCGTCCACCAGGAAGGTGACGCTGGAGGCGGCGGTGCTGACGGTAGCGGATTGGTCCACGTTGACCATGGTGACACCCAATGTTCCAGTACCAGTGTTAGATACGGTATAGGTGCCCGTGGGCAGCCACATAGCGGTGCTGGAATTTGCGGCAGTCTCTCCATCCGATGTAGGAGCGATGTTTAGGAGCGGGAAAACCTCAGAACTTACGACGGTTATTTCTCCATTTTTCACAGTAGCGACCGTATTCCCGGCGCTATCCGTAATCGTTGCATTGGATGTTTTCAGACTCAAAAAGTTCATGGCATCTGTATTTGCGCTCGTACTGGATTGCCTCCCTGCCCAAATTCTGTTGATGTCAGATGCGGAGATATAGCTGATAAAGTAGTTATATTCGGTTCCATAATCTATGGAATCATTCATAAGGTAGTGCCAGCTATATATAGCATTTCCGCCTTTGACGGTTTTCGTAAATGGAATATAACGCTCTGTGTTGGGGAAGTTGGGGTCATAAATCATCAGGCGGGTTTCCGTGCTGCTCTCTACTACATCGTAAGCCACAACAGCATGGCCGCCATACGTTACGTTGTGTAGCATGGAAACGACTACTGGCCCCTTTTTGACTGCGTTAAACAGGTCGTCTATTTTATCTTTGTTCCTCCAAGTCGCTTGACTTCCAATGGGGGTGTTCTGGGCTACCTGCATGGCTTCAATGAACTCCGTCAGGGTAAACTGGCTGCTGGCATCTGTCGGATGCAAGTCAAACGGTACCTTCGCGCCAGAACGATAAGAGCCGGTGGAAACATTACCCTCAAAAAACATCACGGAAGTGCTGGACATGCCAAAACAACTACCGCCCCAGGTTCCTCTACTGTTATACAATTCCGTGGCGCGTGTAGTTTCACCAAACATCAGTTGATAGCGCTCCAGAGGAATTTGATAGTTTTCATCGTATCTAAACGAGCCGCTGCTATTGGGAAAATAATAGGTCAAGCCATTTAAGGTTTCATCGGTTGGTATCCCGGACCAGAAAGCATATAGGGTGATATCTTCTGTTACTGTATCCCCATCTACCCATATACGGGCATTTTTCAATATGCCATTATCAACATCACCGGACATCCAATATAAAAATGTATGTCCACTCCAAGTGGGAGCATCTGGCAAAACGGGGGCGCTGCCTTTGGCAACCTTGATAGACTGCATTGTACCAGGAGCGCCATTGAGTTGAAACCGAATCGTACAGTCCCCAGTAGTCCAAACAGCATACAAAGTAACATCTTCCGTCACTTTGTCGCCGTTGCGCCACTGGACAGCATCGGTCAGTTCATTGCCCTTGATAGTGCCAGAGAACCAGCCCTGGAATACATACCCGCTCCGCGTCGGGTCCTTCTCCGGCAACGTGATAGCTCCGTCCTTGGGGACTTTCAGCGGCTCCGGGGTAGTTCCCGACCCGCCATTCAGATTGAAGGTAACCGTGTAGGTATCAACAGCCTTAGTCCACTTGGCAACAAAATTTGTGTACTGGGTATAAGCCGTAGAAAGGCTCGCTTTCGGGTAGCTCCCGAACTCGGTCATAAATTCCGGCTCTGCGTTCATATCCGCAGATTGCGGAATCTGGTTCGCGGGTACGACATACCAGCCGTCAAAGGAGTAGCCGTCCCGTGTAACAGTGGGGAAGCAGGGCAGCTTGCCGCTGGTATCGGCGTACACCATTCCGGCCTTGCTGGTCAGTTCAATCCCAACGCCAAGATTGGTAACGCTCAATGCGTCGCCCAAAAGCTGGCTGCGACTGTGACCGTCAATTTCCGTGACCATGCCGCCGTTGGGGTAGAACATCATCATGTTGCCCCGTTCGGGCTGCTTTGTCCAGTGTGCCCAGAGGTTGACCAAATCCGTCCTGGATTCCGCTCCCGCATTACCCAGATAGGGGTTCAGAACCGTGGTCGTTGTAATCCTCTCGCCGCCTGTCTCGGCGGTATACCAGCCATCAAACGTATACTCCGAACGGGTGACCTGCGGAAGTGTTGTAGCTATGCCAGCGTTATCGGACAATAGCTGATAGAATTTGCCTCCGTAGTCTCCCTCGAAGCCCTCCAGGCCCTGCGAACTGGCAAGCATTCCGCCGTTATAATAGAACCTGACTTCAAAATTGGTAATCTGCTGCGGCTCCTGGGTCCAGTGGGCCCAGAGAAAAACTTGACTGCTACCTGTATCGTAGAGGGACAAGTCCGTATCTGAGGATACCTTTGTCCCGCCAGTCTGGGCGGTATACCAGCCATCGAAGGTATAGCCGTCACGAATGGCATCGGGGAACACGGGTAATTTGTTGGTGCTTTGGAGCAGAGTTTCTACTGTAAATCCGTCCCAGTCTTTATCGAAATACTCATAGTTGGCGGGTTTGACTGCGGTTCCGCCGTTGGGGTTGAACCAGATTTCACAGACGTAACTACTCAAATCTGGTTCGTTTTCTGCCGCCAGGGCAACACCCGGCAGCAAGCTCAGGCACATCGCCAGTGCCAGCAGCAGCGCCAGGATACGCTGGCGGGGTTGTGTTTGTTTCATCGTACTATGGTTCCTTTCCGATATTTTTAATAAAGCACTTGGAAACATGAATATTCAATACGTGGATGCATTGTAGACAGCATGGCTCACCTGAGCGGCGGCAGCTCTGGTTTCAACCTGTGTTTGCATTTGGGCCGCCAGATTTGCGGCACTGAGAGCATTTGCATACTCCATCAGTTGTATCATCCGCTGCTGGTTGTACACAGCCTGCCTTGCCAGATTGATTAGCTCCTGTTGACCATTGAGCATCTGCTGGCGGAAATTGTTCTCTTCATAGAGGTCAATCAAATGTCGGTAATCATCCGCACGGTCATTTCGGAGGCCATGAATGAAAAAGCGTACAGCATTTAAGCACACATAATCCGGTGGAAAATGGATGGTCTGAACAGTTTTTGCTATCTCTCCCTGGAGAACACGAACTTCTTGCGTGAGCGCATGGCACTGGTTCACAAGCGCCTCGTTATGTGTCTGACGTTGAGCATTTCTTAGCGAAATTCTGTTGTTTTCGCTCTCTGCTGCATAGTTCGCTTCAGTTGCCAACTTCCTTGCGGAACGTGCAACGATAAAATACGCAACAACGAGAAGCGCCCATTTCAAATAGGGGATGTGCAAAAAATTCCAGTCCACGTTATAACGTTCGATAAGCAAGGGTATAACACAAGACAGCACCACAAAAGCGCCGAGCACTGCTGCTATCCGTAGCAACTTGGAGTTTGTACGCTTCCTCGCTATGATATATGCGAGGATTAAGAATCCGTATATAAATGAGATAATGCCCCCGAGAAACAGCAGGAACAAAATCCATATACCGAACACTTTACACCACAAGGAGAAGCTGCGGTCCGACAGCTTTGAAATATTCCATGACAGAGGTGGTATATATTGATACGATTCTTCTTGTTGGACTGCGTTATTCAGCGCAGCCATCTGGTTCATTTTTTGGGCAAGCTGTTCCAATTGACGGCCCAAATAGCAGGTGTTATTAAGCAATTCTGCCTGATTCATTCGCCGCACCTCCCCTCAATACCGAACAAGTAGGCAAGCATGGCCCCATTATGGACCTTGCTGCCGCTGTCTCCGGAGGCAAGCGCCGGAAACAGCGGCGGTGCAAGCGACGGAAAAGATAAAAAGCGCCTCATTTTGTAACCTCCTTGCCGTTTTGAGCGGCCATCCTGTAATCTCGCGGTACTCGCCGTTGGGGGTGGTACTTCCATTCCCGGCCCCCGCAGGCTTTCCCTAGCGAGACAACAAAAGCGGCGCAGGGCAAATAATCCCTACACCGCTGGAAGCTACACACACAATCCCCACTTGCTAAATGCTATGTAAAAGGGTATAATGGGGCCGTGGCGCAGTAATCTGCTGTGTGGGAGGTCGAGTCTCCTGCATAGGGGTGTGGGGGACTGGTACTCCCTCACACCCTGCCTTTTGCTTCTGTGTCTCGCAGTTATTTTACAACAAAACGGAACGGATTGCAATAGGACTTAACACGGTTTCGACGCAATTTAGCGTTGGGGCCGTGTTTACTTTTGCCTCCGTCCATCTGTTGCGCTGCATCACTCGGGGCGGCTCCGCCGCCCTTCTCTCCCGGCTCTGCCGGGTTAAAGGGCACCCGCGACAGCGGGCAAGCGGCAAAGCCGCGCAGTAAGGGCCTCTGACAGACTGCGGCAGCGGTTTGACAGAGGTGGCCCGGAGCGCAGCGGAGGGGCATCGGCGTCGGCTATGCCGACCACGCAGGTATAAAACGCAGTTTTAGCCTGTGTGTCACCGACCCTTATGCCCTTTTTCGCCCTTCGGCGGTTCTGAGGCCCATACGGGGCCGAAA
>OFFP01002457.1_pt1 | contig 10937 bp, 15 predicted proteins | sample 1521431 | NCBI WGS metagenome assembly OFFP01 (sample SAMEA3504104, study PRJEB24116) | mouse gut metagenome | biome: mouse gut; feature: mouse-associated habitat; material: faeces | place: Denmark | collected 2011 | reverse complement strand
TAGGCGGCGGAGCCTCCGGCAGCCAAGGACTGGTCGATGTCCGTCTCTGGAAGGATGAGCGTGTCCGCAGCCCCGAAGTAGTCCTCATAGCCCTTCTGGAAAGCCTCTTGAGCCATCGCCTTGTACTCCTTCAGGTCCGCTCCTCCACGGGGAGCAGCTGAAAATCCATAGGTTTTCTCCTTTCCGGGGCGGTTAGCCCTCTTCCGGGGCCTCCCCGCCGTTTTCCTCCAGGGTCTGGAGGCCCACCGGCCCTTCGATGCTCACGTCCATATCGGAGAGCTTTTCCTCCCCGCTGGCAAAGAGCTGCACCGCCATGGTCACCGGCTTTTCCTCCAGGCAAAAATGCTCCTCCTCCGCGTCGCTGGCGATTTCGCGGGCCTTGCGGGCCACCGCCACCACAAATTCATAGTAGCTTTCGCCGGGCTTGAGGATTTGGGACATGGAAGGTCTGAGCATATTTTTTATCTCCTTTTTTAGCGTATTGCCCCTTTCCCCCTTGGGGAAAAACGGGGCGTTTGTTTTCTTTGCTTACAATCCGTTTCGGAAGCCGGTTTTTCAGCCCAAAAAGTGTTCCAAAAGCTCCCGGTTCCGGGCGGGGACGCACTTGGCCGCGGCGATGATCTCCCCCAGCTGCCGGGCGGCCTGCTCCACCTGGCTGTTTACCAAAAGGTAATCGTACCGGGGGGCCAGGGCCAGCTCCCGCCGGGCGGCGGCCAGCCGTCCCCCGATCTGCTCCGGGGTCTCGGTGCCCCGGCTGGTGAGACGCCGCTCCAGCTCCTGGAAGGAGGGGGGCAGCACAAAGACCAGCAGGGCCTCCGGGAACCGCTCCCGCACCTGCATGGCCCCCTCCACCTCAATCTCCAGCACCACATCCCGGCCCTGCTCCAGGGCCTCCCGAATGGGTCCGGCGGGGGAGCCGTAGTAATTGCCGCCGTACTGGGTGTACTCCAGCACCTCCCCTTGGGAAATCATCTCCTCGAACCGCTCCCGGCTGACAAAGTGGTAATTCACCCCGTCCACCTCCCCCGGCCGGGGGGCGCGGGTTGTGGCGGAAACGGAGAAGGCTGCCTCCGGGTGGGCGGCGAAGTACTGGGCCAGGACGGTGCCCTTTCCGGAGCCGGAGGGGCCGGAAAAGACCACCAAAACGCCGCTGCTATTCATCCTCCAGCTCCTCCGTTTCCCCCTCGTAGTCCACCACACGGTTGGCCACCGTCTCCGGCTGCACCGCCGAAAGGATGATGTGGTCCGAATCAGTGATGATCACCGCGCGGGTCCGGCGGCCGTAGGTGGCGTCGATGAGCACGCCCCGCTCCCTGGCCTCCTGGACCATCCGCTTGATGGGGGCGGACGCCGGGCTGACCACCGCCACCAGCCGCCGGGCGGACACCAGGCTGCCAAAGCCGATGTTGATGAGCTTCAATCTATTCCCTCCCACCATTCTTGTCCTGTAGGGCGCGCCGACCTCGGCGCGCCGTTTTTCCGGTCTCCATATTTTCGGCGTGCCGAGTCGTCACGCCCTACAAACTGATTCTATTCGATATTCTGCACCTGCTCCCGAATCTTCTCGATCTCCGCCTTGATGTCTACCACCTGGGCGGAAATCTCGATATCGCTGCACTTGGAGCCGATAGTGTTGGCCTCCCGGTTAAACTCCTGAATGAGGAAGTCCAGCTTCCGGCCGGTGGCCCCTCCCTTGGAGAGCATCTCCCGAAGCTGGCCGATGTGGCTGCGCAGGCGGACGGTCTCCTCGTCCACCGCCACCTTGTCAGCGAAAATGGCCGCCTCGGTGAGGATGCGGGCGGGGTCCAGCTGGGTGTTGGACAGCACCTCATTCATCCGGGCCTCCAGCTTGGCCCGGTACTCGGCCACCGTCTGGGGGGAGCGCTGCTCCACCAGGGCCACCTTCTCCTCGATGGTTGCGACCCGGGACAGGATATCCTCCTTCAGCCGCTCCCCCTCCCGGGTGCGCATCTGGTCGAAGTCGGCCAAGGCCCGGTCCAGCACGGAGCAGATATCCCTGGCCATCTGTTCCACGTCCTCCTCCGCCTTCTCGGCCAGCAGGACCTCCGGAAAGCGGGACAGCAGGGACACGGATATCTCCCCCGACAGGCCGTAGTCCTCTGAGAGCTGTTTCAGGGCCTGGTAGTAGCCGTCGGCCACCGGCCGGTTCACCGACACCTGCACCTTATCGGCGCCGGCGCTGTCCAGGGTAACGAACACATCCACCTTTCCCCGTGAGATCACGCCCTGCACCCGGCTTTTGATGCCGTCCTCCGCAAAGAGGTACAGCCGGGGAATGCGGACGTTGCAATCCAGATAGCGGTTATTCACGGAGCGCAGCTCCACAGTTATGGTACAGCCGTTGAAGATTTCCTCTGCCCGGCCGTACCCGGTCATGCTTTTGACCATGTTATTCACTCCTTAATGTCCTTTCGCGCGGTACAGACGGGTGCGCAAAAGGGTAATAAGTTGGGATAAGCCAATGTCATAACAGATAAAAACCACGCCGCCCAGAACATAGACCAGCACAGCATTGCTGGCCAGCCATGCCGGAGCCTCGGGCAGAAACAGCTCCTGAAACACAAACCAGAACAGGGTAAGGGTCATTTCAAACCAGCACAGCTTCAGCCCCCACTCCACCGCCCGGCGGTCCAGCGTTTCGATGCGGCCCTTTATCACCGGATACAGCCCCAAAAAGGCCAGAAACAGCAGGGCTACCCCCTTGTCGGGCAGCATAAAAAGGCCAAGCAGAGAGGCGGCCGCCCAGCACAGGCAGCCCGCAGTCCGCCCGGCGCAGAGGGTGGCTGCCATGGGGAACAGTCCGGCGGCGGCGGTAAGGCCGATCCGGCCCGAGGGGGCCACGCAGGCCAGCCACAGGACCACCAGACTGCCCGCCGCCATCACTCCGCCCAGCGCCGTACTGGCGCTCTGTTTTCCATCCCGCCCGGCCATTTAACAGCGGCCTCCCCCACACAGGCAGTTGAGGCACATCATGGTGGTACAGCAGTCCATGGCGTCCATCCCCGTGGTGTAGCCTGCGGGGCGGTAGCCACCCATGGTCCCCCGCTGCATCACGGACAGGGCCTGGCGGTACTCCATGTTGTTAGGCTCCATCTGTACGGCCCGGACATAGTTCTGCATGGCCTCGTCCATCCAGCCCTTCCGGTAGGCGATGCTGCCCGACAGGAAGTACCACTCCCCGTTCTTCTGGCCCACCTCGTAGAGCAGCTGCTCCGCCTGGTTCAGGTCGCCCATGTTGATCAGATTGCGGATGCGGGCATAGGCGGGGTCGCCGGAGGAGTAGCTCCTCTGCTGGTAGCCGCCATAGCCCCCCGGGGAGCTCCCCGAATAGCCCCCCGACCGCTGCTTGGTGATGGTGTCGTAGGCCTCGTTGATCTCCTTCATCTTCTCCTCGGCCAGGTCGGCCAGGGGGTTGTTCTGATAGTTGTCGGGGTGATATTTTCGGGCCAGCTCCCGGTAAGCCTTCTTCACCTCGTCGTCGCTGGCGTTCTGACTCACGCCCAAAACGCTGTACGGGTCTCTCATGTGTCGTTTCTCCAAATCTTTTGTTTTTTTATATCGCGCCAGGTCCCATCAAACACGGCCCTCTCCACCAGAGGCAGGCCGAGGTATACAATATTTTCCAGCAGAGCCGTCCGGCAGCCGAAATCCCCCAGCTGGAGGGCGGCTCCCATCTGGGCCAGGGAATTGTCCATGGTCAGCCGCAGGGCCCCGTCGTCCCCAGCCGGGCCGTAGCGGGCGGCCACCGGGTTGTACCGGCCGGACTGCCTGTCCTCCTCCAGATCGTCCCGGGCGTCGGCCAGGTAAATCCATCGGCCCAGGTGGTACAGCAGCTGGGCCAGCACCCGCCCCCGCTCCCCCTCCCGGGGGGCGGCCGACTGGAGCAGCCTGGCAAAGGTGTCCGCCGTCCGGTCCAGCGAGGGGCAGCCCTCCCGCTCCAGAGCGGACAGCTCGGCCAGACAGTCCCGTACCGTCCCGTCAAAGGCGGAGCAGCGCCGGGCGGCCTTTCGATAGGCGGGCCGCAGCAGCAGGGACAGTGCCCGGGCGGGCAGGCCCTTTACCGGGCCCTCGTCCTGCACCCCGTCCCGCAGCTTCCACCAGGCCAGAATCACACTCTCGTCGGCGGCCAGCTCCAGGGCGGGACTGTCGGGACACATGGGCAGCTTCCGCAGGGGGTTGGCGTGGCACCGGCCCCGGCAGGGGGTGAAGCCCTCCTCCGGCTCCCACAGCAGCAGGGCGAGAAAGGTAAAATCAAAGTTGAGAAGCATGGGGGCAATCAGGCCATACCGCCGCCGGAGACAGCGGCACAGGCCGCAGTAGGTCGCCCGGTACAGGTCGAAATCCTTACATTTCAGCTCCGGCCGGAAGGGGCGCACATAGCCGAACATCCCTTACCCCCGCCGCAGCTGCTTCAGGATGGCAAACTCCGGGGCGGCGCTCCGGGTGATGGCCCGGTTCATGAGGAAGGCGGGGATAAAGCCGGCAGCCAGCCCCAGAAGGGCTGTTACCATGGCGGTCAGCTCACTGAGATGGAGCAGATTCGTCCCCAGAGCGTAGCCCACCCCCAGCCCCACACAGGGCAGGAGGAACACCGCCACCGAGGGGCTGATGTTGTGTCCGTCGGAGGGCTCCACCTCCACAAAGTCGCCGGGTTTGGCCCCGATGCCGTTTGTGGCCAGGGCCAGAATCTCCTGGGGCGGCTTGGCCGAGCAGCCGGCGCAGGCCCCGTCGCAGTGCAGGCCGCACTCCATCTGCCGCAGAAGGGACACCTCGGCCACTCCCTCCCGGACAATTTTCTTTACAATCGCGTTTTGAACCATAATATTCCCCGCTTATCTGCTGATATTAACCGAAATGCTGTATTCTCCGATCACGCCCACCGTGCTGGTACCGTCCAGATAGACATGGGCGCGCACCTGCTGGGTGCCCTCGGTGGTCACATCGGACAGGTTGGCCACAACGCGTATCTGGCTGGCGTCAATGTTCGCCAGCTCCTCCGCCGGCCCCCGGACTGTTATCAGAACGCTCTGGGTCACCACATCTACGGTGTAGCCGTCTGGCTTGTTGGTGGTGCGGATATTGGACACAACGAAGACCTCGGTGTCCAGCCCCTCCACCGTCACCTTGACAGTGGCCGTGGTCAGGCCGCTCTCATTGGTCAGGCTGGGATCCAGGGTGATGGGCCGGGTAAAGGAATTGGTGCCCACCACATCGGATAGATTAATAGAGCCCAGCGAGATCTCCTCCAGCCCCTCCAGGTCGGCCTCGGAGCCGGAGACCACAATGGTCCGGGGATCAATGCCCCACACGGCATCATCCCCGGTGGCGCCGCCGCCGGGCAGAAGGTTGACAGTGAGGGGCACTTCCTTCATCATTACCACCGGCACCACCACGTAGGCGGTCTCGGCGCTGAAGGTAAGCTCCAGATCGGTCAGGGGCTTGCCCTGCTTGTCCAGAGGGGTCAGGGGCAGGTCGCCGGCAAAGCGCTCGCTCAGCTCCTCGGTTTTGAGAATGGCCACAACCTTGTCCACCTGGTTCACCTGCTCCACCGGGCCGCTGACCACCACCTTCTCCGGTTCAATGGCGGGGGTGCCCATCTGATAGACGCCGGCCACCTTTCCCTCCAGCTTGAACTGAATGTCGAAGGTCTTGCTGTACAGCTTTTCCACTTTTACGGTGACGGTGGTCCGCAGGGCGGTCAGGTCGTCGGTATTGACGCCCTCCGGCCACACCTCACGCCAGCGCAGGGTATTCTCTCCCTCCACACAGCTGGACACGTCCACCCGCACATACAGACCGCTCCGGTTGCGCAGCAGGTTGGTCCGGGCGCTGGTGGGGCCCTCTACCCGCAGCTCCACCACCTGGGGGGATATCTCCGAGATGGCCAGGCCCTGGCTGGCCAGCACATTAGCGCCTGTAACCTCCACCCGCACGTTGTGGATATTGGTGACCCCGTTGGGGTCCACTGCGGCCCGTACATAGAACCAGAAGATGATTGCCAGCAGAATCGACAGTAAAATGTAGACCCACCGGCTCTCCTTCAGCCGTGCCATCATAGCTGGCCGCCCTCCTCTCGCTTGCCTCCGCCCAGCAGCATCCCCACCAGGGGGAGCTGGCCATTCTTCTTCTCCCCCTGCTTGTCGTTGAGAAGCTCGTTGCGCAGCAGGCGCTCCAGGGTCTCGGGGGCCAGGTGCCGCTTGAGCATTCCGCCCACGGCGGCGGAGATGGAGCCCGTCTCCTCCGAGACGATTACCACCACGGCGTCGGAGTGCTCGCTCATGCCGATGCCCGCCCTGTGGCGCATCCCCAGGTCCCGGCTCAGGTTCACGTTGCCCGACAGGGGGAGCATACAGCCCGCCCCCACAATCCGGCCGTCCCGGACGATAACCGCCCCGTCGTGGAGGGGGGCCTTATTCCAGAATATGTTCTTCAAAAGCTCGCTGGACACACTGCAGTCCAGGGCGGTACCCGTTTTAATCACGTCGTCCAGCAGGTTCTGCCGCTCAAAGACCATCAAGGCCCCCACCTTGTCCCGGGACAGGTCAGTGTAGGCCTCGGTGGTCTGGAGGATAGCGGTCTCCACCTCCTGCCCCGCCTCCTTGGTGGAGGCGAAAACAAGGCCCAGCCGGCCGCTGCCCATCCGCTCCAGAAAGCGGCGAATCTCCGGCTGAAAGAGGACCGCCAGCACCACAATGCCCCACTGCACCACCCGGTCCAGCAGCCAGCTGGTGGCGGTAAGTCCCAGGAAGTTGGAGGAGGAAAGCGCCATTGCCAGCCCCAGAATCAGCAGACCCCGGAGCACCCGGCCCGAGCTGGTTTTACGCAGCATCCACAGCAGCTTGTAGATGACAAAGGACAGGATGGCAATGTCCAGAATATCTGTCAGCTGGAGCTGAAGCAGAGGAAAATTGGACTGTAAAAATATCTGTATGTTGTGAAACGGCTCTGCCACAGGTCCCACCTCATCTTTTATCCACGGAGCGCAAAATACTTCATCATCGTATTATACGATATTTCCAAAGGTTTGGCAACCATAAAGACAAATTCCCCCGTGAAAATTTTAGGAACTGTCTCCGGCGGCAAATGAGGGCGGCTGTCAGCCGCCCCCATTCCGGCAGGTCGCGCTCAGGCCCCCGCAATCTCCCCCAGGGTCCGGAGGAACTGGTCAATTTCCCGCTCGGTGTTAAAGGCGGAGACGCTGGCCCGCAGGGCGCCCGTCTCCAGGGTGCCCGCCGTCTCGTGGGCCAGGGGGGCGCAGTGGAGCCCGGCCCGGAGGGCGATTCCCCGGCCGCCCAGGGCCTCCCCCACCTCCTCGCAGTCCCGGCCCTTCACGCAGAAGGAGAGCACCCCGCTCTGGACCGCCGGGTCCTCCGCCTGGAAGGCGGTCACACCGGAGATGGCGCGCAGGCCCTTTCCCATGCTTCGGATGAGCCCGGCCTCCTGGGCGGCGATATTCTCCACCCCCAGGTTGTTTACATAGCGCAGGCCCTCCAGCAGGCCGGCGATGCCGGCCACGTTGTGCGTGCCCGCCTCCAGGCGGTCGGGCAGGAAGTCGGGCATGGACTGCCGGCGGGACTCGCTGCCCGTGCCCCCCTCCAGCAGGGGAGCGGGGTCAACGCCGCACAGCAGCAGGCCGGTACCCTGGGGGCCGTACAGTCCCTTGTGGCCCGGCATGGCGATGAATGCCGCCCCCAGCCCGGTGAAATCCACTGGCACGCAGCCCGCCGACTGGGAGGCGTCGATAATCAGCGGCACCCCTCGCACCCGGCACAGGGCGGCGATGCCCTCGATGGGCAGGATAAAGCCGAATACGTTGGAGACATGGGTGCATACCGCCAGGTCCGCCCCCTTGTCCAGCTCCCGGCGGAAGGCGGCCAGCACCGCCCCCTGATCAAAGAGCGGCCCCCGGGCCACCCGGATATCCGCCTTCAGCGCGTGGAGGGGACGGGTGACAGCGTTGTGCTCATAGCCGGAGATCACCACCCGGCTGCCCGGGCTGGCCAGAGTCTTGATGGCGATGTTCAGCCCGTGGGTGGCGTTGAAGGTGAACACCACCCGCTCCGGGTCCTTCACATGAAACAGTTGGGCGGCCTCCTCCCGGCAGGCGAAGGCCTTTTCTGCCGCTGCCATGGCGGGCCAGTGCCCTCCCCGCCCCGGGCTGGCCAGGTGGTTGATGGCCCAGGCGGTGGCCGTCGCCACGGCGGCGGGCTTCTGCATGGTGGTGGCGGCGCTGTCCAGATAAATCACAGGGCCACCTCCTGATAGCTGCCGTCCCCGGCGGTGATATACACCCGTTTGGGGGTGAGCCCCACCCGCTGGAGGATGCGCAGCGAGTCGGGCAGATTGCGCTGGGATATTTTTACCGAGTGGCTGCACCCCTCGCCGGAGATGCTCTTAGGGGAGCGCAGCACCCGGGCGGTGATCCCCGCCCGCTCCAGCGCCGCGGCGGTGCGCTGGGCGTAGGTCAGTGAGCGGCATACGATTAAATAATAGAGCATGGCATAGTTTCCTTTCTGGGGGGAAATCCATCCGCCCCGCAGAAATAGCCGGGAGGGGAACTTCCGTTCCCCTCTCGCATCAGTCTATGCCGTTGTCCCCGCGGTTGACACTCTCCCAACAGGGGCAGAGCCCCCGCACCATATCCCAAAATCATTCAGTGGCGGGGGGCACCTCCAGGGTGAACCGGCCCAGCTTGCTTCCCCGGTACTCGTCCAGCAGGACACGGGCCATGCGCCCGGTGTCCAGCTCATTGCCGGAGACGCGCATCCCCCGGCGCGCGGCGCAGGCCTGAAGGAGACGGTAGCCCCAGGCTACGTCGTTCTCCCCCTCCTCCCGCCCGGGGACTTCGGTGAGCTTGTAGCCGTCCATCAGCGCCTGGGGGTAGCGCTCCCCCAGCAGGGCCATGAAGTGGCAGCCCAGGGTCTCCACGTCCATAATCTCGTCCTTCACCGCCCCGGTAAAGGCCAGGTTCATGCCGGTGATCTCGTCCTCAAACTTGGGCCAGAGGATGCCGGGGGTGTCCAGCAGGTCCAGCCCCTGGTCCACGTGGACCCACTGCTTGCCCCGGGTGACGCCGGGGCGGTCGCTGGCCTTGGCCGATTTCTTTTTGGCCACCTTGTTGATAAAGGTGGACTTGCCCACGTTGGGCACCCCCACCACCATGGCCCGGACCGGACGGCCCACCTGGCCCTTCTCCCGCCATTTGGCGATCTGGTCGCGGAGCACTCCCTGGACCACCGCGGAAAACTGGTTGATCCCCCGGCCGGACCGGGCGTCGGTCTCCAGCACGGAGTGGCCCTGTCCCCGGAAGCAGGCCCCCCAGGCCTTGTTCTGGGCGGGGTCGGCCTGGTCCGCCCGGTTGAGGATGATGAGCCGGGGCTTGCCGGCGCAGATGGCGTCGATGTCCGGGTTGCGGCTGGAGGACGGGACGCGGGCGTCGATGATCTCCACCACCACATCCACCAGCTTCAAATCGCCCTCGATCTGGCGCCGGGTCTTGGTCATATGGCCGGGGTACCACTGGATATTCATAGGAAACCTCCCAAACTCAAACAGTCATTCGGCCTTTCCGCCGGGGCGCCCGCCCTTTTTCAGCCCGCCCTCCTGCTTCAGGTGCTCCAATCCCAGACGGATCAGCTCCACCGTGGCTTCCGAGCGGGTCTGGAAGCGGTGCTCAAAGCGGAAATCCTCTATTTGCTGAAACAGCTCGTTATCTACAGAAACCGTGTAACGGGGCTTGTCAGTCGCCATTTTTATCACCTCGCCGTTTATTATACATCAGTGAACCAGAGATGTAAAGCATCCGGTGGGGAAATTCGCCCTTGACAGAGAACCACTGAACCGCTATCATGTTAGGTGTACAGATTCAGTGAACCACTTAACCAAATGATAGGAGGTATCATCATGGCATCCCACCGGAAACGCTTTACAATTTCCGTCACCCCAAAAATGGAGGCGGAGCTGGATTTGGCGAGGCAAAGCCGCTACGGCCGAACGACGCAGAACGACATGCTCCGGGACTTGATCCTCCGCGGCCTGGCCGTTCAGAAGCGCGGGGAGGGCGGCAAGTGACCAGCCCCGCGCCCAGAAGCTCCGGGGCGGGTTTCAGACATTTGTAAGAAATATGTCCGCTTTTTTGTAAGAATCATCTGCTATTCTCTCTGTAAATCTTGCAAGGAGGGAATCGCTTTGAGCTTTTTCACACTGAAAACCATCGCCCTGCTGTCCATGCTGTGGGACCACGCCACCCATGTCTGGCCATTGTCCATGACGCTGGAAATGCTGTTCTTCCCCAACGCCGCCGAACCCGTCCCAGCGCTGCTGGCCCTCCAGCGGGCCACCGACTACATCGGCCGCATCGCCGCCCCCATCTTCCTGTTCTCCATCGCCAACGGATACCGCCACACCCGGAATTTCAACCGGTACGCCCTGCGGCTGCTGATTTTCGCCTGTCTGGCGGAATATCCCTATTATCTCCTGTTCGGCTTCCACGGAAACATCATGTTCACCCTGCTGCTGGGCCTGCTCACCCTGCGGCTCATGGACTGGGGCAACAAGAAGCGGGCCGGGCTGGGGTATTTGCTGTCCGCCGGGGTGGTAATTGCCGCTGAACACTTCGCGCTTGCTGAGGGCAAAGGGCGCTACATCCTGCTCATTCTGGTCTTTTATCTCACCGAACAGTGGCCGGCCCGGAAAAAGGCCCTGCTGTGGCTGTTTCTCATGCCCCTGTCCCGGTATGGGCTGATCTGGATGTTCTTCTCTGAGCAGCTGTTTACCTATCGCTGGTTCCATATGCTGTGCGTCAACGCCGTGGGACCCCTGCTGGGGGTGGCGTTCACCTTTTCCTACAATGGCAAAAAGGGGCCTGCTTTCCCAGGGGACAAGTATCTGTGGTACGTCTTTTACCCCGCCCATCT
>OFFP01002454.1_pt1 | contig 10943 bp, 8 predicted proteins | sample 1521431 | NCBI WGS metagenome assembly OFFP01 (sample SAMEA3504104, study PRJEB24116) | mouse gut metagenome | biome: mouse gut; feature: mouse-associated habitat; material: faeces | place: Denmark | collected 2011 | reverse complement strand
AGCGGAAAAAGATGTGCCGGGATGGCGTTTTGATAGATTTTAAACAGGCTCTCAGCCGTTCACCTGGGCAATCAGCTCCTGGAGGAAGGACTGATAGGCCTCGGCCTGCTCCTTCTGCTGGATGTTGAAGGGCTGGTACTTGTCCTGCCTGGTGTTGCTGGCGTAGACGCAGAACGCGCACAGCTCCTTGCCGCGCTTGTCGAAGAAGGCGCAGGAGTCGCCCTTGGGCTTCAATTTGCCCAGGTTGTCCTTGGTGAGCATCGTGCCGCTGCCCTGGAAGCTGATCTCCCCGCCGCTGTACTTGATGGGCACCACGAAAAGGGAGCCGGGCTTGAAGGCGATGGCGTAGTGGTAATAATACTTGCTGATCCGGTTGCCCACGGACTGGTCGCTCATGTAGGTGGCGTAGGCGGTGGTGTAGCTGCCGCTGCCGGGGAGGAGCTTGTCGATGACCTGGCGCACCTTGGCCAGATCCTCGCCGCTCTCCCCCTTCTTCTTGTTGATGGCCTCCTTGACGAGGAAAACCACCACGGCCACGGCGATAAAGGCCGCCACCAGAATGACTTTTTTGAGATCCATATCAGGCATGGGAAAAACCTCCTTTTGTTTGAATCCCCGCGCTGGGGTGTGTGGATAGAGCCGCTAAGAGACCGTGTTGGAATAGGCCCGGGCGAACAGCTTCTCCGCGTCCTTCATAAAGGACACGTTGATCCCCTTCTTCTGGCCCAGGTGCAGGTAGGTGGAGCTGAGAAAGACCGTGTTCACCCCCGTCCAGGTCACCCGGCCGCCCACGGGGTAGAACTTCCCCCGGTACACCACCCCGCCCCGGCGCAGCTCCATCCCGTCCCGCCCGTGGCGCAGGGGCCACAGCACGAGAAGCAGCAGTGCCGCCGCCGTGGGCAGAAGCAGGGCCGGCTCCGTCCCCTGGTACGCCGCCAGCCCCAGGGCAAAGGCGGACACCGCCAGCCGGATCAGCGATTCCAGCCCGATCCGCTTCCAGTCCGGCCCCAGGGTGTAAAGCAGCTCCCCCGGCTCCGGCCCGCCGCCGGGGACGGTCTGTGTGTGTACCTCGTTCATGCTCCAATGCTGCCGCTGCCGTCGCATCGCTTTTTACCTTCTTTCGTTTACGGTTCCCTTCCGGCGGCCTGCCGGTCCATCCGGGCCACCTCCTCGGTGAATTTCCGGTTCGCGCTCCGCTTGGCCTGCCTGTGCAGGAGGACGGCAAGGCCGAAGCCCACCACGCCCAGCCCGATCCCGCCCGCGATGGCCGCCGTGCCGTAGCTCTCCATCCCCGCCAGGATCGCGCCCAGCACGCCGAACAGGCCCAGGCCGGAGCAGAGATCCCCCAGGAAATGCACCGCCGTGGGGCCCTTCAGGGTTTTCCCGTGGGGGTCCTTGTATACGGTGATCCGCATCCGATACATCGCCGCATGACACCTCCTTTCCGCCGCGCCTGGAAAAATGTTTTCACCACAGCCGCCCCGGGGGCTCGCGCCCCCGGAACAGGACTTCCGTCCCCGCAGGCCGGGTGAAAAACAAAAACGCCGTGCAGGATAACCCCACACAGCGCAAGAACAAGTCTCATGCACACGGGCACGGAAATAAAACGGCAAAACCCGCCCCTTGCGTGGAGGGCCGGAATGTCGTATAATATCCCATGCGGTGCGGCCCTTGGGCCGTTGTGTAGGTGAATGGGCACCTGCGCAGGCTTGCGGGGGTTGCTGCACCCGTGAGCTGCCGCATTTTTGTTTTTCGTGTTGATTATAGCAGGAATTTCCCGCCATTGCAAGATCAAAAACCTTTGCCCCTCCCCCTTTTCCGCCCGATCCAGCCTGTTGACATCGGCGGGCAAACTTGATAAAATGCCCATGACTGTGTAATTTTGCGCCCTCTTGTGTTTGGGGGGTCAGGCGGCGGTTTTGCCGCTTTTGGGGGGATTCAGCAAATGTACCGCTGTCAGCTTTCATTCTACCTGATGGGCCGGGATCAGGCCCTGCTGGACGCCGTGCGGGGGGCCGCCCCCCTGGAGCGGTTCACCCATACCTTTACCGGGAGCGAAGGCCCCGACGCCGCCCTGTGCGCCGGCGCGGACGTGCTGCTGCTGGATCTGCGGGGCCTGGACGGCCCCGCCGCCCTGGACCGCCTCCTCCCCGCCGCCAGGGAGGAAGCGGAGGTGCTGGCGGTGGCGGCGAGGGAGCAGCTTCCCCGGCTGGCCCCCTACCTGCCCCGGCTGCGGGACCTGTGGCTGGACCCGGACCCGGCGGAGATCCCCTTCCGCTTCCTGCGCTGGCAGGAGGGCCGCAGGCAGTGGGCCGACCTGTGGGAGCGGGAGAGCTTCCTGGAGTCCACCATCAACGGCGTGCCCAACCTGATCTGGTACAAGACCAGGGACGGCATCCACGAGCGGGTGAACGAGAGCTTCTGCCAAACGGTGAAAAAAACCCGGGAGCAGGTGCAGGGCCGGGGCCACGCCTACATCTGGGACGTGGAGCGGGACGACCCCGCCTGCATCCAGTCCGAGCGGGAGGTGATGACCCGGCGGGAGACCTGCGTCTCCGAGGAGACCATCCAGACCGGGGAGGGGCTGCGGCTGCTCACCACCTACAAGTCCCCCCTGTATGACATCGACGGCTCCGTGATGGGCACCGTGGGGGTGGCCATCGACGTGACCCGGGAGCGGGAGTACCAGGAGGAGCTGATCCGCAAGAGCGATATGCTGGAGTCCCTGTTCACCACCATGGACTGCGGCGTGATCACCCACTCCCTGGACGGCAGGCGGATTCTCAGCGTGAACCGGGCCGCCCTGAACATTCTGGGCTTTTCCACCCGGGACGCCCTGCTGGACGCCGGCTTCAACCTCATCGCCTCCACGGTGGAGGAGGGCGACAAATCCCGGCTCCGGGACTGCATCCGCTCCCTGAAGGACGAGGGGGACAGCCTGGGCATCGCCTACCGGGTGCGCCACCCGGACGGGCGGCTGCTGTATATCATGGGCAACGTGAAGCTGGTGCGGATGGGGGACGAGCTGGTGTGCCGCCGGTTCCTGCTGGACTGCACCGCCCAGAAGGAGCAGGAGCAGCGGGAACAGCGGGAGCAGGAACGCCGCCAGCTGGAGCTGATCCAGGCCCTGAGCGTGGACTACCGGCTGGTGTATTTCCTGGATCTGGACACCGGCCGGGGCGCGCCCCTCCAGATGGCGGAGGGGGTGGAGCAGGCCCTGATGGCCTTCCGGCAGGGCCGCCCCTTTCAGGACAGCATGGAGGACTACATCGATCAGGCCGTCTGCCCCGATGACCGGGAGGTCCTGCGCCAGGCCTGCTCCCCGGAGGCCCTGGGGGACCGCCTGTCCCGGAGCAAGACCTTTTACATCAACTACCGGGCCCTGTCCCGGCACGGCATGGCCTACTACCAGATCAAGGCGGTGCGGGCGGGCACCTGGGACGGACGCCGGGGCATCGTGCTGGGCGTGCGGGACGTGGACGACGCCACCCGGGTGGAGCTGGAGCAGAAAACCCTCCTGCGGGAGGCCCTGTCCCAGGCCAACCGGGCCAACGAGGCCAAGAGCGCGTTCCTGTCCAATATGTCCCACGACATCCGCACCCCCATGAACGCCATCATCGGCTTCACCACCCTGCTGGCCAAGGACGCGGAGGAGCCGGCCAAGGTCCGGGAGTACACCCGGAAGATCACCTCCTCCAGCCACCACCTGCTCAGCCTCATCAACGACGTGCTGGACATGAGCAAGATTGAGAGCGGCAAGACCTCCCTGAACGTGGCCCCCTTCTCCCTGCCCGAGCTGATGGAGGAGCTGTACAGCATCCTGCTGCCCCAGGCCCAGGCCCGGGAGCAGTCCTTCGACTTCCAGGTGAAGGGCCGCCCCGCGGAGGAGCTGCTGGGCGACAAGCTGCACCTGAACCAGATCCTGATCAACCTGCTGTCCAACGCCATCAAGTACACCCCCGAGGGGGGAGCCATCTCCCTCACCGTGGAGGAGCTGGCCCCCACCACGCCCCAGTACGCCCATCTGCGCTTTATGGTGCGGGACAACGGCATCGGCATGAGCCCCGACTTCCTGCGCACCGTGTTCGACCCCTTCAGCCGGGAGGAGAACTCCACCACCAGCGGCATCCAGGGCACCGGGCTGGGCATGGCCATCACCAAAAACCTGGTGGATCTCATGGGCGGCGTGATCCACGCCGACAGCCGCCAGGGGGAGGGCAGCGTGTTCACCGTGGAGCTGTCCTTCCCCCGGCCCGCCGCCGGGGAGGGGGCGGACTTCTGGGTCCACCGGGGGATCTCCCGCATCCTGGTGGCGGACGACGAGGAGCAGGTCTGCCTGGACATCCGGGAGATGATGGAGGACACCGGGGTGCAGGTGGCCTACGCCACCGGCGGCCCCGCCGCCGTGGACGAGGCGGAGCGGGCCGTGGCCCGGGGGGAGGAATTCCACGTCATCCTGCTGGACTGGAAGATGCCGGGGCAGGGCGGGGCGGAGACCGCCCGCCAGCTCCGGGCCAAGGCCGGGCCGGACATACCCATGCTCGTCCTCACCGCCTACGACTGGGGGGACATCCGGGACGAGGCCCTGGCCGCCGGGGTGGACGGCTTTCTTGCCAAGCCCTTCTTTGTGTCCACCTTCCGGCAGGCCCTGGAGAGCCTGGGGGTGGGCCAGGGGGGCCGCCCCGCCCCCGCCCCGGAGGACGCCCTCAAGGGCCTGTTCTTCCTGGTGGCGGAGGACAACGAGCTGAACGCCGAGATCCTGTCCGAGATGCTGGACATAGAGGGGGCCAGGTGCGAGATTGTCCCCAACGGCCGTCTGGCGGTGGAGCGGTTCAACGCCGCGCCGCCGGACCGGTACGACATGATCCTGATGGACGTGCAGATGCCGGAGATGGACGGCTACGAGGCCACCCGGCGCATACGGGCCTCCGGCGGCCCCCGGGCGAAGGAGATCCCCATTGTGGCCATGACCGCCAACGCCTTCGCCGAGGACGTGCGCCACGCCCTGGACGCGGGGATGAACGGCCACCTGTCCAAGCCCATCAACATGGACGCGGTGCGGGAGCTGCTGGGCCGCCTGCGGGAGGAATAAGAACTAACAGCCCGTCCGGCTATGCCGGCCGGGCTGTTTTTCACGTTTGCGGGGACTCGGGGGCCGGGTGAGGGGGCCTGCCCCAGGCGTACCGGAACAGCAGCCGCCTCCACCGGGACGGCCCCGCCGCTAGCCGGGCGCGCTCCCGGTCCACCAGGCGGCGCAGGGCGGCGGCCTCCTCCCACACGTCCAGATCCTTGCGCTGGAGGTTCTCCACCAGGGCCAGCAGGGCGGAGGTGTCCCCGTCCGCCTCCACCGGGAGGCAGGGCACCGCCGCCAGCCCCGCCAGCCTGGCCGCCCGGAGGCGGCGTTCCCCCGCCACCAGCTCCCAGCCCGTGGGGGTGCGCCGGACGGACAGGGGCTGGAGCACCCCCACCTGCTGGATGGACTGGGCCAGCTCCGCCAGCTCGTCGGGGTGGAACTCCTTCCGGGGCTGGCCCGGGTTGGGCCGGATGGCCCCCAGCGGCAGTGCCGTTTGGACAGCTTGGGAAAGAGGGACATAAAAAACCGCCTCCCTGCTTCGGTAAAATGGGTTTGCTTGTCCCCATTATACGAAAGCAGGGAGGCGGAATCCATCGAAGCGGGGCGTCAGCCCACCCCGTTGCTCTCCACCGGGCCGGGGGTGGGTTGGGGCTTCCGGGCGGAGATCAGCGCGTCCTGATAGGCGGCGTACTTCTGGTAAAACTCCGCCACGTCCAGCCCCTCCATGGCGGGGGCCCATTTGATCTCCAGCCCCTGCGCCAGGGGGGTGATCTCCTGGTCCAGCAGGTACTCCCGGCACTCGTCGGCGTAGCTCTGGAGGTCCTCCACCTCCCCCCGGAGGATGATGTGGTAGCCGTAGGTGGACTCCACGATGCCGGAGATCTCCCCGGGCTTCAGGGCCAGGGCCGCCTGCTCAAAGGGGGGCACCATCTTGCCCACGGTGGTGGTGTAGCCGTCCGGGTTGGACTCCAGGCCGCTGTCCTCGCTGTGGGCCTTCATCAGCTCGTCGAACTTGGCGGGGAGGTCCTCCGCCCCCTGGAGCTGGGCCAGCAGGTCCTCCGCCAGCTTCTTCTGCTCCGCCACCTTCTCCGCGGGCAGGGCGGGGTAGGCGTAGCTGCCGTCCTCCTGCTGGGTGGGCTGCGCGCTCATGTCCACGGTGAGGAGGAGGATGTGCTTGGCCTGGTAGGCGTAGCTGTTCAGCATCTCGTCGGTGGCGGCGGGGAACAGGGCGTCCCGCACGTTGTCGTAATAGGTGCCGGTGAGGAACAGGTACTCCACGGATTCATCGGACAGGCCGAAGGCGTCCTTCATCAGCTGGTAGTCCTCCTCGCCGTTCTTCTTCATCTCGTCCCTGGCGGCCTGGACCTGGGCGTCGGTGGGCAGGCAGCCCAGCTCCGCCGCCTTCTGCCGCAGGACGGTGTAGTAGGCGGCGATGTTGGCCGCGCTGTCCGCCATCATGTCGGCGTAGGTGCCCTCCTGATTGGGGTCGGGCTTGTCGGTGAGCTGGAGGCCGAACATCCCGTACTGGGACAGGAAGTTGTTGCAGCTCATACCCACCCAGTACAGGGCCAGATCCGCGCTGACCTGGTCGTCCCCCACCGTCAGCAGGGGGTCGGAGCCGGACAGCCCGGCGGAGAAGGACAGCACGTCCTGGGACAGGTCCACGTCCACAGTGGGGGCGGGGGTGGGATCGGGGGACACGCCGGGGGAGCTGGAGGGCTCGCCCCCGGTGGGCTTGCCGGAGAGGTTACAGGCGCACAGGGAGAGGGCCAGGGCCCCGGACAGGGCCAGGGCCGCGAGACGGTTCCAATGTTTCATTTCATTCTCCAATCATGAGCTAAGATTTGTCAGAAGCTGTACCAATCGCCGAAGTATTCAGATTCGCGAGTCAGAATTGCCGGTGGCAAGGCGAAAAATCGCGGGAATACTTTGTGTATTTCAAGATTTTTCAACGCGGCCAGCGGCATTTCTGGCCGTTAAGCTGGGTGCTGAGGCGATTGGTACAGGTTCTTATATTTACGAGCTGGGGCGGTTGGCCCGCACAAGGGACAGGGGCGGCACCGCCCGGGGCAGCTTCATGCGGAACTCCATCTGGGGGTGCCGGGGCTCCGCCAGGGGCTGGCCGTCCAGCCCCTCCATCATGGGGGCGGTCATGGGGAAGGCGGGCAGGTCCGGGCCCACCACCTCCAGCGCGTCCCCGGCGGCGAACTTGTTGCGCAGGGACAGCAGGGCGTTCCCGTCCCCGCCGCACTCCTTTACGATGGCCAGCACCTGCCAGTCCCGGATATAGCGGGCGTCCTGGGTGTACTGCCCCGGCTGTCCGAACCAGAAGCCGGTGGAGTAGTGCCGGTGGCTCACCTTGTCCACCTCCGCCCGCCAGAGGGGATCCAGGGGCCTGCCCGCCGCCGCCGCGTCCACGGCGTGGCGGTAGGCGGCGGTGGTCATGGCGGCGTAGTACGCGCTCTTGGCCCGGCCCTCGATCTTCAGGGAGTGGACCCCCGCCTGGATCAGCTCCGGAATGTGGTCGATCATGCACATATCCCGGCTGTTCAGGATGAAGGTCCCGCCGTTTTCCTCCAGGATGGGGAAATACTCGCCGGGCCGCTTTTCCTCCACCAGCGAATAGCGGTAGCGGCAGGGCTGGGCGCAGGCTCCCCGGGCGGCGTCCCGCCCGGTCATATAGTTGGACAGCAGGCACCGCCCCGAGTAGGACACGCACATGGCCCCGTGGACGAAGCACTCCACCTCCAGCCCCCTGGGGGCCCTGGCGCAGATCTCCGCCACCTCCTCCAGGGACAGCTCCCGGGCCAGGATCACCCGGGACGCCCCCAGCTCCCGCCACACCCGGGCCATCTCGTAGTTGGTGATCCCGGTCTGGGTGGACATATGCACCTGCACATGGGGGGCGTGCCGCTTACAGAGGGACAGCACGTCCACCCCGGCGGCGATCACCGCGTCCGCCCCGATGCCGTCCAAAAACTCCAGGTACTCCGGCAGGGCGGCGATCTCCCCGTTCCGGGCCAGGGTGTTGCAGGTGACATGGACCCGGACGCCCTGGGCGTGGGCGGCTTTTACCGCCTCCGCCAGCCCCTCCCGGCCGAAGTTCCCGGCGAAGGCCCGCATCCCGTAGGCGTTCCCCGCCAGGTACACCGCGTCCGCGCCGTAGGCCAGGGCCATGTCCAGCCGCTCCCGGTCCCCGGCGGGGGAGAGCAGCTCCGGCTTACCCATTGTTGGCGGCGGCGAACCGGTCCAGCTTGGCCTGGTGCTCCGCCAGGGTGCGGCTGTACTCGTGCTGCTTGGTCTCCGGGTTCAGGGCGTAGTAATAGTAGCTGGTGCTGTCCGGGTCCATGGCCGCCAGCAGGGAGGTCATGCCCGGGTTGGCGATGGGCCCGGGGGGCAGGCCCTGGTATTTGTAGGTGTTATAGGGGGAGTCGATGGCCTTGTCCGCCTCGGTGGGGACCTTCCCGCCGTTGAGGTACACCAGGGTGGCGTCAATCTGGAGCAGGCCCACCGTCTCCGCCTCCGGGTGCTCCAGGCGGTTGTAGATGACGGAGGCGATGCTCTTATAGTCGCTGCGCTCGTCGGTGTTGGTGCCGTCCGTCTCCTTCTCGATGAGGGAGGCGATGGTGACGATGTCGTGGAGGGAGTAGGCGGGGGCGTTCTCCCCCTCCCCGGCGAACTGGTCCAGGTACTGGTCCATCTTGGAATCGAAGTTCACCAGCATCTTGTTGAGCACGTACTTGGGGTTCTCCCCCATCTCGAAGGTGTAGGTGTCCGGGAACAGGTAGCCCTCCAGCCGGTGGTAGTCCCCCAGGGGGAGGCCCTCCAGCCAGTCGAAGGCGTAGTCCCAGTTGGCGGACATATCCCGGAGCCTGTCCACCGAGGCCACCCCCCGCTTGTCCAGCAGGTCAAAGAGCTGGTCGATGGTGTAGCCCTCCGGGATGGTGATGTCCACGGTTTTCCGGGTGGTGGAGGACGAGCCCATGTTGGAGATCAGGGCGCGGTAGTCCATCTCGGTGTCCAGGGTGTAGGTGCCGGGGGCGATCTTCTCCTCCGCGTGGGAGAACCAGGAGAACAGCTTGAACAGGAACTTGTACTCGATGAGGCCCTCCCGCTCCAGCGTGTCCACCACCTCGCTGAACTCGGTGTCCTCGTGGATGGTGATCTCCACCGACACGGACTCCTTGTTCAGCCCCAGCAGGTCGCAGGCCCACACCCAGCCCAGGGTGGCCAGAATCCCGGACAGGCCGATGACCAGCAGCACATACAGCAGTGCCCCGGCCACCCGTGCCCCCGGACTGCGCTTCAGCCGGGAGGAACGCCGGGGGCGGCGTTGATCCGGGGTCTGGTCGCTCCGGCCCCGCTCCGGGCGGTTGTAGTCGTAGTAGCCGCCGCCGGAGCCGGAACCGGTCATTAATCAGCTTATCCTTCCCTGGGATCATCCGTTTATTTTGTTGTATGAATTGTGGGCAGAGCATGTCAGGGATGCGCCGCTTCCGTATCTCCGTCTGGAGAATGCCGGCGTGGTGTCCGACAGTGAGCTGGAGCAGGAATTGCACCGGCTGCGTAAGTTTATCACCGCAGAGGCTCTTTCTCGTTGGGAGATGATACCTAAGGAGACGAAGAAGCCGGATGAGGATGGGGAAGAACTGCCGGATAATGAGGAAGCACAAGAGCCGGAGCCGGTGAATCTGGATGCGTTTCCGATGGTTTACGTTACTTCCAACAGATTAGGTGCGTGGCTTATGATATTCCCGCCTGTGGGAGAAGGAAAGGAATTAGACCGCGGGATACTTGATGCTGCTCTGCAGAAGAGCGGCGTTACATTCGGCGTGAACACGGAGCTGCTTGAACGTCTGTCCGATGAGCCGAACCGGTATTTCCATCTGTACAGAATCGCTATAGGGCAGCCGGTCGTTCACGGGGAGGACGGTTATATAGAAGACTTCTTTGAGCGTGCCACCAAGCAGAAATTCGTTGAGGATGAGCACGGCAGGGTGGATTACTTCAACCTGAATCTGGTTCAGAATGTGGAGAAGGGCGGCGTGATCTGCCAGGCGGTTCCGCCTAAGGAGGGCGTACCGGGAAGGACGGTCCTGGGTCAGGAGATCGTCTGCAAGACCGGGAAGGCGGCTGTTCTTCCCAAGGGACGCAACACGGAGGCCAGCGAGGACGGTACGAAGCTGCTTGCAGTCAAGTCCGGCCGGGTGGAATTCAGCGGACGGAGCTTCGTGGTCAAGTCGGTGCTGGAGATCAACGGCAATGTGGATTTTTCCAGCGGTAATATTAATTTTGTAGGCGACGTGCATATTCACGGTGATGTGAGCAGCGGATTTAGTATCAGGACGATCGGGGATGTGACCATAGACGGCGTGGTGGAAGCCGCGGAGATCGAGGCGGGCGGCGACCTGATCGTTGCCAAGGGAATCCTTGGAGACTCCAGGGCGGTGCTCCGCGCCCATCACGATATATATGCCCAGTATATGGAGAACTGTACGGTTCACTGCCGCGGAGACCTTAAGACAGACTGTATTGTCAACTGTGATATCTATTGTGACGGGGAAGTGCAGGTGCGTACTGGAAGAGGGCCGATGATCGGCGGACGTATCCGGGCTGCACGGGGGATCAACGCCAAGATCGTCGGCTCAAAATCAGAGAGCGTCACGACCGTCTATCTCGGCGGTCAGCCGTGTGCGAACTACGAGCGGGAATTCCTGCAGAAGAGCTTAGATGAGTTAGAAGCCGAGCTTGAGAAGGTAGAACGTCAGCCCAACAGCCCGTCTAAGACCCAGCGTATGGGCAAGATCCGTCTGGATCTGTCGGTGGGAAGGATGAAGCTTGGTCAGTTCGATAAGGAGCTGGAAAAGAT
>OFFP01002451.1_pt1 | contig 10955 bp, 10 predicted proteins | sample 1521431 | NCBI WGS metagenome assembly OFFP01 (sample SAMEA3504104, study PRJEB24116) | mouse gut metagenome | biome: mouse gut; feature: mouse-associated habitat; material: faeces | place: Denmark | collected 2011 | reverse complement strand
CCGCACGTCCGGTTCTGGGAGGGGCGTGCCTCGTAAGGGGCACGTCTACTCGACCCTATCTGGAACGATCTCCGGTTGCCTGCTTCCCCAATGCTTGAAAAGCAAACATTCTTTTAGTATAATGAAGATACAGGCAGAGCAGCGGGGAATGGGAGGCGGAGGAAATACGATGGATAAAAAAGAGACAGGTGTAAACAGCAAAATGGGAGAGGCACGGATCAAGTCTGCTGATTTGCACATGAGAACGGACGAATCGGGAAAGGGAACAGTAATACCGGAACCTGACTCTCAAAAATCAGATGTGAAAACAACGTCTAAGGATTCTGTATTTCGTGACCTGTTCGGGGATCGTAAGTATGCCCTGCAGTTATATCAGGCAATCCATCCGGAAGATACGGATGTAACAGAAGCAGATATAGGGAATGTGACGATAAAAAATGTTTTCACTGACCAGGAATACAATGACTTGGGTTATGTAGATTTTACAAAGGTATATAATGAACAGGTGAAACTGCATGGTAAAACCAGGGAGGCTGTGCTGGAAACAATCAGGATATGTAAGGACAGAAATGTGCTGAGTGAGTATTTGTCCGGGCGTGAGAAGGAGGTTATTAACATCATGATGGGTTTATTTGACCAGGAAAAGGCGGTAGAACAGTTCGGGAATGAAAAGAAGGAAGAGGGCCGCACAGAGGGCCGTGCAGAGGGAAGGCTTGAAGGAAAAAAGGAAGCGGCCATTAACATGAAGGCAGAGGGCCTGTCAGAAGGTATGATTGCTAAAATCTTAGATGTGGGTCTGAGTATAGTTCAGGAATGGATTTCTGGGACCGCTGTGGTAAGATAATACAATACCGCAGGATTTTTGGAAGAACAAAGGAGAGCTTATGAAATACAGAGAACTTGGAAAGACCGGCTTGATGGTCAGCGAGATCGGGCTTGGTGGAGAATGGCTGGAGCGTCATAATACGGAAGAAGTAAAAGCAGTGATTGATGTCTGTGAAAAAGAAGGGATTAATATTCTGGATTGTTGGATGTCGGAGCCAAATGTCCGGTCTAATATCGGATCGGCGATCAAGGGAAAACGCAGCCGGTGGATCATTCAGGGGCATATCGGCTCTATCTGGGAAAATGGGCAATATGTCAGATCAAGAGATCTGGAAAAAGTGAAACCGGCTTTTGAAGATTTGCTGGTACGGCTCCAGACGGACTATATTGATCTGGGAATGATACATTTTATAGATACTGCAGAAGAATTTGACCGGGTTATGAATGGGGAATTTATCGAGTATGTGAGACAGCTGAAAAAAGAGGGAAAGATCCGTCATATCGGAATGAGCTCCCATAACCCATCCATCGCTAAAATGGCGGCCTGCCATGGTGAGATTGAAATGCTCCTATTCAGTATCAATCCGGCTTTTGATCTGCTGCCGCCTGTTACGGATCTGGAACAATATTTTACGGGGCAATATGATGAAAGCCTGAGTGGAATTGCTCCGGAGCGGGAAGAATTGTATAAGATTTGTGAACAGAACCGTGTTGGGATTACGGTTATGAAAGGATATGCGGGGGGACGCCTGTTTCAGGAACAGACATCACCATTTGGAGTCGCGCTGACACCTGTACAGTGCATTCATTATGCACTGACCCGGCCGGCAGTAGCGGCGGTAATGGCCGGATTTGACAACCCACAGCATGTATACGAGGCTGTGGCATATGAGACCGCTTCCAGTGAGGAGAAAGACTATGCGAGTGTCTTGGCATCGGCTCCGCGGCATGCATTTTCAACAGGGCAGTGTACGTATTGTGGACATTGCGCACCATGCCCTGCCAGGATTGATATTGCTATGGTGAATAAGCTGTATGATCTTGCCTTGATGCAGGATGAAATTCCGGGAACAGTCCGTGCGCATTATCAGCAGTTAAATGCAAATGCAGCAGACTGTATCGGATGCGGAAGCTGTGAGAGCAGATGCCCGTTTCAGGTACCGATTACCGGCCGGATGCGGAAAGCAAAGGAATTATTTTTATGATTTTTAGCGGGCGGTGCGGCCAGCATCATCGTTCTCTGCCTGTTGTTTTCTTCTGATCCATGCTTCGTCGTCCTCGTAAAATGGAACCTGTTCAGGATAAGCACGGGCAATCTGTTCTTCGATATGGAAGCTGTTATTTAAAGTGTCATAGAGCAAAAAATCTGCGGTATACAGGATAAACCAAAATCCGGTAAGAGGCAGTAAGACAACGGACCATGGGAGGAAAAGGGCAAGGGCAATCCAATAAAGCATCTGGAGCAGTGCGGTGCCGAGGACTCTGGGAAAATACCGGAGCATGAATAAAAGGCAGTTCCCGGCGCTCCGGAGGAAAGGCTGTTCGAACAGAACGATCTGCGGCCAGATGGTGGAGAAGCACATGGTAACGATCAAGATACTGAATAAATAGAGCGCGATGGTTCCCCATCCGGGAAAGGAAGCAGACCACCAGAACAGCATAGCCATAAAGATATCGAAACCGAGCAGGAGGCAGAATAAGATGCCGGGCAGAATGGCCTGCCGCCAGTTCTGCCGCAGGGCATGTGTATAATCACGGAAGCACCTTGGCTTTGCATCCCGAAAGCCGCGGAAAACGGCGTCATGCATACAGGATAGGGCGGGACCGGCAAAAATTCCGCCGATGATCCCGGCAAAGAGCATAACAAGCAGGCTGGAAGAGAGGATGGCATAGACGCTCCCGATTGCAAAAGGTAAAAAGCCAAGTATAGTCATCAGATTTGTAAACAAATATTTCCTGATATTCCGTTCTAAAACCTCGGTATATCGTGCAAAGCCGGTGAGGCGCTGTCCGGTTGATGCGTGTTGATTTTGATGGTGTAAGAAAGCCATGATAGTTTCCTCCCTGGTATTAATTTTGCTGGATATATTGACAGTTATTTAGGAAATCTTTCAGTAATGCGGTAAGATTTCCGTCATAATCTTTCGTACAGGTCAGTTCCGCGCATACCGCGTTTGCGCCGCAGACCCCTAATGCGGATACTCCATGGTCATAGGGTGTGTCTTCTCCGATACAGTCATAGGTGATCAGGGTATAGGACTGGCTGTTGCAGGTGATGGTGTCCGTGGTTTGGATTTTGTATTTGCCTTCGGCAGAAGCAAGCCATGCCTGGCGGCTTTTTTCTGCATCTTTTTCGCTTTTTTCTTCACTTGCAAGAAGGTACAGCTGTGCGTTATAGAGGTCGATCGTTTCTCCCTCACTGTTTTCGTAAGGCACAGGATTACCGGCGCCCCATGCGGCATAAAAGAGTCCGTCTGCAGCGAGTGTATCCTTATTATCAAGCAAGATAAATTCCTGCGGCGCATTGGCAGTCATAACTGTGCCGATTTCTGTCTGGCCTTCCGGCTGCTTCTGCCCATCTTTGGCAGCCGAAGAAGCGGAAGAACAGCCTGTTAGAGACAGAAACAGACAGCCAAAGAGCAAAGCGGCTTTTTGCTTCTGATTCCGGTATTTTTTTCTCATTTTCTCTCAACCTCCTGTAAGTGTTTGATCCGTCTGTAAAGTATCCCAGATCTGGCTGCATTCTTCTGCATAGAGAGTTTTGCTTCTGCTATAAAAGCAACGCCTTCCAAGGTACAGACCAAAATCCCAGGGGATCACTTTTCCTTCTGCGGAAAAATCATATTCATCCGGACAGCTTCCATCCGGCATGGCCAGTACCTGGAAATCTCTCTGAACCTTTCCGGGATCTTCCATCAGGAAGAAGTAGCTTGTGCAGTCATCAATGTCCCCGATCAGAGCAATCTCGGCTGCCTGCTGATAGGAAAGACTTTCGGCATCTCCTGCGGAGATATTGCTGACAAACTGGTTGATTTTTACCAGTATTTTTCCGTCGTGATTGTAATCTCCCGCCAGAGAGGTGAAGGTGTTTTCGATAGAAGCAGCTATATCCTCCGGCAGAGAATGGTCTCCGATATATGCAATCTGGAGATCTGGCGTATCCCTGAACCACCCAAGGTTGTTTCCGATGATATCGATTCCGATGAAGAACAGAATGATTCCGCAGAGGACATACCATTTGTGATAATACCACCAGTTTTTCATTGACAATCATTTCCTTTCTTTGGCGATGCCGCCCTCTTCTTTTGTAGTGCCGCCGTATGCATAGGATACAGGGAGGCAGACAAGGGGTGGTTTGGTAGACATATGCTCCTGCAACAGAAGCTCCACGCACATTTCGGCAATATCCATAATTGGCTGCACGATTGTAGAGCAGAAGTAATCGCCGTCCCCGAAAGCCCGTATACCGTCAAAACCAATCACCTGTACATCCTCCGGCACCCGCAGATTCATTTTACGGAGTATTTTAATAATCTCATAGGCGATATAGTCCGTCACGCAGAACAGCCCGTCAAATTCCAGCTTTCCGTCAAAAAGATGCTCTCTTAAGAAAACTTCAAACTCGCTTAAAGGATCATCGTCCTGCAGAATCTTCTCTGAGAAAGAAAGGCTTTTTATAAGACAGCCGTTTTCAAAGCCGGCCTTTCGTTTGTTGGGTTCGCTGTCAAGAGAAGAGCCTACGCGCAGAAAAGCAACGTTTTTGCAGCCCAAGTCTGCCAGCTTTGCCGCCGCCATCTGACCGCCGGCAAAATTATCACTTGCAACACAGGGGATATGTGCTCCCATAGGGCGGTCAATAGATACAAAGGGGATGGTTTCATCCGGATGCAGTTCTGGGTTATAGGTCAGGCCGATGATACCGTCCACTTTGTTCTGCTTTGTTATGGTGAGATATTCCTGCTCCATCCTGGAATCGTAGTCGGTGGTACACAGAAGCATCCGATAGTTTCTCTTCATAAGGGAAGTGTTGATGTGGTGTACCAGCTTTGCAAAAAAAGGATTGGATGTATTGGGGATCAGCAGTGCAACCGTATAAGTTTTGCTGGCTTTCAGGCCCTGCGCGTAGCTGTTTACATGATAGTCAAGTTTTTGGATTGCTGCTTCCACACGAAGACGGTAGGATTCGCCTACCGGCAATCCGTTGATCACTTTGGAAACTGTACCCAATGCAACGCCTGCCTCCAATGCAACGTCTTTCATAGTAGGAGCGGTATTTTTCCTGCGCATGATGAACACCTCATTTCTCTGTTTCGTGAAATAATTATAATACAATTTCATGCATTTGTAAAGAATAATTTCATGAAATTTCATAAATTTCATGAAACGTTATATGAAGAACTAATATACAAAATGCTTAACTTTTATTTATTTAATTTTCACAAAAATATAATAATTGACGGATTTGTGTTATAAAATGGTTGTAAAATAAAATTCAAAGTGATACTATTTTAGAGTAATACATATAACGTTTCACGAAACCATGGTGAAGAACGTTATGCAGAAGGAACGGCCGGTCTGACTGCAAAGATGAATCCCGGAACGTTGGGAAGTGCTGTTTACATATTATAACAGCTGTGATTCAAAACGGCTCACAGCGTATGGTGCAGGCGCTTTCTGACAGTTCCATAGATAAGGAAGGAGAGATTTTATGGCTAGTTCAAAAAGAACACCTGCTCAGACAGAACAAAAATCGGTATGGGAACGCATGGGCGATCATTGGCAGTTATATTTGATGTTGTCGGTTCCATTGATTTTGACAATTATTTATAAATATGTACCGATGTACGGTATCCAGATCGCATTCCGTGATTACAAATCTGTGCGCGGGATGTGGGGCAGTGAATGGGTAGGCTTGAAATGGTTCCAGCGTTTCTTTAGTTCCCCAAACTGTATCCGGATGATCAAGAACACGATATTGTTAAGTTTCTATAGTTTATTGTGGAGCTTTCCGATTCCGATCATCCTGTCGCTGGCGATCAACCAGCTTAGATTCAAGCGGTTTAAGCGGTCCGTACAGACGATTCTCTATGCACCGCATTTTATATCCATTATGGTTGTCTGCGGTATGCTGCGCATATTTTTAAGTCCGTCGGGCGGTCTGATCAACCTGATTGCCGGAACAGGGATTGACTTTTTATCAGAAGCATCTGCGTTCAGGACCATCTATATTGCATCCGGTATCTGGCAGGATGCAGGATGGGGGATCATCGTCTACATGGCATCTCTTGCAAATGTTGACGTTTCCCAGTATGAGGCGGCGAAGATCGACGGGGCTTCCCTGTTCCAGCGGATCCGATATATAGACCTTCCGGAGCTGGTTCCGCAGATCGTACTTATGCTGATTATGAGCGCAGGCAACTTAATGAACGTTGGGTTTGAGAAAGTATTCCTGCTCCAGACGGATCTGAATAAGGCTACCAGTGATGTCATTGCGGTATATGTTTACCAGCAGGGTATTGAACATGCCAAATACAGCTATTCAACAGCCGTCGGTCTGTTTAATACGGTAGTCAACGTCATTCTGCTGATTATCGTCAATAAGATAACGAGCAAGATTTCTGAAGACGTAAGCTTTGTATAGGAGGTGCAGCATGGGAAAGAAAAAAAAGACAGGACAGTTGCATGGTTTATCGGACAGGACCAGCGATATTATTCTGGTAGTGATCTGTCTTATTATTGTATTTTTGGTAGCATATCCGCTTTACTACGTGCTGGTTGCTTCTGTTTCCAATCCTTATGACGTATATGCGGGAAAGACGTTCCTGCTTCCAAGCGGGTTTACCCTGGATGGTTACAAGGCCGTATTTGCGGATAAGAGTATTATCACCGGCTTCCTCAACAGTATCAAATATACGGTGGTCGGGACGGTATTTTCCGTAGTGATGATCTATTTATCAGCCTATCCGCTGAGTGTAAAAAATCTGCCGGGACGAAAATTTATCAGTATATTTTTCATTATAACCATGTATTTCGGCGGCGGTCTAATGCCTACATATCTGGTAGTCAGGGACACTGGATTGATTGATACGATATGGGCGATGTTTCTTCCGGGGGGCGTTGCCGTGGGCAATATGATCATTGTCCGTAATTTTTTTGAACACAGTATTCCGAAGGAAATGATTGAAGCCGCGGAGATTGACGGCTGTTCGAAATGGACGACTTTCATCAAGATCGTGGTTCCGTTAAGTAAGTCCATTATGGCAGTTATGGTAGTATTCAGCATGGTGGCCTATTGGAACGACTGGTTTACAGCCCTCATCTATCTGCCGGGAAAGGAGAATGCGCCGCTGCCGCTGGTGCTGCGTAATATCTTGATCAAGAGTTCGGCGAGCGCAAGCCAGGCGGGCATGATTTCCGGAGGTTACGCGGAACTCAGTAAGCTGACAGAGATGATCAAATTTTCTTCGGTTATCGTGGCGGCCCTCCCGATGCTGATCATCTATCCGTTCGTCCAGAAATACTTTGAGAAGGGTATGATGGCAGGCGCGGTCAAGGGTTAACATATGGTTGGATCAGTTCCGCCCATCCCCGGGGCAATGTATGGCGGGATGGACGGATGGATATGGAATTTTCGGAAAAGGAGATGGGATAATTGAAGAGATGGAAAAGAGTGATTTCCTGTATGCTGACAGCAGGCATGACAGTATCGATGGCCGCATGTGGAAATAAAGTCGAAAATTATTATGAACCCGGTGTCACCAATACAGATACTTCTCAGACGGATTTTACGATTATGGGAGGAATCAGTGCGCTGAGCCCGGGATATGAAGATAATGAGGTTCTAAACCAGATGCAGGAGGACGCGGGGATTAAGATCAATTGGAATGTAATGAGCGATTCTCTGGCAGAGCAGGTCAATATTCGGATTGCCGGGAGACAGCTTCCAGATGCATTTATGGCAGTCGGATTCAGTAATTATGATATCACGACCTATGGAAGCGACGGCGCGTTCATTGATCTGAGTCCGTACCTGACGGAAGAATATATGCCGAACCTGTCAAAGATACTGGAAGAGAATCCGGATATTCGAAGTGCGATCACCATGAGCGACGGAGGGATCTACGGTCTTCCATCCGGAGAGAGGATGGGAACTGCCGGCATCGGAGCCGGGGAGGATTACAATATCTACCAGTTCCCGCAGTTTGCCATGATCAACAAAGCATGGCTGGATGAACTGAACCTGGAGGTTCCGGAGACTCTGGATGAACTGCATGAAGTCTTGAAGGCATTTGAAGAAAATGACATGGCAACCTACTATGGAAATGAAGAGGGCAGTACAATCCCAATGAGTACTGGGTTTGACCAGTGGTGCTGGGGACAGAATGTGTTCTATGCAGGATTTGGATTTACGAATTGGCCCAATGACGTGATAAATGATTTAGAGTTAAATGCTGACGGGAAAGTGGACTTCGTGTGTGCAGATGAGAAGTATCGGGAGGCTCTGACTTATTTCCATGACTGGTATGACGAGGGACTGATGGATGTCGAGATGTTCAGCCAGGATGACAAGCAGCTGATGGCGAAATGCCAGCAGGGAAAGGTAGGGGTCGGTACCTGGTGGTGGTTTGACCTGTGGGGAGAACATAAGGATGACTATGTATATCTTCCGGTTCTTGACGGGCCGGATGGAACCCACAATGTCACCCTTCGTTCGGCGCCGCCCCTTAGCTGCGGGAACCTGAGCATTACATGCGCATGTAAGAGTCCGGCAAATCTGCTGAAATTTTTCGACCAGTGGTATGATCCGGAAAATGTGATGCAGCTGCAGTATGGCCCGATCGGGACGTACTTTACCGGGCAGGATGAAGATGGAGTATGGCAGAGCATTACGGAAGAAGATGCACAGAAGGAATATGGGAAAAGTGTTGCGGAGCTGAAGGGCGTAAGTGAGGTATACGGCCCGAAGTTGATTTTGAGTAATTATTATGGTTCCACTTTTGCGCTGGAGGATGCCGCGGTTATCCGGCTGACAGATTTGTATGAGACCTGGATGCCTTATGTGGATGAGAAGGCGGCATATCCGACAGACTGTGTATTTACAGAGGATGAGCTGGATGTGATCGACCGCTATAAGACGGATTTTGAAAATGCCGTATCCGAGCAGGAGGGGCTGTGGATCAAAGAAGGCGGACCTACGGATAGTGAGTGGGACGCCTATGTGAAGAAGCTTAAAGATACCTGCGGGATGGAGGAGCTTTTGAAGGTTTATCAGGATGCGTATGACCGCTATATGGAAGCGCGGTAAACCGAAAACCGGGAAATGACCGCTATAGGCAGTTTTATTCCTGCGAAGCAACGAGCCAATTAGATATGCTCGCATGATATTTGGCGACTGCCGCGAGAGTCAAATACCCCGTAACTTGCTGCGGGATATTTGACTGTTACACGGCAGTGAGCCTAATATCCAGGTCAGTATGTATGGATATTGGGCAGAAGGCGGGCGCTTGATTTTTAGAAATAGAGTTTAGGAGGCAATTATTGTATGACGAGCCAGACAATTACGTGAAGCACGGAAATATGAAGAGGTATTTGAAAAGACGATAAAGAAAGGGGAACGCCCGGAATTTCATTTGTCTCCCCGTACAGGCTGGATGAATGACCCCAACGGATTTTCCTGGTATAAGGGGCAGTATCACATGTTTTATCAATATTATCCATATGAATCCAAGTGGGGGCCGATGCACTGGGGACATGCGGTGAGCGGAGATTTGCTCCATTGGGAGTATCGTCCGGCTGCGCTTGCTCCGGATGAATTCTATGATATGGAAGGCTGCTTTTCCGGAAGTGCAATAGAGCTTCCGGACGGCAGACAGATGCTCATGTACACGGGCGTTTCAAAAGAACATAAGCATTATAGCACCCAAAGCGAAGAATTGCAGACGCAGTGTATTGCAATAGGCGACGGGATGGATTATGAAAAGTATGAACACAATCCGGTTTTGGATGCAAAGGATCTGCCGGAAGGGTGCAGCAGAGCCGATTTCCGAGATCCCAAAATATGGAGAAAAAAAGACGGAACTTACTGCTGCATCATAGGAAACCGTCCGGCAGACGGAAGCGGGCAGATTCTTTTGTATACCAGTGAGGATGGTTTTCAATGGGAGTACAAGAATATCCTTGTCTCTAATTTTAATCGATTCGGGAAAATGTGGGAATGCCCGGATCTTTTTGAACTGGATGGAAAATGGGTACTGCTTACCAGTCCCCAGGATATGCTCCCGGAAAGATTTGAGTATCATAATGGAAACGGAACACTCTGCCTGATTGGGGACTTTGATGAGGATGCAGGTGTATTTCAGGAAATGCATAACCAGTCGGTGGATTATGGGATTGATTTCTATGCCCCTCAGACGGTGCTCACACCGGACGGAAGGCGGGTTATGATCGGGTGGATGCAAAACTGGGATTCCTGCGGCATCCGTTCGCATGAAGAACCATGGTTTGGACAGATGAGCCTTCCGAGAGAATTGTCAATAAAAAACAACAGGCTTTATCAGAAACCGCTAAAAGAGCTTGATGCGATGAGATGTAATAAAGTAGAATATACAGGTGTAACGGTGGCAGAGACGGTCTGGCTTGACGGAATTAAGGGAAGAAGAATGGATATGCTGCTTACCATCCGTCAGGGAGATCCGCAGGACTTGTACCAGAAATTTGCAGTCCGGTTTGCCCAGAACGAAAGATATCATACTTCACTCAGCTTCCGTCCAAGGGAATCCATTTTAAAAATAGACAGAAAATTCTCCGGCTCCAGGAGGGCCAGTATCCACCAGAGGCGCAGCTTGGTGAATACGTTGGATGGAGAATTGAAGCTGAGGATTATCCTGGACTGGTTCAGTGTGGAGGTCTTTGTAAATGATGGGGAACAGGTATTATCAGCAACGATGTATACGGATCAGGATGCGGACAGGGTGTCATTTTTTGCAGATGGGACTGCCAAGATTGATGTTGTGAAATATGATCTTGCATAGACTGCTTCAAGCAGCTGGTTCATGCGGAAAAGCATGAATTTTTTTGTTTGTTGTTACTATTCACAGCCACTTCACACACATGCGCAAAAACAGCCGGCA
>OFFP01002448.1_pt1 | contig 10961 bp, 8 predicted proteins | sample 1521431 | NCBI WGS metagenome assembly OFFP01 (sample SAMEA3504104, study PRJEB24116) | mouse gut metagenome | biome: mouse gut; feature: mouse-associated habitat; material: faeces | place: Denmark | collected 2011 | reverse complement strand
GAGTACATCGAAACAGTTTGGGGGATGGGCTACCGATGGAAAAAATAAAAAGGCAGTCATTGAAACGCTCTTTTATGAAGGCTGTGGCGGTCACGATGCTGATCGTGTTCTTTTGCAGCACCCTTGCGATTTTCGGCTGTTACCGCTTTCAAAAGCATATTCTCCCCGATTCCAATGAGGTCTGGCTGACGCAGCAGACAACCGCCCCGGATGGTACGGTCACAGAGGCAAAGATGAGGTATGTCCTTGATGGCTCGCCAGAGCCATTCGGCCAACTGATAGCGGACGGTCAGGAACACAACGAGAGTCAGGGACAGACGAGCTACATGATAGAGCGTATTGAATCCAGCTACTCCATGCTTTCCCCGAAAGCGAGAACGGCCTACCGCGTTTCGCAGGTTTGTATGGTGCTGCTGCCGTTTCTGTTTGCTGTGATTGGAATTACTTTGTGCGCGTGGTGGTTTTATCACAAGGTGCTGGAGCCGCCGATCACTGTTCTGATGGATGCCACCACACACATTCAAGACCGGGATTTGAGCTTCCAGATCAACTTTGACGGGCAGGATGAATTGGGCCAGCTCTGTGCCGCCTTTGAGAAAATGCGGCAGACCCTATATGAGAACAACCGTCAGATGTGGAGTATGCTGGAGGAACGCCGGGCCTTGCAGGCATCCGTGGCCCACGATCTGCGTAACCCCATCGCCATTATGACCGGCTATGTGGAATATTTGCAGGAGAACAGCCGGGGCGGAACCTTGACGGAGGAAAAACTGGAAAAGGCGCTCTCCAATCTCGGCATTACCGCGGAGCGCATGGGCCGCTATACCGATACCATGCGCGACCTGGGCGCTATCGAAGAAACAGAAGTTCACCGCAGAGAGGTGGAGCTTCCTGATTTTTTACAGCACATGGCGGATTCCTTATCCATCCTGTTTCAGAATACCCAGGTGCGTTTTTCCTGTGACCTCCATGTGCCGAAGGGGAGGGCCGTCCTTGACGGGGAGCTGCTGTACCGCGTTCTGGAAAATCTGATCTCCAATGCCCTCCGTTTTGCGGAGCGGGAAATTGAGCTGGCTTTTTGTCTGGAGCATGGAATCCTGTCGGCCACCGTGACCGACGACGGGCCGGGCTTTTCGGACAAGCTGCTGCAAAAGAAAACCGCCCTGTTTTACTCCGAGGATACCTCCGGCAAGCACTTGGGGCTGGGGCTGGCGGTGAGCCGGGTGCTGTGCCAGAAACATGGGGGAACCATAGAGCTGTCAAACCAACCACCCCACGGGGCTTGTGTGAAAGCCTCCATTGCGGTCAAATAATCCCTATTACGACGGCGCAGGTAAGAAATTGACTTTGGGGGAAAACAGATATATAATAAAGCAACAGCAAATTCTGCTTATTGTAGGAGGGCAAAATGAAAGAGACATTGGAGTTCAATCATAAAAAGCAATGTGGTTTATGGCTGATCCTTATTGGAATTGTACTTATCATAGCTGTTATTTTCGGCGGGAAATTCCTTGTGAACCCGTTTGTGTTTTTAATAGGCTATTATGCTTGTTTTTTTAGCGTTAACGCGAACAAAAAAGTCAGGGAAAGGCTCTCCCAGGGGGCTATTTCCCAAAAGCAGATAAAGATGATCTATTTTTCAATTGCTGCTTTGTTCCTGTTGATGTTTTGCATTGCTGGCCCGTTTATTCCCGGGTGGCATTGGAGGCAGATATGGTTGGGTGTACTGATGGCAACAGCCATACATTTTTTCTTGTGGTTTTTTATACATGGTTGGAGCATGGTTGTGCTGGGGATTGTATGTATCATTATCGCAGCAACAGGCTATGTATTCCCCGCTATATCGGTTTCCGTTATTTGCATTGCCGATGCAGCAGCTAAATTGATATGCGGGATATATTTGCTTTTCTTCTCAAGACCATCAAAATTTGCTCCCAGCGCAACGAAGTAACATTGGGGCTGGGGCTGGCGGTGAGCCGGGTGCTGTGCCAGAAGCATGGGGGAACCATAGAGCTTTCAAACCAACCGCCCCATGGGGCTTGTGCAAAAGCCTCTATCAAGATCGAACAATCCCCGTTACTGTAATGCAGATGCGGCTATAATACAAATTCCAGTTTGACATATTGGAAAATCAAAATATGATACCTTTGCCTTAATCCTTAATAAGGTGTACTGAGATTATTTATTTTATGGAGGAAACGTAGATGGAACGAAAAAATAAAATTTTGAAAATAGTTTCAGTTGTTCTATTGTTATGCAGTTTTGCTATACCAATGTATAATATTTTTCCTAATGGGCTGATAGTCAATCAGGATTCATGGTTTTTTACTGAAACTTTTAAAATACTTTTTCAAGAGGGTGCAGGAGCATTTAATTATCTTGGTGTTGTATTTCATCTGGCTGTATGGATTCCCGCTATCATACTGTGTATCGGTTCTTTTGCAAAGATGGACAAGATTGTTCGCTTTTCGTCAGGTATCGGCATTGTCCTTCTTTTGATAGGTCTTCTGCTTGCTGTTGTTTTGACGAATGAAATAAAATTGATACATCCGATTGTTGGGTACATTTGTATTGGATACTGGATTGACTTAATTTTGCTTGTAGTTTGCGCCGCCGTTTCTTCAAAAAAGCACTGAAAATATTAAAAAATTCCCATTTATCGAGCAACATAAATACATAAAGAGTAAGACACATAAGACGCAGAACCAGCAGGCTTGTGAGAAATCACAGTCTGTTGGTTTTTCTTATGTAATTTCCTATTCCTTGACCACATTTTGACATTTGGCTTTTATAATTGAAATACATCAAACATGACAGGAGGATAAACAATGCGAAAACGAATATTATCATTAGTTATGATTTGCGGCTTGCTATTCACTACGACAGCTTGCGGAAATTATAACATTGAGGATGGGAAAGCTCCCCCGCAAAACACGGAAGAAAATCCATTCATGAAATCAGAGGAAGACGGTTCTTTAGGTGTTCTCAGCCACGAGGAAGTAAGTCCCGCCAGAGCGGATGACCAGAGTGTTTTACCGTATGAATATCACGGCGGAGAATTCACCTTGGACTATCAGTTTGCATCAGAGGGGAAATTGGATAACATAGGCTTCCTGCTCTTTTTGGACGGAAAGCCACAGGCGTACAAGGTAAATGATACAAGGGCGGAATATGAGTATCTCCATTGTTTCCAAACATCAGAAAAGCACGAAGAAAAATTTTCGTTTGTGTTTACACCGAACACGGGAAAAAAAGGTGATACCCTAAATATTACAATCCTGAGCATTACCAATCCCGCTTTCCAACCCGATATGAAAGAAACATCGAGTTACGGCTGGTATCACCAACACCTTGAAAGAGCGCTGAAACTGCATTTTAATGAGGATGCTCCAGACAGCGATATCTTTTATGGAGAAAGTGAAAATATTTTTCGTGATGTCAGCGTTGCAGAAGAAAAAATCACTTCCTCTTTTATTGAGAATGAGCTTGTGAAAAACGGTTGGGATGAAATTACTATGGATACATTGGATAGCGGCGTTTATTCGACTATTTCCTATGATGGCGAATTAGTGTATGACAATATCAATCTTACCAATAAAGATACACTTACAGTGCGTTACACGATTTGCGGAACGCCGGGTACAAGGTATGGCATATCATTCTTCTTAAATCATAAGCCCATATCGTTTGATAAAGTGATTTCATACGATGCAACATTGAGCAAAGGAAATGTGTGGATAATGGAAGCCGTCATAGACACTTCTAAATTAGACGACTTCAATACTTTCTATGCGGTAGCTGTTGCTGCAAGCAATGATTGTTCTACAAATAAGACAGGCTCAATTTTGCTTTATAAGGAGGGCTGAAAAATGAAAACAAAATTGACATGTATGTTGTTTATGCTCGTTTTGACCTTTGCCCTGTCAGCATGTAGCGGCGGTCAAGATGATAATACAGAGAAATCCCAAAATGATATAATAACTACACAACCCAATAACAGTATTCGTGCTGATAATATCGACAATAATATTACAAAGCCAGAGAATGCCGGCGAAGATACCGGACCCACAGAGCCAAACGATAATGATAAAGATGCCGCTAAACCACAGGATGGCACTAAGGAAAAAAGTAGCACGGAATCAGATACGGATAAAAAAGGCAATAACGCAATTCCATTCGAGAATAATGCAGATAACAGTTCTCAAATTTCTAAAGATAACGGTCAGCAATCCGTAACTATTGAAATATTTGACAGCTCTGCAACGCCCCAAAAAGGAAGCGGTAATCTTAATGCAAATGGCGGGGAAAATGAAAAATCTGATACTCAAATGACTGAAAGTAAAAACGAAACTATTTTATCTAAATAAGGAGGGTTTAAAAATGAAAACGAAATTTATGTGTATTATGCTTATACTTGCTTTTGCTCTTAATCTGTCAGCTTGTGGTAACAGTCAGGAAAATGTGAATCGTTCTGAAAACGGAATCTCCATAGATGCGTCACAATCCGAAGAAGATAACACATCGGAAAAAACAGGAAGCGAAAGCAGCGACAATAATAAGTCCAACCCACAGAATCGTGATACAGATAAAAATACTATGGATGTTGGCACAGTGAATGGCTCGGCTTTCTCTGGAAAGGTCAGCGGCTGTTATTACGCTGATGGCAATCGGATTATTGTTGCAGCAGATAAGCTCTATCTTTATGATACTGGGAAAAGCGAGACTATAGCAAGTGCGGATATTTTTTTGAATGAGTTATGTGTGCAGTCTTATTCGGACGGGTATTTCATTGTCGGTGAAGAAAATAGCGGCGGCAGCACGGACTCATTTGCAACGGCACAAAGCAGTAATGGAGTAAAAGGATACCTATTGAATAAGGATTTTGTTGTTGAGAATACAATTTCCTTTCGTGGGCTGGTAAATGATGATTCTGTCCTCCAAATGGCGAGTGTCGCCATTTCACAGGACGGAAAACAAATCGCTTTCGGCGGATTACAAGGACTTTATCTCTATGATACTTCTTCCCAAAAGGTACATGCCATTCTGAACTATTCCGAAAATGGCAGGGCAAATAATATGGAGATTGTAACGATGGATAGTCTTGCATTTACGGGAGATAAAACTTTAACTTATGTAGGCATGGGAATAAGCTCTAATGGCGGGGATGGAGTCTCTGTTTATGGAACAGTATCCACAGACAATGCAAGTCTTAGTATCACCCAAAAAGCCGATTATGAAGTGGATGTTGAAGAAGTGCAGAAGGGAGGGAATTTACTTGTCATGCCCCAGAGCTTTAACAAAAATAATGGAACGCTGCTAATGCTTGATACTGCATCTAATACAGAAAAAAAGATTACATTCTCAGGCAGCAGCGAAGGAAAGGACGGGGTTTTCTGCTCTGAGCAAGGTAAATATGTTGCTACTTCCATTTTGGGAGAAGCCAGCGTAACAATAAATATTTATGATACAGCATCGGGAAATGTGATCCATACTGAAACAGTCAAGGATAACAACAGTACTTATTTCCAGCGTGTCCCGCAGGTTTTAATTTTGGATGAATCCGGCGCCTGTATCGTTGTGCTTGGGCGAGGTATTGGCGAGGTAAGCACCTTGATCACAACATTTGGCTTTAAGGGGTAATGATCTATGAAAGTATCATTTCAGAATATTTCAAAACAGTATAAAGGTAAATATGCCTTAAAGAATTTTACCACGGAACTCTCGGAGGGTGTCTATGGACTTTTAGGGGCTAACGGCGCAGGAAAAACAACGCTGATAAATATATTTGTCGGCATTTTGGGCAGCGATAATGGAACTGTTTTGATAGACGGTCAAGATGCAAAAAAAATGGGCAAAGACTTTTTATCAAAAATCGGATATATGCCGCAATACCCTATCTTCTATCGGGATTTTACGGTAATGGATTTCCTGTTATATATGTGTGCATTAAAAGGAATCCCTGCGGAACAAGGAAAAGAACGGGCTTTGGAGCTTCTGGGCATTGTCAATCTTTTCGATGCGAAAGATAAAAAGATTGGCGCTCTTTCTGGTGGTATGCGGCAGAGAGTCGGCATTGTCCAGGCAATGTTAGGCGATCCTAAAATCCTTATTTTAGACGAGCCTACAGCAGGACTTGACCCAAGTGAACGCATCCGCTTTCGCAATTTGATTTCACAGTTTGCACAGGGACGGACGATTTTGCTGGCTACCCATATTGTTTCTGATGTCGAGTGTATTGCAAAAGAGATTATGATTCTCAAAGAAGGCGCTTTGATTACGCAAGGAACTACTGATGTATTAGAACAGAGTATCTATGGTAAAGTGTGGGAAGTGACAACAAACGCCAAAGAGGCTGTCTGCCTTAGCAACAAATATTATGTCAGTAATATGAAGCAGCAGGGCGAAAATTTTTCAGTAAGGATTGTAAGCGATAGCTCGCCCGCAACAAACGCAGGAAAAGCTTCCCCTAACTTGGAAGATGTATTTTTATATTATTTCCGCGGGCAATGAGTCAAGCGCCGTGCTCGCACGAGCATTTGACGAATGCCGCGAGAGTCGAAAGACATTGGAGAGAAAAAATGACACGCTTAATCAGATATGAATTTTACAAATTGTTTTGCAAGCGGTCAATACTTGTTGTACTTATTCTGTTCAGCGTAATAAACCTGTTCAAAATAAATAATGAATTTCATTCCTATTCCTACTTGGCAGACGGGAATGACAGCCGCAGTTGGAACAGCGTGTATTGGCAGCTCTATGAAAAATATCGTGGAGAGATAACTACCGATAAAATCAATAATCTTCTTGACCTATATCAGCCGTTAGTAGATGCTACGGCTGATATGACGGCAAGCACAGACACAGATGACCCGAATACGATGACGGGAAATATATATAGTGACGAAAACATCTTAGAAAAATACTATGTACAGCCTATGGAATATTTCTATAATTATCGGACCTATGCTGCGGAAGTGGCAAAGAAGGCAAAAGAAAATGCTGCATTTTACAAGGAACAAGGACTTAACTTTGAAGTGCGTAAAAACAGTGTAATTTACAATCTTTATTCTGGACGGAATATACCAGCTTTTGCCTATCAGGAAATGTATAACTATTATTTGAACTATGACTTTTCAAATATATTGGTTTTGTTTCTTTGTTTATACGGAATTATCAGCGCTTTCGTCTATGAAAAGGAAACGCAGATGGATATGCTGTTACTGACGAACCCTAATGGCGGTAAAAAAACCGTATTAGCCAAAATTGTTGCAGTTACTTTATTTGTAATAAGTGTTGTAATATGGTTTTCCGTTCTGGATTATCTTGGCTTTTCCTTTTCATTTGGAACAATGGAGGGATATAATCTTCCTTTGTATGCCATCAGCAATTTCAGTACGGCTGCGGTAAACTGCAATTTGTGGCAATATGTAGTTCTATCCGCAATTACAAAAGCAATCGGCATATGGACTATGAGTATGGTATTCCTATTGATTTCCATGTTTTGGCATAATGCTCTTATCCCATTTGTCGCTGACTTTGGAGTAGCCTTATGTTTGATTATTACAGGCGCATCACAGAGTTACTCAAGCAATATTTGGCTAAAGATAATAAACCCATACTCGCTGCTCACGAACCGTATTCTGTTCGGCAAGACGGAATTTATCGGTTTTGCGGGCTATCCAATACAAAGCTTTTTGGCAGCTGTTATTTTTGCCGTAATAGTGGGAATGGCTGTAATAACGGTAATGGTTATACTTTCTAAGAAGAATTGTCATTACCGGGAGAGGAGGATAAAATGTCTGGATTCATGTACGAAATTAAAAAGATAATGCTCCACCAAAAGGGGCTTTGCTATATCGTCATTGTCCTATTGGTTGGAACTGTATGGCTCGTTGCATCAGACAATCCTTATAATAGTGCAATGGAACAGTACAAAAGTGAATATGAATGGTATCTTGATAAGGTAAATGGATACTGTACCGATGAATCTTCTCTTTATCTGGAACAGGAAGCAGAGAGAATTGCGGACGCCAAGGAGAAACAAAATTATCTTTTGGAAAGCTACTATGATGGCAAAATCAGTGAAAACGAATATAAGAAGGAGAGCCAGGCAATTGGAAAGGTTCTGGAACATCAGAACGGATTTGAGGTCGTTTATCAGCAATATCTCTACATCTGCGAAAATGCCAAAAACCGCTATTTTCTTCAAACGAACGGATGGACGGGGCTTCTTGGCGGAGGTACGCTTAATTTTGTCCTGTTCCTTGGCATTTTGCTGATTGTTACGCCCGTATTCTGTTCCGAGTATAGCTGCCAGATGGATGCTTTGATTTTGACCTCAAAAGAGGGGCGAAAAAGCTCTTTGCATAAGCTGTTCATTGTTATTTCGGGCGTCCTCTTGATGTGCGTAAGCATATCGCTCATTGAATACGGATTTTACAGCCTCAAATATGGACTGCCTAATGGAAATTATCCCATCCAAAGCCTTAGTTACTTTGCAGGCAGCAACAAAAGCATAACTTTATTCGAGGGATATGTATATATAGGATTGCTCCGTCTTTTTGGCAGCGTGTTTTTAACAATACTTCTTATGTTTATTTCTGTTTTGGCGAAAAAGTATGCGGTGACCCTGCTTGCAGGTGCAGTATCAGTCATGATTCCCTATGTAGGTCTATCCAAAACAATGATTTACCGTCTGCCGTTGCCTTTGCCATTTCTGCTTGGAACAGACTTTTTTGCAGGAGATATTGTTTCAAGTGATGCTTTTACAGGTGATGAGAAAATTGTTTTTGCAGAGATTCATACGATTACACTGCTGATTTTGTTTTCAGTATCCGTATTCTTATGTATTTTGGCTGCCGCTTGGATTTTACGGAGCAATTCTAACAAATGGCAAATGAAAACAAGGAAAATGCGAAATGTACCGACTCTTGCTATCATACTTAGTTTCGTATTGATAATGACAGGATGTTCAGATAACGGGAAAAGCTGGAATTTAATTTATAATTCATCAGCGGAATATGATTGTATGGGCTATGAAATAACACAGGACGCAGAAACTTTTGATTATTATCTTAAAAATGCTTCCACGGGAGAAATGCTTCATTTAGTACGCTCACCTATGTTTGGGGCGTTTTCTGATGAAGAAAAGGTATGTGCGATTTGTGTATGTTCACCATATCTATATTATACGACATCGGTTACGGAAAGCTATGTGAACCGTGTCGGGAACTATAACAGCAGTATAACAAAGGTGTCGGTGATAGAACTTAATTTAGATACCTTTGAGGAAAAAATCGTTTTTGAACAGATTACAAATTCTGGTCGTTCCCTCTTTGGCATTGATTATGAGACGGGTGATAAATGGAAGTTTTTAGAGTTCCATCACGATTTTTTCATAAATAATGACAGCATATTTTTCATTGGCAATGATGGCATAACAGAAGTAAACCGTCTCACGAAAGGCATTACAAAACTTGACATCCCTACAAGTGGAAATATCTCATTCGATGGAGAAAACATTTTTTACAAAAACGAGCAATCGGTTTTAACAAGGTATCATGTTCTAAGCGGCGAAACTTTTACTTATGAAAAAGTAGTTGCATATGATTTCTGCATGGATGAACAGTCGATTTATTATGTATCCAGAACAGACGGAAATCGTGTATATTCCTGCAACAAGGATGGGAACAACAAAAAATTGATTAGTGATACGCCCGCAATGTCGGTTACTTGTGATGCCGGCAACATTTATATATTAGCAAAAGAAAGCGGGGAGAACATCGTTTTATCAAAAAGTCGTTGAGCAATTCCTGATTCGTGACTGTTTTTTGATTTTCTATGTGAAAATATGTTTTGAAAGAGGATAAGGAACAAATGCAACAATGAATAAGAAAAAATACAGAAAGAGGATAAGGTTCAGAAAAAGAAAAAAACTCAAACGACTTATTATTGCTTATCTACTAAGGGCAATCGTTATACTGATACCAATTATAATGATGATACTTATGGTTTGCGGCTGCCTTTACATATATGACAAATTTACAAATGAAGCCGATATGATAGATATATACGCAGACAATGACGCAACTCCAGTTACTTCGGCGAAGTACAATGTACCAAAGTTTTGCGTAGCCATAGATGCAGGACATGGCGGAAGTGACGGGGGAACTGTCAGCGGAGAGGTTATAGAAAAGGATATTAATCTTTCCGTTGCATTGAAGTTAAAAGCTATTCTGGAGGATAACAAAATAGAAGTTGTCTTAACCAGAAGTTCTGACGAGAATATAAGTCTTGCGCAGCGTACCTCTATTGCAAACGACTTCAGTGCTGATTTCTTTATCAGCCTTCATTGTAATTACTATGAAGATGATGCTCAGATAGCAGGCTTGGAATGTTATTACAACAGTCCAGACGCAATGGAAAGCAAAGCGTATGCAGAAAGCATAATCAATGCCGTTTCACTAAGTAATGACATTAAAGCAAGGGACGCAAAAGCCGAGGGCTATTATGTTTTGCGAAATACCCAAATGCCTGCTGTTTTGGTGGAAATGGGATTTCTCTCAAATTATTCTGAGCGTCAAAAGTTGTTAAGTGACGATTATCAGGAAATTTTGTCGCAGAGAATTGCCGAGGGTATTCTGCAATACCCTTGTTTGCAGGGAGCTGAAAATCAACCGCCAGAAAGTTGTCGATAATCTCACCAAGACGATTGACGCTGTTATGCGGATAGACTTAACAGGAACAAGCACGAGTGCCTTATCGGAGAAAATCGAAGAAGCTAAGAGAAAGCGTACAGGTCTTATAGACCTCTATACAAGCGGCAACATAGACAAAACCGAGTTCACGGCTCTAAGAGCCAAGTATGACGAGGATATTGAAAAGCTAAAGTCTACAATGGAGGGAATTGAGCAACAACAGACAATGATACTCAAACAGCAGGAATTGATGGCAGGTATAAA
>OFFP01002440.1_pt1 | contig 10977 bp, 10 predicted proteins | sample 1521431 | NCBI WGS metagenome assembly OFFP01 (sample SAMEA3504104, study PRJEB24116) | mouse gut metagenome | biome: mouse gut; feature: mouse-associated habitat; material: faeces | place: Denmark | collected 2011 | reverse complement strand
TCAATCCCCTTCAGCCCGCTGGTATTGGGCACCACCACGCTCTTCACATTTTTGATTAGATTCCCGCTCGCCTGAATCTCGATTCGCTCCGGCATCACGCCCAGCGTATCCCGCGCCAGAGCGGCGGCGTAGGCGATGGCAATGGGCTCGGTGCATCCCATAGCCGGCACCAGCTCATCATGCAGAATCGCCACATAGGCGTTGTAGATTTCAGCGTTCACTTCTGTCTCTCCCCAAACTTGCGCACCAGCCGAATGAGCATGGCCACGATTTTTTGCATGTCCTGAATGGAGCAGTACTCATAGGGACCATGGGTGTTCAGCGCCCCGCAGCACAGATTGGGACACGGAAGCCCCTTGAAGGACAGTCTGGCCCCATCCGTACCGCCTCGCACCGGAACAATGAGCGGGGTGATGCCCTCCTCCTCCATGGCCGCCCGGGCCACCTCAATAAGCTCCATGTGGGGCAGAATCCGCTCCTTCATGTTGTAGTAGGAGTCCTGAATGGACAGCTTCACCGTGCCCTCTCCGCAGATATCGTTCAGCCTCCCGCACAGGTCATGGAGCAGAGCCTTCCGCTCCTCAAACCGCGCACGGTCGTGGTCGCGGATGATATAGCGCAGGGTCGCTTTGGCAACATCCCCCTTCATCTCCTGGAGATGGAAGAATCCCTCGTATCCCTCGGTACAGGCCGGGGTCTCCCCCTCCGGCAGCATGGCCTGGAAGCGGGCCGCGATGAGGGCGGCATTTTTCATCTTGTTTTTCGCATACCCGGGATGAATAACATGTCCTGTCACCTCCACCACCGCAGCGGCGGCGTTGAAGTTCTCGTACTCCAGCTCGCCCAGCTCGCCGCCGTCCACCGTATACGCCAGTTCCGCGCCAAAGGCGGCCACGTCGAACTCGTTGGCCCCGTGTCCCACCTCCTCGTCCGGCGTAAAACCGATGCACAGCTTCCCGTGGGGAAGCTCCGGGTGGCTCTGGAGGTACTCCACCAGCGTCATGATCTCCGCCACGCCCGCTTTGTTGTCCGCACCCAGCAGGGTTGTCCCGTCTGTGACGATCAGATCCTCCCCGACATGCTTGCGGAGGCTGTCATACACCTCTGGAGCCATGACAACGCCCTGCCCGCTGTTGAGAACGATCGTCCCGCCGTCATAGCGTCTCACGATTCGGGGCTTCACATGCGCCCCGCTTGTCTCAGTGGCGGTATCCATATGGGCAATGAGCCCCAGCGCTGCTGCGGTTTTCCCCTCCGGCAGATTGGAGGGCAGCGTGCCCATGACATAGCAGTGTCCGTCCACCCGGGCATCCTCTACGCCCAGCTCCTTCAGCTCCCGGACCAGCAGGCGGGCCAGATCCCACTGGCATGCCGTGCTGGGGATCTCCTCCAGTCCCGCGCAGGACTGGGTATTCACAGCCACATATCTGAGAAAACGCTCCTCCACTCTCATCGCGCACGCTCCTTGTCATAGAGGAAGCAGGCCACTTGGTGGCCGTCTGTCTGCTCTGTCAGCTGAGGGCACTCCCGGCGGCACCGGTCGGTGCAGTGGGGACACCGCGAGGCCAGGGGACAGCCCACCTGATCGCCAATGGGGCTGGGAATATCCCCTGAGAGCTCAATGGCTTTTTTCTTCTCAAAGGGACTCGCCGGCGGAATTGCCGAGAGCAGAGCCTGTGTGTAGGGGTGAAGGGGTGAGTCGTAAATCCCCTCCGCACCGCACAGCTCCACCACCTGGCCCAGGTACATGATGGCGATGCGGTCACTGATATGCCGGATGACGCTCAGATCGTGGGAGATAAACACATATGTCAGTCCGAACTCCTTCTGAAGCTTGCCGAAGAGGTTGAGCACCTGGGCCTGAATGGAAACATCCAAAGCGGAAACAGGCTCATCGCACACCAGCAGATCCGGGCTCAGCGACAGGGCCCGGGCAATGTTGATGCGCTGCCGCTGCCCGCCGGAGAACTCGTGGGGGAAACGGTGCACGTGCTGAGCGTCCAGGCCCACCACACGCATCAGCTCCCGCACACGCTCTTCGCGCTGGGCGCGGTCTTTCACTGTCTTGTGGATAACCATGGGCTCCTCCACAATCTTTCCGCAGGTCTTGCGGGGGTCCAGGGAGGAGTAGGGGTCCTGAAAGATCATCTGGATTTTCCGGCGCAGCTCTTTGCCCTGGGGACCGCTGAAGCTGAGAGGACCGCCTTCAAACACCAGCTCTCCAGAGGTGGGGGTGTGCAGTCCCACAATGCAGCGGCCCAGCGTGGATTTGCCGCAGCCGGACTCGCCGATGATGCCCAGGGTTTCCCCCCGATACACCTCCAGATCCACGTGGGAGAGTGCGTGAAGCTGCTGGGCGGGAGCTCCCAGTTTCCGGGAGCCCACCTTGAAGCTCTTGGACAGATCCTTGATCTGAAGCAGAATTTCCTGGTTAGCCATTTCCCCCATCCTCCCCTCGTTTCAGTGTCTCGCTCTTGCACTGCCGGTGACAGGCCACCAGATGGCCCGGCTCCAACTCCACCAGCTCCGGCACCTGCTCTGTGCAGATGGGACGGGCATAGGGACAGCGGTTGTAGAAGTTGCAGCAGGTCCCGGTCAGGCGCAGGTCCGGCGGCGTGCCGGTAATGGTTTTCAGGGCCGTCTTGCGCTGGGAGGAGAGGGACGGCATGGAGTCCAGCAGTCCCCAGGTATAGGGATGCAGGGGATTCGCATACAAGTCCTTGACTGCCGCTGTCTCCACAATCTTGCCCGCGTACATGACCATAACCCGATCGCACATATCCCAGACCACGCCCAGGTTGTGCGTGATGAGCATGAGCGCCATGCCGGTCTCCTTCTGCAGCTTTTTCAGCAGACGGAGCACCTGGGCCTGGACAGTCACGTCCAGCGCTGTGGTGGGCTCGTCGGCCACCACTACCTTGGCGTTGCAGCACAGTGCCATGGCGATGATGACCCGCTGGCACATGCCGCCGGACAGCTCAAAGGGATACGCCTCAAAGCGGGCTTCCGGATTGGGGATGCCCACCGAGCGGAGGGCCTCAATGGCCACCTTCTTCGCCTCCGCCTTCTCCAGTCCCCGGTGGATGCGCAGATTCTCCATCATCTGATCCCCGATGCGGAACACCGGGTCCAGTGAAGTCATGGGGTCCTGGAAGATCATGCTCACGTCCTGACCGCGATATGCCATCAGCTCCTTCTCTGAAAAGGAGAGCACATCCCGTCCATCGAACTTGATCTCCCCGTCCACAATGCGCCCCACCTTTTCCAGCAGGCGAATGACACACTTGGACATCACACTTTTCCCCGAACCAGACTCCCCTACCACCCCCAGGGTCTCCCCCTTGTGCAGCCGGAAGCTCACGCCGTCCACGGCCTTGGCCACGCCGCTGGCCAGGAAAAAGTAAGTTTTCAGGTTGTTGACCTCTAAAATCAGTTCGTCCATTTCCCTCTCCTTACTTTTTCATCTTCGGGTCCATCACATCACGGATTCCGTCGCCCACCAGGTTAAAGCCGATAACTGCCACAAAGATCAGCAGCCCGGAAAATGCGGCGATGTGGGGCGCTGTGGTCAGGCAGCCCCGTCCGCCTCTGAGAATGTTGCCCCAGGAGGGGGTGGGAATCAGGATGCCCAGTCCCAAAAAGCTCAGGCTCGCCTCGGAAATAATGGCGCTGCCGATGTTAAGCGTGGCGTATACCACCACTTCGGAGACTGTGTTAGGCAGGATGTGGGAGAACATAATCCGCAGCGGAGACGCCCCCAGAATCCGCTCGGCATTACAGAATTCCTCGTTTTTCGTCACAATGACCTTGCTGCGCACCACTCGGGCAAACCGGGGAACATTGCCGATGCCGATGGCCAGAATGACGTTGAACACGCCGGAGCCTAGAATCGTCACCAGCAGAATGGACAGCAGAATAAAGGGGAAGGCGAACATGCCGTCCATAATCCGCATGATTACCGCGTCAACAACGCCGCCGGCGTAACCGGAGATCAGGCCCAGCAGAATGCCGATGACGCCGCCCAGCACAGTGGCGCCGATCGCTACCACAATGCTCATTTGAGCGCCATAGAGCAGCCGGCTGAGCAGGTCCCGTCCCAGGTCGTCCGTACCCAGCAGGTGGCTGCCGGTGAAGGGGGGCAGATATGTCTCCAAAACATTGATCTGGTTAGGGTCGTAGGGGGACAGCAGGGGGGCCAGCACCCCCATGAGGATCATCAGGCAGACAATCACCAGTCCCACTACGGCGGACTTGTTCCGGCAGAACTTGTGCCAGGCGTTGTTGGCCGTCCGTTCCTTGCGGATCATGGCCGCCTGGGCCTCCTTGGAGATAGAACCGCTGAGAACTTTCTCTTCCATACCGCTACATCCCTCCATTCTCTGCGTCGATGGCCACCTTTGGATTGATGACCATGTACAAGATATCAGTAATCAGATTGATGATAACAAAGGCCAGCGCCACCACCAGCACCGTCGCCTGAATCAGAGAGTAGTCCCGGTTATCAATGGCTGAGGAGATCATGGTGCCCATGCCGGGCCAGGAGAAGATGTTCTCCGTCAGCACCGCGCCGGCGAAGCAGCCCGCAAACTGCATCCCTACCACGGTAAGGATGGGAGGAAGGGCGTTTTTCAGGGCGTGCTTCCAGACAATGGACCGCTCGCTTACGCCTCTGGCCCGCAGGGCTCGGACGGAATCGCTGCCCAGGGAGTCGATCATGCTGGAGCGTGTGATACGCATAAAGGTGCCCATAGGGATCACCGCCAGACACGTACAGGGCAGGGTAATATGGCGAAGAAACGCCGCCAGGCCGTCCTGGGCGATGGTGGCCATACCAAAGCTGGGCAGCCACCCCAGGTTCACCGAAAAGACCAGCACCATCATAATGGCTACCCAGAATACCGGCGCAGATACGCCGAACAGGGAGACCACAGTTAAGACATAATCCAGAAAGCTGGATTGCCTTTTTGCAGACAACACACCAAAAAGTACGCCCACGATGATAGCGATGCACAGGCTCGACACCGACAGAACCAGGGTGTTTGGCAGCCGGGCCTTAATCATGTTGATGGCGCTGGTGTTGAAATAATAGGATTCGCCAAAATCCCCTTGAAGGATGTCAGCAAAGTATTTCCCAAACTGGACGGGAATCGGATCGTTCAACCCCAGCTCCTCCCGCAGGGCGTCCACCTTGGTGGCGTCGTACTGCTCTCCCAGCATAGCCGCCACCGGATCGCCCGGGATCAGACGCGTCGCCGCAAAGGTGAACGCAATGACAACCAGCAGGGTTGGGATAAGCTGCAAGAGGCGTTTAAGGATCACTTTTTGCATAGCAGTCCTACCTTTCGTCCAAAAGTATGCGTTTTTGACAGATATTTGGTGAAAGAAGCGGCATGAATTCCGTGTATTCATGCCGCTTCTTTTGCCGCTATTTCAAGCCGGGAGCATTTATTCAGTGACCCAGATGTTGATGCCAGTCCCCTCCAGGCCGCACACACGCATGACGGACTTGTTCTCCTGCACGTAGCCGTGGACACGCTGTCCCAGACCCCAGGAGAGGTAGGAGGTTGCATAGAATACGCCGATGTTGGTGTCCAGCGCCTCCTTAATCAGCTCGTGATAGAGCTCTGTGCGCTTGGCACGATCTGTCTCCGCACCTGCCTGGTTGACGATTTCATCTGTGGCAGGATCACTGTAACAGAATGCGTTAAAATTGGTATGCAGCTTGGCAGTGCTCAGGAAATTGCCCACAAAGGTCCCCGGATCGGCAGAGCCGCCCTGACCGCCGATAAACAGCTGTACCGTGTTGTTCAGATAACGGTCTGTAACCTCGGTGGAGGAGAGACTCTGAATCTCCACATTGACACCGATCTGGGAGAGCATGGCCTGAATGATGGTGGCAGCGCGCACATAGGCGTCAGCGGTACCCACTGTCAGAACCAGGTTCAGACCATTTCCATAGCCAGCCTCCGCCAGCAGGGCCTTGGCGGCGTCTATATCATAGGCGGGCACCAGCTCCTCCAGCGCGGGGTCATAGCCCCAGGAGGTGATGGGAACAGGGAGGTAGGAGGCCGCGCCGTCACCGTTGGCGTATACGCCATCGGCAATCTGCTTGCGGTCAATGGCCATGGAGATGGCGTCACGGACACGCTTGTCGGAGAGTACGGAGTCGCTGAGGTTGAAGCCCAGGAAAGACAGACGGCTCTCCGGGGTCTGGGACAGAACGAGATTGGGATTGTCCCTGACCTGCTGGATGTAGTTGCCGCTGACCGTCAGAACCACGTCCACCTCGCCGGTGGTCAACGCGTTCATAGCCTGTGCCTCATCGGTGATGACATAGTAGGTAACAGCGTCCAGATAGGGCTCAACACCCCAGTAGTTCGGATTCTTTACCAGTTTGGTGTACTGATCAGGCACATGCTCGGAGACGATGAAGGGCCCTGTACTGATGGGATGGGAGCCAAACTGGTCGCCCCAGCCCTCAACCTCCTCCTTTGGCACGATGATGCCGGAGGTGCTGGTCAGCTCGTGGAGGAAGGTGGCATTGGCGTTCTCCAGATAGCAGACCACCTTGCCGTCCTGAACTTCAGCGTGATCAAAGAAGGGCAGATAGCCCCACCAGGACTCCTCATGGGCCCGGTTGAGGGACCACGCCACGTCCTCGGCAGTCAGCTCACGGCCATCCTGATACTTTCCCTTCTGGAAGTGGACGCCCTCGCGGATGGTGAAGGTATACACCTTGCCGTCCTCGCTGATGGTCCAGTCGGTGGCCAGACTGGGCAGATAATCCACAGCATCGGCAGTCTCCTGAACCAAGGTGTCGCCGTACTGAAGGCAGACCTGGTCACAGGTGGTGCTGTTGGCCAGGGTCGGGTCCAGCGCCTCGGCGTTGATGGTACGGTTGAGCGCGATTTTCAGCTCACCGCCATAAACCGGTGTACCAGGATCTGCGGCAGGGGCCGGCGTACTGTCCGCAGGCTTGTTCTCGTCCGTTGCTACGGGAGGGGGATCAGAGGTATTGCCGGGTGTCGGGTCGGGGTTCTTGGAGCAGCCTGCCAGGCTGCCCAGTATAAGAGTACAGCTCAGGATCAATGCAAGCAGCTTCTTCATTTGAAAACCTCCTTTTTGTGTGCTTCTTCTATCTAAGATAAGCTCTAGCCGCCGTACTGCGCCTCCAGTGCCTCCACGCGGCGGCGGATCTCCGCCACAGTGTCATCACGGAGAGTGACGTTGATTGTGGCCGCGCCGGCCTCCAGATGGGAAATCTTGCGAGCGCCGTAGATGACATTGATAAAGGGGCCTCTGTGGCGAATGAATGCGATCGCCAGATCTGTCTGGGTGCAGTGGTATTCCTCACAGATATCCTTGAGCCCGTCCACAAAGTCAATGGCGTGAGGCAGGCGGGCAGCCTCCCACCAGATCTGGTCCTCCCGGGCGTCTCCAGGGGGTACCACACGGTCCTTGGTCACCGTACCAGTGAGCAGGCCCCGCTCAATAGGAGCATAAGCATGGAAGCTCATCCCATACTTCTCGCAAACGGGGAGAATATCGTCCTCCGCGTTGCGGGTCATGATGCTGTACTTGCGCTGAATGATATCAATCTCGCAGCCACAGGCCCGGTAGGCCTCCACGTGCTCAGGCTTCACATTGGAGGAGCCAATGCAGCGGATCTTCCCCGCCTTCTTCAGGTCCATCAGTGCGCGGACGGTCTCCTCCACAGGGTACTTCTCTGGATCCTTGGCGGGATTGTGGGTGTAATAGATGTCAATATAGTCTGTTGCCAGCCGCCGGAGGCTATTCTCACAGTCCTTGATAATGCTCTGATAGCTGTGGTCCACATAGACCTTGTGCCCGTCCACATCATGCCAGAAGCGGCCCACGCCGGTATCCCAATCGAAGGTGGCCTTAGTGGAGATAACGTACTTATCCCGCGCTCCCGCAATCGCCCGTCCCACAACCTCCTCGCTGTGGCCCAGACCATAGATGGGGGCCGTGTCGATGGTGTTGATCCCCAAATCATAGGCCCGGTGAACCGTGTCGATCGACACCTCGTCATCGGAGTTTCTCCACCATGTGCCGCCGCCCATGGGCATACCGCCCAGCGTAATGACGGAGGCCTTGATGTCTGTATGTCCGATCTTCATGTATTCCATGGCGCTCTCCTCAGCTCTTCTTCTCAGCCGCAGCCTTGGCATCTGCGCGGAGAACACCGTCTACGCCGCAGGCCTCATCATCATGGTACTTGAAGATCACAATCACCTTCAGGGGGCCCTTGTATCCGACCACGCGAACCATGGTGTCGTTGAGAATCTTTATCAGTTCGCGGCGGCGGTCAATATCCATGTAGGGAGGGACAAAGACAAAGAAGGTCATCTGGTCCTTTGCGCCCTCGGACACATTGGCGGCGGGGACAGGCGTGTAGTACAGGGAATAGGTCTTGAACATGGTCCCGATGGTCTCACCCAGCGCATCAATCAGTTCCTTCTTCTTCGCGGGCTCCAGTTCCAGAGAAGTTGCAGCAAAAATCGTAGCCATAGCCATTCTTCCTTTCTTATTCTGCGCCGCAGGCAGCGGCTGATTTCATATGTCGTTCAGGTATTAAGGATTCCGCCCCGGGGCGGGATCCGCCGGACGCTGTCACTGCTGATTCTGACGGGCTTTAAAATCGGCGAAGAGTTCGCCGTCCTTCCCCACGCCCTCATCGTCATGGTACTGGAAGAGGACGATCACCTTCATCTCGCCCTTGTAACCAACCTCGCGGACCATGCAGTTATTGAGCAGCTCAATGGTCTGCCGTTTTTTCTCCAGAGAGATATAAGGAGGGACACAGACAAAAAATGTAATCTGATCCACCGCGCCGCTGCGGACATTCTCTTGGGGAACTTTGTTGAGATAGAAGCTCAGAGCGTGAGTGTACATCGTACTCAGGTCCCTGGTCAAAGCCTCGCTCAGAGCTTTCTCCTGCTCATTGGTAAGCTCCAGCGAAGTGACTCCAAAAATAGTTGCCATGCTTACAACATCCTTTCTTTTTGGTTAAAAAGCAAGTGCAGGCTTATGATTTATCGCCCCTGCGTTGTAATAATTATACGATAGCCCAGAGGGATTATCAATTGATAATCCCTCCAGAGATGATCTGGCATTTTGCTCGTTTTCATTCATCAAAAAAATATTGCAGCCGGGAAAATGTCTCAATTTGAGATATTCAGAGCATCATTTACTTTCCCTGGTTCTCTCCTTCAGAGCCGTTGTTTCTGGAAAGGTTAACCAATTATCCAGAATATATAATTGCAGAGGAATATATAGAAAGCCGTTGGCGGGGTTGGAGGGCCGAACACCGCTCATCCGGCAGGCAGCGGCGGGGGTGCTGCGGAAGAGAGATTGCTGATGCCTGCCCATTTTCTCCTTGACACACCGCCCCGGCGCTGGTAATATAATACGGATGACACAACCGCGATGAACGGAAAGAGTACCCGCGTCAAGCAGGCAGAGAGGGGCTGCGCACCGCTGAAAGCGGCCCTCTGGGCGGCGGGGGGAAAGTGCGTCCGGGAGCGGGAGGGGCAATGCCCTCCGTATGGGCCGCGATACTGGCCTGAGCGAGTGAAGCAGGAGAGTGGAACCGCGCTACGGCGCCTCTCCGTCCCTTTGGGGCGGCAGGGGGCGTTTTTTTCGTCCCCGCAGCGTGGCGTCCCCTTCCGGCGCATCATATCATTTATCGTCAAGGAACCGGAAACAAGGCAAACCCCGCAGGCGACGCCGTGTAAAAAAGTCCCCATTCCGCCTGTTTCTTTCGGGAAAAGGGCGCATACTCTCAGTAAAGGACCATTTCCCATGTTATTAGAGACCCTTCGCGCATACCAACGGCGGGATCCCGCCGCACGCGGAAAGCTGGAGATTTTCCTGCTCTACGCCGGCGTACACGCCATTATCTACTACCGCATCGCCCACTGGCTTCACCGCCATCAGCTCTGCTTCCTGGCCCGGTTTGTGTCCCAGTGGGGCCGGTTCTGGACCGGTATTGAGATCCACCCCGGCGCGGTCATCGGCCGCCGCTTGGTCATTGACCACGGCACGGGCATTGTCATCGGTGAAACCACAGAGATCGGTGACGACGTGCTGCTCTACCAGGGCGTCACCCTGGGGGGCACCGGCAAGGACGTGGGCAAGCGCCATCCTACCCTGTGCGACAATGTGATGGTCAGCGCCGGAGCCAAAATTATCGGCTCCTTTACCATTGGGGAGAACAGCAAAATCGGTGCGGGCAGCGTGGTTTTGGAGGAGGTACCTCCGAACTGTACCGTGGTAGGCGTACCGGGGAGAATTGTAAAGCGGGATAACATCAAAGTTCCCAGAAGCGACATGGATCAGATACATCTGCCGGATCCGGTGATGGAGGACATTACCATTCTGCAGCATGAGAATTCCGCCCTCTGTAACCGGGTGATAGATCTGGAAAAGGAACTGCGGGAACTGAAAAATCAGAACGGAAAATAACCAGGAGGAAGAACTTATGAGAGTATACAACACCCTGAGCAGACAGAAAGAAGAATTTATTCCTTTGGAAGAGGGAAAGGTAAAGATGTATGTGTGCGGCCCCACTGTGTATAATCTGATTCATATCGGAAATGCCAGACCCATGATTGTGTTTGATACAGTGCGGCGTTATATGGAATATAAAGGCTATGAAGTGAATTTTGTGTCCAATTTTACGGATGTGGATGATAAGATTATCAAAAAGGCTCTGGAGGAGGGCGTTACTGCCCAGGAAATTTCACAGCGTTACATTGCTGAGTGCAAAAAGGACATGGCAGCCATGAATGTAAAGCCGGCGACTACCCATCCGCTGGCCACAGAAGAAATTGACGGTATGCTGGAAATGATTTCCACCCTGATTGAAAAGGGCTTTGCCTATCCGGCGGCAGACGGTACCGTTTACTTCCGTACCCGGAAATTTGAAGAATACGGAAAACTGTCTCATAAAAA
>OFFP01002439.1_pt1 | contig 10977 bp, 8 predicted proteins | sample 1521431 | NCBI WGS metagenome assembly OFFP01 (sample SAMEA3504104, study PRJEB24116) | mouse gut metagenome | biome: mouse gut; feature: mouse-associated habitat; material: faeces | place: Denmark | collected 2011 | reverse complement strand
TCAATACCCCGCCGTATATCTTACTCCGGCCACTGAATTTCGGTAATATCAGGATAACGTTCTATAATTGCTGTCTCAAAATTCTTTTTCGCCTTATCATAATCAACCTTCCCCTGCAGGTAATCGCTGAACGAGTTCTGGATCAGCTCTACGCAGCCCTGGTCATAGGCGGAAAGGGGCGCGATCTCAATGCTTTCTGCAACCGGTGCAAAATATTTGAACGCATTCTGTCCTCCAAGAAATTCTGAAGCGAAAGTATCGTCGTCTTCTGCAGCTTCCTTCATCCCGCTTGTTGTGTTTGTAAAATCTGAATAGTCTTTTGAAATTTTAAGCAGATTATCTTTGTCTGCCGTTACCGCGAGAATGATGTCTTTTACATGCTCTGCATTGTCCGTACCCGTGCATGCATGTACATAGGAACCGCCCCAGTTATATTCCTGCGGTGGATTCGTGACAGCCCATGCGCCGGCTTCACCGTCCCAGTTCGGCTTCAATGTAAAATCAATTCCCCATGCCGGGAACAGGAACGCGAATACTTTGGAGGCAGAACCCATTGATTTATTCCAGTCATCATTCCACTGGCCTTTTACATTTTTATCCAGATAGCCGGCCTCCAGCCATTTTTTGGAAATGTCTACCCAATCCATAATCTTCTGATCCACTTTAATCGTCGTCTCTCCGGGACTTACCCATGATTCGTCAATGCTGTTGCCATACAGGCGGAACGTATCTGCGTAAGAAGCAAATGTATAATAGCCTTTTGCTTTCAATTCTTCTGCCGTTGCTTCCATGGTATCCCAATCCTTTACTTTCTTGCCGATTTCTTCCGGATCATCCGTCCCGAATACATCTTTGGCAATATCACGGCGATATACTAACAATCCCGGACAGCACTGCCAGGTAGAGCCCCTCTGGACGCCGTCCGTATCAGAAGCTGTAACCTTCGTAAAATCATACTGCTCGCTCAGGTCCGCCTCCGGATCGATACCAAGATCCTTAAGCGGCATAGCCGCATCTGCGTCCGCATCCGTATATTTATTGACATAATCTGTCTCTGACAGGAATATATCAACCTTGTCGTCAGCCGCCGCATCCGCCTGCTTCATCAATGCCTCGTCCAGCTTCTGCTGATAGACGCCGTCCTGATTCGGATTGATGATCCAGTGAATCTCTGTACCGTCATTTAAAGTAGTCACCGTACCGTCTTTAGAGGTTTCCTTTACTTCCGGATAAACTGCCTCCACACGTTCGCGGAATTCATCATTCCAGCTATAGATATTGATCACTTTTCCTTCTTCACCGCCGCTTCCCGCTTCAGAACCGCTGTTTCCCGCTTCAGAACCAGATGGCTTCCCGCAGCCCGCAGCCAGACTTGCCGTCATCGCTGCAATTAACAGGATACTAACTACTCTCTTTTTCATTTGAAAAATCCTCCTTCTATACTTTGTGAAGCGCAGGCTTCACGTTTATTGATGAACGGATTATAGCGTAAATCATTTTTCAGTTATACTAGAGTTCTTACCAAAATATCAGATTCATGACACTTTTTAAATCTTTTCCATTCACGGCAAAACCTGTGGGAGCTGCTTCCTTTAATTTAGGTCATGATTCTGGTATTTTTCGCATATTTTTTATTTTTTTCAGGCATGATTTCCTTTATGATATTCTTTATCTATACATATAAAGGAAAGGGGCAAAAAGATTGTATCACTTAAAATTTATTGATGAGCATGGCAGCTTTCTGATAGAGCAACCGGAAAATACAAGTTATTTATACTTTCCTCTTGCATCTGAAACGGGATTAAAAAGCGCCGTCACACCAAATCTCGGGGGAGACGCCAAAATCGATCAGGAGACCTTCTTATTAGAACCCGTAAGTTCTGAAGACTTACATAACAACCGTTCTTCCCGGAACTTCTGGCTTTTAAAAAACGGCACGGATGCATATTCCGTTACCGGAGCCTCAGCGGATCAGGAAAACTCTCAATTTACTGCAATGCAGGATGAAAGCAGATTGACAGCAGGATTTATGTGGCAGACACTGACAAGATCTTCCAAAATCCATAAGCTGACCTCCACGGTTACTTCTTTTATTCCCAAAGACCGTAATGTGGAAATCATGTATATAACCGTGCAGAATCAATCCGAGGTTACGCAGGAATTTACTGCATATGCCGCCGTTCCCATCTATGGCCGCAGCGCAGACAACATCCGCGACCACCGGAATGTCACCTCCATGCTTCACAGGATCCGCACGGATAAAAACGGAGTCCTTGTCTGCCCGACCATGTCCTTTGACGAAAAAGGGCACCGTCCAAATCAGCATATCTATTATGTCATGGGATGTACGGGAGACGGCAGTTCACCGAAGAGCTTCTATCCCACTGTGGAGGATTTTATCGGCGAGGGCGGAACTTTTACACATCCCCGCGCCGTATATGAGCAATATCCCGGTTATCCGGCATCTGCGGCTGCGGCCGGAAAGGAGGCAATGGGAGCCTTCCGCTTTGATCCCGTCTCCCTTGCTCCCAAAGAAACGGCAGACTATATCATTCTCATCGGCATGGAAGACACGGAAAGCGAAATCCTGGAACTGTTTGAAAAATATAACACCGCCGGTAAAGTTCAGAAGGCATTTTCAGATACAAAATCTTACTGGCAGAATCAGGTAAATGTGAATTTTCATACGAATGAATCTGATTTTGACCACTTGATGAAATGGGTCTGCTTTCAGCCGTTCCTCCGCCGTTTATTCGGCTGCTCTTTTCTCCCGCACCATGACTATGGACGGGGCGGGCGCGGATGGCGGGATCTGTGGCAGGACTGTCTTTCTCTGCTGTTAATGGATCCTGATAGCGTCGGACATATGATTGCCCTGAATTACGGCGGCGTCCGCATTGACGGAACCAATGCGACAATCATCGGAAGCGGGGACGGTCATTTCCTTGCAGACCGGAACGGGATTGCCCGGGTCTGGATGGATCACGCCCTCTGGCCATTGATGACTACAAAGCTTTATATCGATCAGACCGGCGACGCAGACATCTTAAATAAACAGATTTCTTATTTTAAAGATGCACAGACCATGCGCGGAACGGATGTTGACGCCATGTGGAATCCAGAATATGGAGACAGACAGCGTACTGCCGGGAATGAGATCTATACCGGAAGTATTTTAGAGCATCTTCTCATTCAGCAGCTCACTGCGTTTTATGAGACAGGAGAACATAATATCTGCCGGCTTCGTGGAGCCGATTGGAATGACGCTCTGGATATGGCATCCGAACACGGTGAGAGCGTTGCCTTCACCTGCGCTTATGCCGGCATCCTGCTGAATCTTGCAGCAATGATTCGTCTTCTGGACAGCCGTTCTTCCACTCATATGACCGAACTTCTGGAGGAAATCACGGTTCTGTTGGAAAATGACACAGACGCATTTGACGATATCAGCAAAAAGCACAAAATACTATCGGATTATGTAAGCAGATGCCGGCATACCATCAGCGGCAGGCGTGTGAAGTTTTCCCTTTCCGCTCTCGCTGTCAATCTGGTTCAGAAGGCAGACCGGCTCATGGAACGTCTGAGAACGCAGGAATGGATCGAAGGCCCGGACGGAGAAGGATGGTTTAACAGCTATTACGATGACCACGGACGCGCCGTTGAAGGATTCTTTGGAAATCATGTACGAATGATGCTGACCGGTCAGGTCTTTGCGATCATGAGCGGTACCGCAGAAGACGGCCAGATCGAAAAAATCACGAGGAGCGCCGACCATTATTTATACAGGAGAGCCATCGGCGGCTACCGTCTGAATACGGATTTTCATGAATTGAAATTCGATATGGGGCGCATGTTTGGATTTGCCTACGGGGAAAAAGAAAACGGAGCAGTATTTTCCCATATGACGGTTATGTACGCCAATGCCCTGTATCATAGAGGATTTGTAAAAGAAGGATGGAAAGCGCTCCGCACACTTGCCGATACGGCTCTGGATTTTGATACCAGCCATATTTACCCGGGGATTCCTGAATATTTTCGCTCTGACGGGCGTGGAATGTATCACTATCTGACAGGCGCCGCAAGCTGGTTCATGCTGACGATGATAACAGAAGTTTTTGGCGTCCGCGGAGAAGCCGGAGATCTGATCCTATATCCAAAGCTGCTGGCCTGCCAGTTTGACGCGGACAAAACCGCTTCCATCAGCGTTCCTTTCGCCGGAAAAAACTTTACGGTTATTTATAGAAACATAAACTGCAAAGATTTTGGAGCCTATATCATTGATTCTGCTTCATGCGATGGAACTGAGCTTACCGTAAACGAAGACTCTTTTGTCAGCATTTCCCGAAAAATGCTCACTGCATTATCGGACGATGCACACACCATTACCGTAAATCTTCTGTGATCTCACAGAGAAAAGAAAGGATTAATACTATGAAATATGGAAATTTCGATGATACAAACCGGGAATATGTCATTGACCGGCCGGATACTCCTGCGCCATGGGTAAATTATCTGGGTTCCCCGGAATACGGCGCAATCATTTCCAATAATGCAGGAGGCTACAGTTTTGCCAGGTCAGGCGCAAACGGAAGGATCCTCCGTTACATTTTCAACAGCTTTGACCAGCCCGGACGATACATTTACATCCGTGACGACGATTCCAGGGATTACTGGTCCGCTTCCTGGCAGCCGGTAGGAAAAGATCTGAACAATTATAAAAGCAAATGCTGTCATGGCATGGGCTATACCAGAATGACCGCCGGCTATGACGGTATCAGCTCGGAGGCTCTCTACTATGTTCCTCTGGGGAAATCCTATGAGGTGTGGGGACTCACTGTGACAAATGACTCAGCACATGTCAGAAACCTGACCTTAAGCGGTTATGCAGAATTTACCAATCATGGCAATTACGAACAGGATCAGGTGAATCTGCAGTATTCTCTGTTTATTACAAGAACATTGTTTAAACAGAACCAGATCATTCAGCAGATTCACGGCAATCTGGATGCCCTGCCAGAAGATGAAACAGTCGATGAAAAGAACGTGACCGAGCGTTTCTTCGGCCTTGCCGGCGCCTGTGTATCCTCCTATTGCGGAGACAGAGAACAGTTCCTTGGCCGATATCATGGTTATGGAAATCCGCAGGGAATTCTATCGGGCGATCTCGGAAATATGACCAGCTACAATGAAAATTCCTGCGGCGCACTCTCTTGCAGCATCACCCTGGCTCCAGGCGAGACGAAGACCATCGCTTTCCTGCTCGGCACAGGCGGCTTTGCTGAATCGTCCGTCCTTCTTGACGGTTACGCCGATCCGGCGGAAATGATAAAACAAGAGCTGCAGGAACTAAAAAAATACTGGTATGAAAAATTTGACCATCTGAAGGTGAACACGCCCAGTTCGGAATTTAATACAATGATAAATACCTGGAATGCTTATAACTGCTTTATGACATTTATCTGGTCCCGCGCCGCTTCCTTCATTTACTGTGGACTCCGCAACGGTTATGGTTACCGCGATACCGTACAGGACATCCAGGGAATCATCCATCTTGCGCCGGAAATGGCCGCGGAAAAGATCCGATTTATGCTTTCTGCGCAGGTAAGTAATGGCGGGGGACTTCCCCTGGTGAAATTCACACATGATCCGGGACACGAAGATACGCCGGACGATGCTTCTTACCGACAGGATACCGGACACCCTGCTTATCGTGCCGACGACGCACTGTGGCTTTTTCCGACCGTTTATAAATATATTGCTGAGACGGGCAATCTGGAATTTTTAAATGAAACCATTCCCTTTGCGGATAAGGAAAAAGCCAGTGTCTATGAACATCTGAAACGGGCTGTCGCATTTTCACTGGCTCATCTCGGCCCTCACGGAATGCCGGCAGGGCTCTATGCAGATTGGAACGACTGCCTGCGTCTGGGTGCAGACGGCGAGTCCTCATTCGTTGCGATGCAGTTCTATTACGCAATGACCGTGTTAAAGCAATTCGCCAAATGCAGGAATGATGCAGAATATGTAAAATATCTTGAAGAAAAGCAGGAAGAGACGGGCGCCGCAATTCAAAAACTATGTTGGGATCAGGATCGGTTTATCCGCGGATATACAGAAGCAGGGGAACGGATCGGCGCCGCCGGTGACCCGGAAGCCAATTTGTGGCTGAATCCACAGAGCTGGGCTGTCATCAGCGGACTTGCCGGCGCCGAACAGGCCGAGACGGCGCTTGCAAATGTCTATGAACAGTTAAATACCGAATATGGCGCCCTTCTGATGAATCCTCCCTATCACACCGACGCTTTTGACGGCGCTCTTGCTGTGATATACAATCAAGGGACAAAAGAAAACTCCGGTATCTTCTCACAGTCCCAGGGATGGCTGGTTCTCGCAGAAGCCCTGTGCGGACACGGAGAGCGTGCCTTTACATATTTTATGGAAAATGCACCTGCCGCATGGAATGACCAGGCGGAACTCCGCCGTCTGGAGCCTTACTGTTACGGACAATTTACGGAAGGAAACGCCAGTGAGCACCAGGGACGTTCTCATGTACATTGGCTGACCGGAACTGCTTCTACTATGATGGTCGGATGCGTAGAGGGGATTCTGGGACTCCGCCCTGATCTGAACGGTATCACCCTGTCGCCGGCGATTCCAAAGGACTGGACCTGCCTGGAGATAGAAAAGGATTTCCGTGGGAAACATCTGCATATCCTCATTGAGAATCCAAACGGACGGGAAGCCGGATGTGAAAAGCTGATGCTGAATGGAAATGAAATGACCAGTAACTATATACCTGCCAGCTTTCTTACAGACACAAATGAAATTCGGCTGATTCTCTAAAACAGATACTCGTCTCATATAAAGAACGGATGATCGGCGGGATTTCTATATAGAACAAATATCATAAAAGGACGCAGTGTCATATTACTTTGCGTCCTTTTGCTTCTTTTTTAATGCTGTTCTTCTAACTTAGGATTCTCTGCTTCCGATTCAATCTCCCAATGAATCGTGTGATGCAAGTCCCGATATTTTTTAGGCGTCATACCCACGTATTCCCGAAACTGCTGTATAAAATGGCTTTGCGAAGAAAAAGACAGGCGATTTGCAATCTCAATCATAGAATATTCACTGTACTGCAGAAGGTTCTTGGCCATATTGATCTTCTGACTGCGTATATAGGCGCTGACCGAATCACCTGTTTCTTTCTTGAACAATCGTGACAAATAACTTGCAGACACACCAAGTTCATCTGACAGATCCTCAATCGTAATACGCTCTTTTATATGAGAATAAATATATTCTTTACAGACACTGATATGCCTGGAATTCGTATTACTATGGCAAAACCTGCGCATCTTCTCTGTATAATCCAGAACCATCTCATCATGAAGATTCCGTACTCCTTGTACCGTATGTATGTCATCCAGCTTTTGAATATAGAAATCACTCATCCGGAAAGCCTGCTCCAGTTCCATACCTTTCTGCTTACATAATCGGGTAATCATTGCCGTCGTAATGACAAAATGATATTTCAAATTTGTAATTGGATTTCTGGACAGCACTCCAACTCCTTCGCTGTCCAAAAAACGCTCTTGCTCACAGTTCTTCCTGACTGCTTCTATATCGCCTTTCGTTACTGCCTGATAGAACAAAAATTCTTCTGTCGGCGGCCTGTGTTCTGCTTCATCAATATCATCTTCCGCTTCTAAGAGAAGCCATTCATCCTGATATCCCATAGTATAGTCCTCCTTCGGTTTCTGTTCACGGTGCCCTGCATCTTGCCGCAAGGCATCCGGCCAGTAAAACAGCGGTTGCCGAATGATGCTTTTTTATTATATCAACAAAGCGGAGGTTTTGCAAATGATTCAGACTTCGGTTCTGTTCTGTAACAGTAAATATCGCCCGCTGTTCACAGTCATTTCGCCAGATAAGCATACAGAAAACCTGCCGCCGGCAGCTTTTCTGCATACGATGGTACTCAAAAAGACCGCACATACATGCGGCCTTTTCGAAAAAGGGATTCTTAGTGAAATGATACTTTTTTATTTGCAAAGCTTCTTAAATTCATCTGCCACGAACTGTACCTTCGTACCGATGATAACCTGTACCGCTGTCTTACTCGGCCGGATCACGCCTGCTACACCTGCGGATTTGATCTTCTTTTCGTCCACTGCCGTGTAGTCTTTGATTTCCAGACGAAGTCTTGTGATACAGTTATCAATGCTGGCTACATTGCCTTTTCCGCCTACGCCTTCCAGGACGATCCTTGCTACTTCCGTAAAATCGTCGTTTGCAAGCTGAACGGCTGTCTCGTCATCATCATCTTCTCTTCCTGGTGTCTTCAGGTCGAACTTCACGATCACGATCCGGAACAGTACATAGTAAATCGCAGCAACTACCAGACCGATCGCCGGCAGGAACAGCGGATTTACCGCAAACGGAGCCTTGAAGCTCAAGATCCAGTCAATCAGACCTGCACTGAAGTTAAAGCCCGCACGTGCCGGAAGCAGAGATACAACTGCCAGGGAAATACCTGTCAATACAGCATGGATCAAATACAGAACCGGTGCAAGGAACATGAAGGAAAATTCCAACGGTTCCGTAACGCCGTTAAAGAACGATGCCAGCGCCGCGGAGAATAACAAACCTGCAGCGATCTGCTTCTTGCTGTCTTTTGCTGTATGATACATTGCCAGTGCCGCTGCCGGAAGACCAAACATCATAACCGGGAAGAAACCAGACATATACATACCTGTCTGTCCGATCACACCGCCTTCGATGCTTCCCCAGAACTTGCCGATGTCATTGATGCCCGCCACGTCAAACCAGAATACGGAGTTCAGCGCATGGTGCAGACCAAATGGAATCAACAGTCTGTTGAAGAATCCGTACAGACCTGCGCCTACTGCTCCCAGGCTCATGATAAATTCACCGAATGCGATCAACGCATTGTAAATGATCGGCCATACAAAGAACAGAATCAATGATGCAAAAATGGACACTGCCGATGTTATGATCGCCACACAGCGCTTTCCGCTGAAGAATGAAAACGCGTCCGGAAGCTTCGTGCTCTTGAACTTATTGTAGCATGATGCCGCGATCAAACCGCACATGATACCGATAAACTGCGTCTGAGTCTTGGAAAATGCCGGGTCTACCTCCTCAACCGCTACCTTGGTAAGCATCGAGATCACGCCTGGTGACAGGATCGTCGTAACCATCAGCCAGGATACGAGACCTGCAAGACCTGCTGTTCCGTCATTGTCATCCGCCATACCTACCGCTACACCGATCGCGAACAGAATTGCCATCTGGTCAATCAATACACCGCCGGCTTTCAGCAGGAATGCCGCAATCACACTGTTTGCGCCCCAGCCTGTGGGGTCGATCCAGTAACCAAACCCCTGCAGGATCGCCGCTACCGGGAGACACGCTACCGGGAGCATCAAGGATTTTCCTAATCTCTGTAAATACTTCATACATTATCCTCCTTCTACCTCATATTCCTTATGAAATCCCTTTATCTATTTTATACCGGCATTTCCGCCGGCAAAAATACCATACCTCTGTCCTCTTCCGGACAGTTCTTATATTAATTCTTCTTGATCACAAGAATGTCGTCCCCCGGATTCACATCCTTTCCGGAAAGCCCTTCCACATCTGCATATGCATCCGTATTGCAGATCAACATAGGCGTCACCGTATCGTATCCGGCTGCTTTAATCTTTTCCAGATCCATTTCCAGGAGAAGGTCACCTTTTTTCACCTTATCCCCGGCTTTCACATGGCCCGTAAAGCCTTCGCCCTTCATTGTAACGGTGTCCAGCCCCACATGGATCAAAATCTCCGCCCCGAAATCAGCGTTCATGCTCACCGCATGCAGCGTCTCGAATACCATAGCAATCTCGCCGTCTGCCGGAGCGAATACCTTTCCCTCAGCCGGAACGACTGCCACGCCTTTTCCCAGCAGCCCGTCGCTGAACGTGGGGTCATTGACCTCCTGCAGAGGAACTGCTTTTCCTTTTACGGGCGCTCCAAGTGTAAATGTCTCTGTTTTCTTCTTCAAAAAATCAAACATCTTTTTCCTCCTCTTCTTCTGACATTGTAACTCTCCGGATATGGATGGACAGGTACATGACCTCCTCCCCGGATATTTTACTGCCTGTTGCCTTTTCTATATATTCTGCGACCTTCTGACTGCAGATATATTCCTGCGGGTACTTTTTCCTCATCATCTGCACAAGCTCCTGCTCCTCATCCGGGAGCAGCTCTTTTCTGTAAATCCGCTGAAGCAAAAACTTCACGTGCGTAACGAACCGCTCATAGTGAAGGGAATCCTCGTCCAGCTCAATCTTCAGCTCGTTCTTCACGATATCGAGAATATCCTTTAAAAGATTCGGGAACTTGAGGGCATCCCGGATATCCGTGCCGTATTCCGCGTTGACAAAGTGCAGCGCGATAAATCCGGCCTCATCCTCGGGAAGCCTGATGCCCAGCCTTTTGCCGATCAACTGTACGGCGTACTGCCCCAGTTGAAATTCCTGCGGATAAAAACGCTTGATCTCCCACAGCAGCGCATTTTTCGGCTGGATCTTCTGCTTGTACCTCTCCAGTGTAAAATTAATGTGATCCGTAAGTGTAACATAAATGCTTTGATTCAGTTTCAGCTTTAAATTATTTTTTGCGTAAGAAATAATATCGTTGGAGATCTCCACATGCTCGAGCGGCATATCGGCAAGCAGCTCCTTCAGCTTTTTTGCCACGCTCGCACTCTTAATCTCAAAGACTTTTTCAATTCTCGCCTCCGGCACCTTTATTCCCGGCTTCGTGCCAAAACCGATTCCCCGTCCCATGACTACCAGCTCTGCGCCGGCTTCATCATAGGCAGAAATAATGTTGTTATTTATAATCTTTTCAATAATCATGCGCCCCTTGCTCCCCCTCGTAAAACCACAAAGCAAGAACAGACCACAG